>WLWG01001342.1_pt1 | contig 22379 bp, 41 predicted proteins | sample 6712871 | NCBI WGS metagenome assembly WLWG01 (sample SAMN12718693, study PRJNA515312) | sponge metagenome | isolation source: marine sponge | host: Mycale hentscheli | place: New Zealand: South Island, Marlborough, Capsize Point | collected 2003-05-01
GCTTTCTTTTACTTTTTTTACAATTGGCATTTTATTTTGAATTTAAACTTGAATAATAATCATGGATCCTTTTTAGTTCTTTAGGTTTTCCAATGATTTCGTTTGCTTTGGGTAATTGATAATAACCGCCTATTTCACCCACAAATAGGAAACTTGCTAATAGATTTACTTCACCGTCACGATTCTTACAAATCTTAGTTAGTCTATATCTATTCTTATACTTTGTAATATCAAAACCTAGACATTTGTCTATGCCATAATAAAATGGACTAGCTAAACCTATTACAGTATTAGCATCTTCTGACATATTACCACTGTTTTTGATATCACTCAACATAGGCATCCAGTTATCTTTTTCTCTACGGTCCATAGATTCTGAAGAACGATTTATTTGAGATATAACTGTAGGACTAAAATTGAACATATTCCTAAAGAATACTAAAGTCCTAGATACTTTATCCATAGCTTCTTTTAGATTAGCATAGTTGTTGTAGTTTATAAGACCTATATGGTCTATCACAACAAGAGTAATTAGTTTGGGATTATCAGGAATATAATTTATAATGATATTATCCTTGTTTCTAATAACTTTACCACGCTTTTCTGCATAACCCATTAAATCTTTATACAAGAATTCTGGACTAAGAGAAGTACGATAATGTAGATACTTATCTTGTATCTCGTTCATCTTAGCTTCGTATTGAGGTATAAGAGCTGCTACTTCAGGACGAATCTCTGAAGAACCTAGCGATCTTATCTCATTAAGATTAGTAAGTATGCCGTGTTCACGCCATATAAGACTTGCAATATGTTTTGCTATCTGATAAGCTGGCGGTATTTCTAAAGAATAATATATAATCTCTAGATCGTGAATGTATCCAGGGTTTGATTGTAAAAAATCTATGGCCCCGTACACATAAGTTGAATTGACAAATGCGGTTTTACCGACACTTGTACCTGCGAAAATTAAATCATAACGACCTGGCTGTATATTTTTTATATGATCACTTAACGTTGTAAAACCTTCAAAAGGTATACCCGTATTTAATCCTTGTTTACCACGTTCTATGTCTTGTTTTAATTTATCCCAATGCTTGATTTTTGCTGTCATATAATTTTTAAATTTGATCAGAGTTCCACTCCTGTTCTTCTACACCTTTATCTTGTATAAAGACTGCCCACTGTTCCCACATACTATTATTAAGGACAGTCTCCATATTAGGTAAATAATGTAATTTGTTAGCTCTTTTTTGTAGATTTACAAATGCTTCAGTTGCTTTAATAGCTAATTCATGTTGAGCAGTTTTCTTTACTCTAGAAAGATATTTCTTCTCATGTTTCTTAGCTACTTGAGCAATATCACCAGATGCACGTAATACTCTAGTGCCCACTCTTACAGGATAACATTGATAGAATTCCCAGAAATTAATCTGATCTCCACGTATACCAAATAATTTCTCTATTTCACCGTTACTAATAATAGTATCCATAAACATTCCGCCTTTAGATAATATATAAGTACTAGATTCTAAAGAATTTCTAGTTTCAAGAGCTACTTCTTTTGTAAAAACTTTTTCTATATTTAAATAGTCTTTGTTATACAGAAGTTGTAGTAATACTATCTGATTTGGAGTCAGGGATGACTGCTGGAGTAACTCCAGAGTTAGGTGTATCTTCATAATTAAGTTGATTTAGAAACTCATCTAAGGTACAAAAAATTACCCTATTTTTATCAATACCATCAAGCCTTTTCTTAGTCCAAACGGCATCTTGAGTATCAGGAGTATATAGATTTACAATAACTGCTTGCTTACCTTTTTGCATACGCACAACTCTACCTAATTGTTGTATAAACGTCCTTTTAGTAGAGTTTGAACCAGCAATGATAGCTATAGAGCAATCAGGTACATTAAAGCCCTCATTTAGTGCTTGTACACTGCTCAAGTAGCGCACTTTAGTGCGTTTGTCTTTGAACCTTGCTACTATGTCTTTCTGCTGTTTCTTAGTTATTTTGCTATGAAAACTCATACAAATATCACCAAGCTTTTCTTGCAATTTTTCTGCAAAATCAGTAGTACCACTAAATATAAGGCCGTTTACTTTACCAAGTGCACCTATAATGTCATTAGTTGCTTCAACTTTGTTAGAATTATTCAAACATATAGTTTTACGTTTCCTCATAGCATTATAATACATAGCTGCTTTACCTTTCTGCTCATTAGAACCACTCTTTAAATATTTCTGAGCGTTTCTAAATGCATCACCTCCAAATCCTAACGTTGCTGCAAAATGCTTAAAGCTATTATTTACTTTTTTATAAGCTATTTGCTCATCATCTGGTAGAGGCACAGCTACATTATATACAGTATAAGGACTAATCCATCCATTATCTAAGCATTCATCTACAGTTACTTGATCAATAACTTCTAAATAATCTAGTATAATATCATGAAGGCCATCCTCACGTTCTAACGTTGCTGTTAGACCCATAACATAATCACAATCTGCTACTTCAAATATTCTTTTGAAACTATCTGCAGCATATCTGTGACATTCGTCGAGCACCAACATATCATAATCACGAGGTTGTTTTATTGCCGTATTAATTACCAACACTTCAGCAAACTTTATTTTATGTTTAGCTAACTCAGCTTCCCATTGTGCTTTTAATGTAATAGTAGGCACAACTACTAAGCAAGATTCTATACCTGCTTTTGTAACCATACCTTGTATTGCCATTATAGCAGTATAAGTTTTACCGAAGCCTGTAGCAGCTTGGAATATACCTCTAAAGTTATTCGCCCGCCATTTTTTCAGCACTTCTATTTGTCTTTCTGTTCTTGTCATTTAATTTTATTTAATTTTTAATAAAAAGGGTAGTATTATACTAGAGCACTTACCTCCACCTAGTTGCTTTCACAAATCTTTTTCCATAGACGTTTACTTCCATGTTAGTATAATACTGTGTATTCGGCTCTATGCCTATTCTATTACCAAATAGGACAGATACACTTTGCCTCCATTTCCCCCGCGGGTTGCTCATCTGTCTCCACGCTTTACCCAGGCTTTGACAGTTTAAAATTTACCTATTTCTTCAATCTTAAACCCGCCTTGCCACGCTTCCTAGACCTTAACATAACATTGCCGTTGTGGAGTAACACCCTTATTTAAAAAACACCAAGGAAGCCCACTAATGAGCCCCGCAATTAATGGTGTCTAATGTTGCCAATACTTTGTTATTTCAGGTTCGGCTTTTAATTTTACTGTTTTACAGAATACATCACCTGCACGTTCCATACAATCTTGCAATACACTAGATATCTCATTGACCATATCTTCTTTACATTCTACAATCCATTCGTCATGAACGACATTAGCCATCTTAACGTTAAATAATAGATTATTTTCTTGTAAATATCTAAAGAAATATATACCTGCAAGCTTAGTAATATCTGCAGAAGAACCTTGTATAGGATAATTAAGTGACATTCTTTCGATATCACCTTTCTTCATAAAATATTGTCTTACTTTAGGCTTATAAAACTCTTGGAATTTACTAGAATTCTTTGCTTTGTGTATTCTATAATCAGACCAAAACTCAGGATCTTCATTAATCTCAGCTGTCAATCTTTGAAAGTCTTCAAAGAATGGTATAAAACATTTACGGCCACTTACATTATTAAATTGTATATAACCTAGTTTTATAGCCTTATCTTTTTCTGTCTTAAAATAATCAGCTAGCCCAGGGAATGCTTTAAAGTATGCTTTGTATACTTCTTCACCTTTGCTCATAGATATATTAAGATTCTGAGATATAGTTATACCTGTACCGCCATAGTTAATTGCAAAACCTGCACCTTTAGCTATTTGTCTCTTTTGCTTATGATCATTCTTAATATCACCAAGACTAAGCTCTGCTAGTTCAGGAAATATCTTAGATGCTACAAATGAATGCATATCACCAAGACCTTTTTGATAAAATTCTAACAAGTCAGCATCTTTAGATCTATTAGCTAAGACTATTTGCTCTTGACCACTGTAGTCACTAACAATTAACATGTTACCTTCTTCTGCTTGGAAACAATGTCTTGTTCTTGTATCAGAAGGTATATTCTGCATATTAGGCATTTGTGGTATATTCATCTTCTTCTTAGCTTTTTGACCAGAAGACAAACGACCCGTATTCATAATCTGTGTAAAATTAGAATGTATCCTACCTGTTTTAGGATTTATATAGTCAAACCAATTTTCACCATAAGTACTAACTACTTTTTGCTTTTCAGTATATTCTATATAAGTCTTAATAATAGGATGTTTATTCTTTTGACCCGCAAGGATCTTTTTATCTACAGAATCTTTCATTATACCTGATTTCTTATCTTTAATCTTAGTATCTACACCAAGAGATTGCATAAAAGGTATAACTTGTTGAGACGAGGACCAGTTTATTCTACATTTGACACCTTCAGAAAACATATCTAACTGTGTATCAATGAATTCTTGATAAGTCTCAGCATTATCTAATATGAATAAATTAAGTTGTCTAGTCACAGCTGCAAGATCTTTTAAATCTTCATCACATTTCTTTTGCCAATCTAGCGGATTCATATAGAAACCGCAGTATTCTACATATGCTAGTACTTTTACGAACTCGTTGTCTAGACTTGCTGTTCTCTTCAGGCCCTTTTCTTCTAGTGCTACTATTTGCTTGCGTCTTATTTCGTGAAGATATTTCACGTCATCAGCTGCATATTTTATTACTCTAGCACTCAAGCCTTCTCTATGTATATGACCCCTTACAGTTTTGTCTAGCTCTATCTTACAATATTTATAAGTAACAGCATCAAGAGATTTTCTAACAGTATCTATACCTGTGTGTAAAACTCTTTCCATAAGAAAACTATCATATACTTTGATAGGCATTATTCCCTGGTAATATAAAAATCTCAAGTCAAACTTAGCATTATGCATTATAAGCTCTTTCTTCTCAAGTATCTCTTTATACTCACTAGGGTCTACCGTGGTGCAATCGATAACATATTGTTTGTCGTTATCACCAAGTTGCATAGATAATAATTGACAGTTATATGGATCCATACCCATAGTTTCTGTGTCAAAGCCAATTATATCTAGTGTGTTTAAATATTCTAGCGATTCTTCAATAGATGCTAGAGAATAACCAACAGAGTTAAACATGCTCTGCTGGTTAGTTACTAAATAAATCATAAATTTTAAGGTTAACTTAATTCAGACAATTATTGTCTATTGTGTTTATAATATAATATATAGCCCATAATAAAACTTAAAGGGCCAAATATTCCCATCATAGGAATACTCCTAGCTTCATAAGTTCTCCATTTTTTATGGTACATATAGTTACGTTTACTTATCCAATAAATATATCCATACATACCTACATATAACCATGTTATCATTAATATCTTTTCCATAATTTTAATTTTATTGTTCAATTGGTAAATCCATAGCGACTCTTTGTATATGAGAATAGGGCAGATTATACTTAGTCATAAGTTCAAGCATCTTTCCATTACTCATTTTAGTCATTAAACTAGATTCATCAATAACATATTGTTCTATTTCATTTGTTTTTGGGTCTACTTCCATCAATTGAAAATAATACCCTTCTGCATGATCAAATCCGTATGCTATAACTTGATCGCTTTTTTCTATTACATGTCTACTCATATCTTGATAATATTAAATTTCTAACTTGTTTACCTAGCTCGGCATCATTAGGATATTCTTTGTATAGTTGAACTATATCTGCTCCTAAATGACAGAGACTAAATTTATTTTCTTCTATAGTCTCTTTTATACGATCATAATCATGTAGATTACTATCTACACCTTTTACTTGTCTGTGTTTATTTAAATCTTTACTCATTTTCTTTTGATTTTTTACCTATTTCTATTTTAATATTAGCTTTTGTATTTTTGCTAGGCTTCATATACTTCCAAGCCATTACTGCTGCAAAGATCATTAGTAAAAATCCTAAATATGTTAACCAACTTTCTTCTTTAAATAAAGTCCATCCTATTTGGAATATGGCAATGTTTAATATACCTGTTGCAAATCCTGCTCTTTCTTCTGTTGTTTTTTCTTTACTCATAATTTTATTTATTTAAAGGTATTGTTGTTATAGCACTACCACGCCCATTAGTATATATTACAAACTTGTATCCATCCATTTTAAAAGTTTGTACATACCTTGGGTCAGTGTCACTCTTATAATATTTGACATCAATCATTTCTGCTTTGTCCCATATAATATCTCGTTTGTGTGCTCTTTTCATTTCTTTTTCACACCCTACTAATAAGAGTGCTATTAATAATATTCTAATCATATTCTTTGTTTTGGTTTATCTATTTACAATGCAATTATCACAAACAAGCCTATCTCCCTCAACTACTAATTTTTTAACTTGGTCTTCGGTTTCTTTACATAAATAGCATTTGTTTTGTTTTGTTTTTTTATTCATGATCTTTTTTTTGATTTTTAATTGCTAAATACTTTTCCCAATTATATTCGTTTAATTCTATCATACGAACAGCATCATCTATTGTAAGATCTTCTGGTATTTTACCTCTATTTGCATTACGAATATCTATATCTAAATTTTTCATATGTCCCATATCTTATTATTTAAAGCTTTATTAACTAAATATCTAACTGTTATTGCTACATCAGTATGTCCTAACTTTTTACGAGCTTCTACTAATCCTTCTCTTTGATGCTTACTAAATTTTACTTTTACAAAATCTCCATTCCTTTTCTTTTTCCTTACTTTATAAGCAGGAAATTCAAAAGGATATTTTAAAGCAAGAGTATCTATATTATAAGCATAATCAGGTTGACCACTGTATTTAGCAGGTAAGTGCTTATTATACTGTACTTTAGCACGTTTAATATTTACTTTAGTAGCTATTTGTTCTTCTGTTAAATCGAATTTAAAATACATTAATCCTATTAAATAAGATCTTTGGTCTACTAACTCACGTTTACGTGAAGCAGTATTTAATTTTTTAAATTCTTTAGTAATATCTTCTAATTTATAATTTTCACTATTCATAATTAAAATGTTTAATTAATTCTTTTTTAAATTTTTGAATACTTTCAAATAAGCTTTCTGCCATACTTTTATATACGCCAGCTTCAAAATTAACAGCTGTTTTATATCCATCTGCTTTTTCTATAGCTTCTAATTCTTCTTTTAATTCAGCAAGTCTTTTAGTATAATATTTATCTAAAAACTTTATATCTGAATCTATTATTCTAAGAGCTACTTCTTGGTTTATTACTTTTTTATTTTCCATATTTTTATTTTTTAATCTAATGTATTTGCGTACAACAATATTGCTGCTAGTACCATTCCTATTACTGCGTATATCATCTCATACCTGCATTAAAACAATTACGTGAACAGTAATCATTCATATTATTTACTGGTGCTCCACATTCAGAGCATTCCCAACCACTTTCAGGTATTTCTATTTCATCTTCTTCTCTCTCCTCAATAATCTTCTCAGTTTTTATCTCTTGCATTTCTGCATCAGCTTCAAAATCATCATGTCGAATAGATTTTAAACGAAGTTCTCCATTGTCTTTACATTTTTTACAATTTCTATATGATTGTGAATGTTCAAACCAATATATATGATCACAGGTCATACATTTATATTCGTATTTATTCATTTTTATTATCTTTTATTTCATTAATAAATTCTTTAAATGCTTCACCCATATGTATTACTTCTTCTGAAAAACTATTAGTTTCTACTTTAGGGTTATTGTCTATAAGTTTATACACATCAGTAGTTAATCTTTCTATTTCTTGTATAAACTCATTTCCTGATTTCTTTATCTTACGTCTATATAAATCAGGATGGTCATATTTTATGTCTTCCATAAAATCCATTAATATAGGCAGCACACCTATAATGCATGCTACCTTTTTAGTACTTTCTATTTCACTCATCTTCCTCTTGCTATATCGTTTAACCATTCCCAATCAGGTTCATATGCTTCTACTTCTACCTGATAGTATTCATTTATGTCTTTTATATTACATTCTACATCGAATGTATCACTAATTAACTGCGCTTTTTGCGAGATATTAGTATTAGGATTATCTAGGTCTATTACTTTTAAATATATGCCTATCTCCTGTTGTGTGATTTTTATGCGTTTATTAAGATCAATCATAGCTTTTTAGTTAAATTTTTTATATAAAACAAAAAAACAGAGCCCCGAAGAGCTCTGTTCTTACTAATAAATAGTTTATTACATCTTACCCTTTAAGAGCATCAGCAATAGCTGCTCCAGCGCTAGGCGCTTTACGAGTAGTTTCAGTATAAACTTTGTGTTGTGCTTCACCAGCAACTACAGTAGAGTTCACGTAAATATACATTCCGTCTGCCATAATGAAATCGCCATCTTTTCCAGCTCGTTTTGCACGAGTTTCAAAGTTTGCAACGTCATACTCTGAACCTTCAGTAGTCTCGTTAATTTGAATATTAAGAGATACATCTGGCGCTGAAGAAAGTTTTGGATCTACTTGTCCAATTTCTAGAGTATCACCTTCAGCTAACCCTTCAAGGCTAATACCAAATTGTTTTTCGATATCAGATTTTTGACCAGTAACCCAAGCATATCTTGGCTTTTGAGATCCAAATCTTTCATCTGATGCATTTAATAGTCCAAGTACATTAGTACCTCCACTTGCTGTCTTAACAATTTGAGAAAAAGTTAATTGTACTTTTCCATTTCTTACGCCTCTTGCGCTTTCTAAAACGATTGATTTTTCCATTTTGATAGATTTTTAAATTTTAATAAATAAATAATTGATAGTTGTGTGTTTTAGAATCAGACTTAAAAAGTCTATAAGAATATAAGTAAAACACATACTTATATAATTGCCTACTGTTGTTTTTTCGACGATGCGCAACAGAAATAGCTCGATAAATAGTATACTAAAGACTCAATTCAATGTATGGTCTTTCAAGTATAAATAAGGTGTCCCCCTGTCACTACCTTTTAATAGGTCATGCCTAACTCACTCTCGCGGTAATACTAGGTGACGTGCACAGTATGGGGACGTTGTGCTAAGACAGGACTCGAACCTGCAACTTACTATAGGAAATCATACTAACCTTAGTATGTTTTTCCATTTTAAACTACTTAGCTATTAGTCACTTGTGTATGACTGATTTAATATTTTAATTAGGATTTTCCAATGCATACATTATACCTTCGCATGCAGGAGTAAAGAAAGGAGTATTAGAATCATACTCATTTAGTTTTTCAAATACTATGTCTTCTGGTATTACACCATGTTCTAGTAATTCATCTACATATAGTTCTTTTTCAAGAACATTATCCATGTCTTTTGGGGTAAACAGATTAATAATCATAGTAGTACTATCATTTACTAATGCTGTAATTTTATATTGATATACTGTCATAATGATTGAGTTTTAAATAAGACCCAGGATTTTACACCCAGGTCTTTCTGTACTATAAGTACTAAGATAAAGAATTATACTTTATCATCTTCCAACACTGTGCAACTTTCTCCTGAGTCGCCATATGCGTCACATGTAACATATCCTGTACCACAAGACGTTAGTATTAACGCAATTACAAACAATAAGCCGAATAGACTTAATGAAGGTACAATAGGATGTACCCGTGTTAATAAATTTTTCATTGTTTAAAATTTAAGGTAAATAAATAGGACGAGCAGTAATCGTGTCAGGCTCGTCAGTTCTGACATAAGCTAAATCTTTACAAGAAGTAACATATTCTATGTTATTCTTATAATAAGTGTATAAATAATGGATTTCATTCATAATTTAAAAGTTTATACGATAATGCATTAATCCATAATCGTCTTCGGGAAATTTATAATAAACATCTTCTTTTTCAGGACCGTCTCCAATATTGTGAACACAATAATATCTATCAGTTCCTGGAACTTTTTCGTCAATAAGTATACCAATATGCCAATCATCCCAAAATATCAGATCTCCTGGCAGATAACTGTCAGTATAATGTAATTTTGACTCAGGATAATGTAAGTTAAAGAATTTTCTTAATATTCTTACACGTCTGTGATCTATATTAGCATCAGCTCCATGACCACCATAATATGGACTAGGATTAGGATAATAATAACTATGATGTTTCTTTACAGATTCATGTACAAGTACTTGTAAATCTATACCACCTGCTCTAAGAGCACGAATAACTACATCAGTACATACACCTATATTAGATGGAACATCTCCAAAAGGATATTTAATTACACGATAACTACCGTCATAAGTCACATCTTGTGTAGTTTGCCATACGGCATGTGCCATAATTATATCAATAGATTTTTCTTTATTAAATTGAGAATGAGTCATTAGACCCATTCCCATCATTACTATAAGCAATATATTTTTCATGATTATTTGTTTTTAGTTAATACTTCAGGATATACAAATTTACCATCAATATAACGAATAGCTTCATTATATTCAAAATCTCCTGAATCAATATATTCTAAAATTTCTTCTTCATAACAATATTCATATGCAAATAACAATTCAGTAGTATGTTTAACAACAAATAGAGTATATAATTCTCTATCGTCATTTTTTTCATTCATAGGTTCAACAAAGCCCATACCTATAAGATGGGCAAAAATAATTTTAAGTAACATGATTTTTGATTTTAATTAATAAATAATAAAGACCTGAACAACTGATATCTCTTTACAGAGTCACAGTATACACCGAACAGGTCTAAATTTTAGTGGGTGTTCACTTGTATACTTAGAGTGCTTATCCGTTATGGCTGACACTATCTCAGAATAGTCAGTGGTATTGCATGAGTCATTGCTCTAAGTAATAATAAGTAAACAAGGTGCGCTAGGTGTCTTAGTAGGGTTTATTCACGCGATGATGACACCATACCTTGTTTGTACGCTTTTATTCTTGACTCTACAAGTCCAACATAATCCTATTAGAGGTTGGCTTTTAAAATAATATAACTGTTAGTTCCCGCACAATAGCAGTTGTTGATGTTGGTACTTTGTTTCTCTTCGCAATAAGTTAAATACTTAACTTATAAACTAACAGTTAAAATATATTCAGTATTGCTTTGAATACATACATATCATTACAGAACAATACAGAGAGGAGCACATAAGTGCCCCAAACTGTAGTTAATAATTTTGCTTCTTTATCCCACATAATACTTCTCATTAGGATCCATAGCAAAGTAAAATAAACTTAATACTACACATATAACTAAGAAGAAAACTGACATCATAGTCATTGCATTTGCATCAGCACCTGTTGTAGCATTTAATGCTTCATACAATCCTGTTGCAGTTGCTAATAAAGATAACAAACAAAGACTTGCTACAAATTTAGCTATAAATGTCTTTTTCTTTTTATGAGGTGTATAACTATTCTCTACTTTTTTCTCTTTAATAGTAGTTCTTGTTTGTAATTCTATTACAAAGCATAAGATTAACAGTTGATATTGTCTAGTTCTAATTGAAGTCTTACCCCAAGAACTATAGCCTATTGCAAGGCCGATTACTTTTTCAAAGTTTAAATCTAAATTGATTCTTTTGTTTAATAATTGCATGATTTTATGGTTTTGGTTTATAAATAATTTACATTTTAATTTGTTTAACCTTTCTCCTACCCTACCAAGCGTTATAATCTAGAGTGCCTATCTAATACCTACTTTTTATAGATATTAGCTTCTAGACCCAGTATGACTAATATATTTCTTAGAAATAATTAGCTTGTAGTCCAAACGAAAGTTAATGTTAAACGCACTTAATTAAGGAAGTTACTCCTTTTATTCATCTATTAAGAAAGACTATTCTGTAACTATCAGAAACGGCTTCGTTGTGGCAGTAATAGGATTCGAACCTATATAATCCAGGGCCATCATAAGAGCTATCATTCTTATGTGGTACTGCCATAAAAAAGACAACCTAAAGTACATTATTGTCACGGGATTTCTGGTGCATACTACGACTCCATTCCACAACCCTATATCCGTGCAGATATAGTCTCTCATGTGTTCAGTGAGTATCCCTTTTCTAATATCCTATTTTTCTTATCTAACCTCAGAGTATTACCTCCTAACAAGATTAGTGTCTCTATACTTGCACGCAACGTGTTTATTCTTACGCACAAGTAAATGCTGTTAGAGTTTCAGCATAGCTATGACAAAAGTAAAACATAGTGATTAGCTTTTTTTATGTTTTTTCTTGCGATAGTATTTAGACTTATCACGAAAAACTTGCTTCTTGCAAGCCTCTTGAATTTCTTGTTGAGTTACTACGATCTTTTTCATAATTTAATTTATTTAATTCTACCAATTACTTGACGATCATGCCAAGTATACATATCACATCCACAGCCACAATTATCTGCCCCGCTATTTAAAATAACACGCTTGTTGTCATAATCTATATCGAGGTAAACATAACTGTACATATAACTATGTTCCCAGTTATTATTACGTACTTGTTTGTTAATCTTATTATAATAATTAACATAATGTTCAGCTTTTTTTATTGTATTGAAAATAGTCATAATAATATGTATTAAGTTAGAAAATAAAAAAAGGCAATGATTAGGCTAGAAGGCTCCACCAATAGGATACCACATACTAAAGCCGAAGCTATATATAGTATGCCTAACTTGTCGCTCATTGCCAAAAGCGAAACATAAGAATAGCATTGTCTCCTGCTGGCTTGTAACTAGACCCTATTTCTTATGATGAGCAGGTAATAATGTAAATTTAGCTATAAACTGTGCAACCTATGTGCACAGAATATAGCGAATGGTTTATACTAAGAAGTAATTTGTTGTACCAATTGTGGTAGCACAATATACAACTGTAATTGTTATTGTCATTGCTATTAAAGACAATAACGTTAGTTTAATTTTATCTGATAGTAACATATGTATGATTTTAAAAGTAAATAAAAATAAACACAGTTCCTGGTAACTTTCAACGCCCGCCAGGTAGTTTTGCGTAAACTGTGTTAATTAAAGGGTTAAGCGCTTACTAGTTTGGTATAGTAATTATCTCTAGTTTTAAGAGCGTCTAGTTTATTATAAGCTTGAACAACACATACTTCAGTGGAACCTGAATTAGGGCTTATAAGGTATAAGTTTGATATTTCTTTATCTGTAATATCAGTAATGTGTAATTCGTCTTTTGATTCGTTAATTCTTATTATGTATGTTTTTAGTGGCATAATGTATGATTTTAAAACAAAAGACTGTGTTATATGCCTACAATAACTTCAGCAACACAGTCTTATGTGGTTAATAAATAAAAAATTAAATCTCATGACCATAACGATGTACGATCATATTGCATATCATCTTGTTGAATTCAACAAAGCAATTATCTGTAAACTTATGACCTAATTTCTTTTTAGTAAGATTAGTTATATAATTTGCATAACCTTTTTTACCTTGTATTAAGATTTCTACAGAAGCATTTTTAACTAAGTTATTAGTTTGAATAATTAACTCGTGATATCTAGGATCTTCAGACCATATTTTCTTTTCTGACATAATGTATGATTTTGTAAGTAAATAAAAATTAAGCCATAACAATTAAATGCTATGGCTTATCAATGCTTTAAGCATTAGGATTAACGATGGAATCTAACGTGGTTAGCACTCCATCAACTACGACGTATTCAAACATAATAGGTATGATTTAAGAGATTATTACTACAATAGATAGATATCTTTATAATAACAGTAGTTGTCTACGTCCACAGCGCTATCACCTGCGTGGAGGTTTACTATTATTATAAAGCTGAAAGAAAAAAAAGAGAGGTGCCCCCGAAGGGACACCCAACAAATCGTTAGTGTTTAACGATTTTGTTGTACTCACCGTCATTGACGATGTCAAAGTCCTTAGACCAATCCACTTTGGATTTGCAATGCTTTTCGGCTTTCGTAATAGAAACACCGTCAGCAATGAAACGAGCCGCAACAAGTAGTTCGTCACCAAAGATGGCTTTAGGATTTGCTTTTTGGAATAAAGCCATTACAGAATCATTTTTTTTGATAATTTTTAAGAAAGTAATCATAACACAAGATTTAAACACGGGACGGCATTGCCCCGCTCATTCACACTCCCCCGTCGTTGACTGTGCTAGTTACCACTTAATCGAAATCCTATGCACACATATAAAATTTTTATATAGGGGGGGTATTTAACAATAAAGAAAAAGACTTCTAAATAAGAATAAGTATGAAAAATAAAATTATAAGCTATTACCTAGACTACTACTGACACACAGGCAAAACATGCTGGTACTAAAAATAGTACCTAAAAGGACTTATAGGTACTAAAAATAGTACTTATGTATTAGTTATTGTAATATAATTATAATATCTTTACACTATGGGAAACAGAATAATTAAGAAGCGCAGTACCAAAAAGCAGCAGTTTGATGTAGGTAAGTATGTAAACTCTGAAACAGGAGAAATGCTAGCATCTGAGTTAGGCAAAGATAAGATGTCTGTTAATATAACAGAAGAAGGTGAATGTGTTATAATAACATCTGACGATTATATAGTGCTTGATTCTAAAACTGTAAGGTATTTATCTACTGAGCTCTCTAGGACTGAAATAAATTCTATGATTATGATGGCAACAGATCTTAAAACACCTCTCAACATTGTGTACAACGGACCACAGCCCCACACTAATCAATCATTACAAAAGTTTTTAGGCTATAGTTCTAAGGCTATGTTTCTAAAGTTACTTAATAAGCTTATGAAAGTAGGAGTCATCTATCAACTTAAAGGTAGAATAAGAGATGAGATAAGAGTAATCTATATGCTTAACCCATTCATAGCACGTAAACGTAAAACCATAGACAAAGAAGTGTTTAATGTATTTCATCCTTTTGTATAAATATTATAATAACTAACTAATTATTGCTAGTTGTTATAATATTATTATATTTGCTGTAAGATGATATGTGTTTCACTAGATACTAATGACAGCATTCTTTTAAAATCAAAGGATAAAAGCTTTCATGCATTGTTTTATATTATAAAGCAAATACCTCATACTACAAATGTGTGGTATAGTGATAGAATAAATAAACAAATGGTCTGTAATGAGCTGAATGTATCTGGACCGACACTGGAAAAGATGTTAAGTTCTTTACGAGAAAGAGAATTACTAGTTAAGATAGCACGAGGGAAATACAAATTATCTGAAGTACTACTAGAGGATTACTGATGGAGATTGGAGAATTAGAATCAGAAGATCTTAACGAGATTATGGAAAAGTCTAGGGTCTTAGAAAAAAGATTTAAAAAATATTGCAGGCAGCACAGTAAAATTTTTGAATCAACAATACTCTTAGGCCCTGACAAAATTATTTTAAAATGTTATTTAACAGATGAAGACAGCAGAAAGATTAGCGATAGCTAAAGAATTATTAGCCACGGCTTTTGTGGTAGCCTCAGAAAAATCAACAGCAGAAGGACTTACTTTTAAATATAAATCTTATCCTGAAGAAGTTCAAGAAGATAAATTTATACTTAAAGCATGGCATGTAGATATAATAGTAGGTGAACTAGGACATGGAGAAAAGACTATACAACAGTTTAGACTTCCTAGACCTAATAACATTGACGCTAAGAATATGGAGTATCATGCTATTGTAGAAGTATTAGCTACTCTTACGCAAGGAGCATTAGTTACTTGGTATGAAGTAGGAAAGATCTTAGCACAAGATAAAGAAATGCAAAAAGAAATTATAGATGAAGCAACGAAAGGTAATATCGCTACCAACAAATAGTAAAAAGATATATCGTCAGATATTAGCTTTTATGAATTTTATGTTAAACCTAACTCCACAGGAACGTAATGTTCTTGCAGAACTTGTTAGTTTAAATAATGAGTATGAAGCTTTACCAGAAGACAAGCGTGCTAAATTTATTTTATCTACTGATGTTAGAAAAGAAATTAGAGAAGATTTAGATATACAAGAAAAACAATTTAATGTTATAATATCTAAACTTCGTAAGAAGACTATGTTCGGTAAGCCATTAATAAATGATAACAATGTTTTACATTCTGAATTGCAATTTAAACCTGACAGTGATGGGTTTAGGATTGAAGTTAACTTAGTAATGACTGCAGAAATTAAAAAAGCAAAAGTAGAAACAATAGAAGAAGTAAAAGAAGAAAAGGTTCCACCAAAAGAATACAAACATGATGCTACTAAAGCACCTGTTATTGAAGAAGAAGAATACGACTTTACTATTGACATACCTGATGAATAAACAAAAAGAAATTTTAAAAAAAATTGCAGCTTCTCACGGCATAGGTATAGCCCAGGCAGAAGAAATATGGAAACTAATAGGAAATAAAGTAGCTGATGTAATAAGCAGCGATCATAAAACAGATGGAATATTTGATGAAGATAAATTTCCTATTATACATATAGATAATTTTGGAAAATTTATTCCTAACAAAAGAAAAATAAATCATGCGAATTTTTGCATCAAAAAGAAAAAAAATGAACTTAACACTTGAAGTACATATAAACGATTCTAAAGATAAATACTTAACTACTTTTTATAAAGTAGATGCTTTATCTAAAAATCCTAAAGGAGGGTCAATTATATTTTTAGCAGGAGTACAGTATAAATGCTCATTGCCTTACGAAAATTTATGGGATAAGCTTAAAAAGTTACAAAAATGAAAGCTCTATATGAAAATAATTTTTGGGACATGCATCCTGAATTAAAAATCATAGAAGAATTTAATAAGATTTATACAGCAGATAAATCTAAGAAAAAAGAAACTAGCTCACGCACTATGTGGGCTATTGACTTTGCATACAATCCTGAGTCTAGATTTTTTAATCTACCTAATAAACTAGAAATTATATCTAAAGATTTTTTAAAGGATCCTAAGTTTAAATGGGAAAGTTTAGATAAAGTAATTGATATATATAAGAACATAGTTTTATCAGACGCAGAAAGAGCGCTAGTTAGTTGGAATGAGATTATGGGAATGAGGGATAAGTCTCTAAAAAAATTATACAAAGAAGCTTTAAATGTACAACATATAGGAGAAGTAGATACTAAAATTTTAAAAGAAATAGATACTATGTTAGCTAATACAGCTAAGTTATTTGATGATTATAAAAAAATTAAAAAGGACTACGAAGAAGATAAGATTAAAAAGAAAGGAAAAAGTATTGTATCTTTAACTGAGTCAGGAGAAATATAGTATGGATAATATTTGGGAAAATAAAAAGAAGATACTCTCTGGAGTAAAAAACTTATTAATTAAAAATGAGATAATAGAAGATATAGCAAAAGCTCGTCAATCTATATGTGATAGTTGTGAATTTAAATCTAAAGAATGTGCAGCCCTTATTTCAGAATGTTGCTCAGTGTGTGGATGTTCTTTAAAATTTAAAACTAGATCTCTAGAGTCTTTTTGTCCCAAAGATAAATGGCCTAGTATAGATGATAAATAATAAGAATTTTAAATTAACAGATGTACCAAAATTTCATCCTGTACTTGAGCATTATGAAAGACTTTCATTTTGGAAAGCAGAAAAACGTAAATGTATAGAAGGATATTGGCAGCAAGGCAAATGGATGCCTGGACCACTATATTACTATGTAAACTTTCACAACATACAATTTGAAGATGACTCTTCTGTAGCACAAGCGTTTGGTTTACCTTTCTTGCGTGATATAGATTGGGAGCTATTTTTAATTTACGAAGAATGTAGAGGATTCTCAGGGTTTACAAAAGACACGCAATATACATGTGATCGTAAATATGGGCCCGAAAAAGAATTAGCTTTAAAACTTAAACGTATTACTAAAGAAGAACTAAAACGATTAAAATATATACCTGCACGAGAATATTTAAGAAAAAACCATGGTAAAAATTTAGGCAAGCCTTTATATAAAAACTCAGCAAAACATTTTATAAGTATACAATCTAGGGGTGGAGGTAAATCATATGCTACATCAGGTATAGCAGAACATAATTTTTTATTCGACGGAGCCACAGATTATGATGATTACTTATCTAGAAAGAAAAGTAAAAACTTTTTAGCGTCAGATACTATTATAGGAGCAATTGATACTAAGTACTCAATACCTCTTATGAAAAAAGTTACTACTGCTTATGAGCTCCTTCCTGGTAGCTTCCAATTAGGAGATGAATTTTATCCGTCGCCTTTATCGATATCTTACACAGGTTCTTTTATGGCCAACAGAGAAGCAACTACACGTACAGGATCCGTAATGCGACATCGTACATTTAAAGATAATCCGTTAGCAGCCAATGGTACTAGACCTAACTTAGTAGCATTAGATGAGGTAGGTTTTATGTATAACATAAAAGAATCTTGGGGAGCAATTGAAGCAACACAAGCTTCTAAAGCAAAAAAGAATCTTGTTATATGGGCGCTTGGAACAGGAGGACTTGTATCTGGTCGAGCAGCATTATATGCAGAAAGTATATTCAGAAATCCCGACGATTATAACTGCGTTACTTTTGAAGACCATTTTGAAAACAGAGGTACTATAGGATATTTTGTTCCTTATTCTCTTACATTAAATGAGTTTAAAAAAGGAGACAACCTCATAACAGATGAAAGTTTATCTAGGTTATATATAGAAGATAAAAGAGAGACTGCAAAAAAATCACCAGACCCTACTGTATATCAAACAGAAATAATCAATGGTCCGATGTTACCTTCAGAGGCTTTCTTAGTTTTAGAAGGAGCTTTCTTCCCTACATTACAATTAAAAGAACAGCTTGCAGAAATAGAAGGAGGTAAATATTCAAAATACACAGACGCTAGTTTTAAAGGCATTCTCAGTTTTGATAAAAATAATGAAGTAGAATTTAGTACTATACAGGATCTTAGGCCTATAAGAAAATTTCCATTAAATAAAAATGATGGTAAAAAAGGATGCGTAGAGTTATGGGTTAAGCCTCAAAAAAATGAAGAAGGAGTAGTCCCTAGAAATGTATACATAGCAGGAATAGATGTCGTAGATAAAGACAAATCTACTACTGACTCGCTTCCTTCTATATTTATAATGAATAGACTTACTAGGCAATTAGTAGCAGAATATACAGGAAGAAGTAATGAAGCAAAAGATTTTTATGAAATCTGTAGAATGCTTTTATTATATTATAATGCAATAGGTATGTATGAAAAAAACCTTATAGGACTATTTAATTATTTTGATAGGCATAAGTGTACTTATTTATTAGCAGACACTCCTTATCAACTTAGGTCGTCTGATACATATAAACAATCAGGAAATACTTCTAAAGGTATTAATGCTTCGAGTGCTGTAAACTCAGAAGGACGTAATATGGTTAAATCTTGGCTACAAGAAACTATATCTATTAAATCAGAAACTAAAGTATATGAAACTATTTATTCTTCTGCATTAGTAACAGAACTTGTAATGTGGAATCCGCAAGGAAACTTTGATAGAGTATCTGCGTTAATAATGTTAATGTGGTTAGACTCAACTATGTATAAAGAGACTAATAAACGTGTGGACGAGGTTAAAGGATTCTTAGACAATGATTATTTTTCTAATATGGGGGTCTTGAAAAAGAAAGTTACTGGGACCATAGATTCAAATTTTTATTCATAGATTTGTAAGAATAGAAAATAATTATTATGAGCGACAATCTAGACAGTCAAGGATTTATTAATTTCCCACGACAAAAACTATCTGATGCTCAGAAGACAGATAAGTGGTATAAAAAGAATATAGACTTTGCAGGACACTTATTAACTTCTGATGTTAACCTTAGAAATAGTTTTAAGAATAAAAGAATTAATTATAATCTAAGAGCTAATGTAATCTCTCCTAGAGATTTTGAAAGATTTATTAATCCTGATAATCTAGATTTAAGTACTTTGCCAGCAAGCTTTCAGCATATAGGAATAGAAAACACAAAAATTAATTTATTACTAGGAGAATATTCTAAACGTAAAAAAGAATTTAAAGCTTACATATCATCAGGAGATCAAGAAGGTATATCTAGAAAAGAGCAGCAGTTAATGGATCAAGTTACTGAGGAAATGGTTCAGATTATACAAACAGAATCTATAAGTCCTGAAGAAATACAAAAACGTTTACAAGCACTTGAAAAATATCAAAATTATGATTTTCAAGATATGACTGAAATTGTTGCTAATAAAATTCTTAAAAAAGAATATAAAGAAGGCAACTTTGATTTTACATTTCTTAGAACATTTGAAGACTTGCTTACAGCAGGTGAAGAAATAATGTATTGTGGAGTATTAGGGGGAGAACCTGTTATGCGACGAGTAAATCCTATGAACGTTTATACTCTTGGAGGTAATTCTATGTTTATAGAAGATTCAGATATTATTGTAGAATATGGTTATAAATCTGTAGGACAAGTAATAGATGATTATTGGGATAATCTTGAACCTAAAGATATTGATTTTTTAGAAAAAGGAAGAACAGATACTGCGACAGATGGCGGTCCTGGTATAGGGTTAAATAGAGATATATCTATATTTGACTTTTATGGAGAAGCAGGTGCATTAGATATATTTCACCCAAATGAAGCAGGAGTAAGAACATTCGCAGGAGCTTTTGATACTTATGGTAATGTAAGAGTTATGAAAGTATGTTGGAGATCTAGACGTAAGATTGGAGAACTAACTTATTTTGATGAAGAAGGTGTAGAACAAAAAGATTGGGTTCCTGAAGACTACAGACCTAATAAAGAACTTGGAGAAAAAGTAAAATGGATATGGGTAAATGAATGGATGGAAGGTACTAAAATTGCTGACCATATTTACACAGTAATGCGTCCTGTACCATTTGCTAGCAAATCATTAGTTAATAAATCCAAAGGGACCCCTCCATATATTGGTTCTGTCAATTCTACTAACGACTATAAAGTCCAATCTCTTATGGACATAATGAAGCCTCTTGCATATTCTTACGATATAGCATACTACAAAAGAGAGCTTGAAATAGCCACATATAAGGGGTCCTTTACTGCTATTAATTCTGCACTTGTTCCTTCAGGATGGGATCCTAAAGAATGGATGAGATATGTAACAGTAAATAAATTTGCTTGGTTAGACCCAACTAATGAAATACTTAAAGGACCTGCGCAAGGTAAATCTGCAGGACAATTTAATCAATTAACCGCACAACAAGTAAATATAGGAGATCCTAATGCAATTGGTATGTATACTAATTTACTTGTAGATATAGAAAATACATTAGGTAAATTAGCTGGTGTATCTGGTGCAAGAGAGGGTCAAATACAAAATAGAGAAGCAGTAGGTAATGTAGAAAGAGAAGTAGCTCAAACATCTCACATTACAGAAAAATGGTTTGCTATAGACCAAAACTTTAGAAAAAGAGCATTAACTAAATTTTTAGAATGTTGTAAATATGCATATAAAGCAAACCCTCAAAAAGGCCAATTCTTACTTGATGATCTTAGTCAACAGTTTATTACTCACTTTGATGAGTTTGCCTCTACAGAATATGATCTTCATCTTTCTAATTCTTCTAGTGATACGCAATTGTACAACGATATTAAATCATTGTCACAAGCAGCTATACAAAACGGTCAAGCAACTATTTCGGATTTAGTAGCTATATCACAATCTGATTCTGTACAAGACATTGCTAAGAAACTTGAAAATTCTGCAAAAAGAATTAAAGAAGAAAACGAGCAGATGCAGCAACAACAAATGGAACAGCAGCAGCAAATGCAACAAGCTCAAATGCAACAAGCCCAACAACAACAAGAAATTGATCTTAAAAAGCATGATGATGATATAGCTGTTAAAAGAGAAAAAATTAAAGCAGATTTAGATATAGCCGCAATGAAAGAAGTAAATAATAATTATCGCACTGAATCTGGGTTAATGGATTCTGATAGCAATGGTATTGCTGATGAATTAGATCTTAGAAGAACAGAAGTAGAAGAGAAAAGGAATGATCAAAAAGCAGATTTAGATATGGCTAAACTTGATGAAACAATACGATCTAACCAAGCTAAAGAAGATATTGCTAAAGAAAAAATGGCTCTTGAAAGAGAAAGAACTAAAGCTATGAAAAACAAATAAAGCTATAAGATTATAGCATATACTTATTAATAGATTTAAGTTTATTTATAAAAATAATTTTAATATTGTAACCAAATAAAGACAGCAAAAAAATGAGTGAAGAAAAAGAAGATTTATTTGAAGGACTTCAAATAATGTCCCCAGAAGAATTAAACGCAGTCGTGG
>WLWG01001343.1_pt1 | contig 22377 bp, 34 predicted proteins | sample 6712871 | NCBI WGS metagenome assembly WLWG01 (sample SAMN12718693, study PRJNA515312) | sponge metagenome | isolation source: marine sponge | host: Mycale hentscheli | place: New Zealand: South Island, Marlborough, Capsize Point | collected 2003-05-01
TTGAAGAATTGAAAACTGTGAAAGGACAAAGGAATGCTTTGTTTATAGGGTTAGTAGTGGCATTAGTTATTATGTTTAGGTCTTGTAGTGGAGATACTGACATAGAAAAGTTTAAGTATGAGCAAAATATAGCCGCACTTAGAGATAGTGTTAGAACATATGAAACTAAAAACGGAGATTTAGTAAGTGAAAAGACAGCACTTATCACAGATAAAAGTGAATTAAAAAAATATAATGATGAACTTAATAAAGAAATTAAACATATTAAGGACAACCCAATCATTATTAAGAAAGTATCCGTAGAAATGATACACGACACTATTTACGCAGAAGCAATGATAGATTCTAATGGAATAGTATTTAATGAAGATAGTTCAGTGAAAGTTGTACCATTTAAATGGGATATAGACTCAACATATAGTAAAGGTAACTTTAGAAGAATAGGTGGTAAATACATAATATCTATAGATACGTCAATGAATGTTAGGTCTAAAGACTTTGTTATTACACATGATGAACTTGGTTTATCATTCACAACAGGTATTACAGAGAATGAAGATGATAGAGTAGAAATATTTATTAAATCTAACTATCCAAACTTCAAAGCAGTAAAAATAGATGGGGCACTATTCGACCCTAGAGAATCAAAAGTAATCAAAAAGTTCTTCCCACCTAAGAGATGGGGTGTTGGAGTATTCGGTGGGTATGGTATTTATATCGACCCTGACAATTTCAGAGCAGGTACTGGTGTAACCTTTGGTGTGGGTGTAAGTTACGATTTACTTCAATGGAGAGGTAAATAATTTTTACCAAAAAATAGATATTTATAAGTATGGAAGATAAGAATCTAAAAAGAATTATTAGAGAAGCTTTAACTAAAACTGATGAAAATCAAATTGGTGTAATGATTCGTAAAGAAATCAAAAATGCTTTTGGTAGTGATTTAGAAAGAAAAGTTAAGGATATCGTATCTAAAGAATTAAAAGGAAAACCTTTTGAGAAAGAGGTTGTCAAAATAAGTAAGGATGTCTTAGAACAATTATATAGAGAATTGTGGATGAGACGTGCTATGTGGAAAGCAGCAATTAACTAAATTATGATAGACGAAAAATATAGAAAAGTATTTAAGACTATTAAGTCTTGTGAAACTTTGGAACAATTAAAAGGTGCTGTAAGTATGGCAAATAATTATTTTAAGTCTAATGATATAAAAAAGAGTGATCCTGAATATGTGTCACTATCTATGGCGCTTGATATCGCAAGTGGTAAGTGTAAAGATATGACTGAGGATATTACAAAAGATTTTGAACATTATGCAAGAACTAGTGGTGTTGATTCATTGGCAAGTATTGTATTTAACGAAGGGTTTGATAAAGAAAAAGAATTAGCTGAAGGTGCTAAACTAATGGAATCATTCTACAAAAATAAAGTAGATGATAGAGTAGAAATAATTCATGCTTTACAACATGTTATAGATAATATTAAGAGTATAGATAGTTTAGAACAAAAAGAAGTTGCACAAAACCTTATCAACCAATTCCATAAAAATTATAAAGGATTCGAACAAATAAAACCTTTAGTAGATTCATTACAATTACAATTAGATGGTGTATTAAGTGAAGAGGTTGAAGAAATAGATGAAGCAACTGGCGGTGCTAGTAGTGGTGCTTATGTTGGTGCATTAGGTAGAAAACCTATTAAGAGAACAGTTTATAAAACTGATGTTCCAGTATCAAATGCTGGTGGAATGGCAACACCAATAGGTAAGTTATACTCATTCAAAAAGAGTCAATTAAAAGAAGCTAACGTATATAGTAAACAACAAATAGTTGATGAAGCTATGGGTATGGATTCTATAGGTATTTATGATTCTCCTGCAGGATGGGGAAACAATGAGTTTATGGGTACTAAAGGTAAGAAAGGAAATGCAGTACAGAGAAAATCTAAAGGAAACCAAAAGTATAAAAACACGTATGACTTTGATAATGGTAATGGTGGTAGTACATTTGTTACTGTAAAAGAAAAGTGTAAAAAGTTTCCATATTGTAGTCAGGGTCCGGGAGCAATTAAATTAAGTAAAAGCCCACCATCTGAAAATACAATTGTAGAAAAAGAGGAGAATGAAGAAATGAAACTACCAAAAAGAAAAGATATAAAAGAAGGTTGGAAGAAGTTTGTTGAGGTTGCTAAAAGAGAAGGTAAAGAAACTACTATGGCAGCAAAAATCATCAAAAAGATTCTAGTTAGTGAGGATGTTTCAGAAAAAGAGTTAAAGTTTGTTAAAGAGCAATCTGGTGACATACTTAAAATATTCGGTGTTGTTGCTATGGGTGCCGTATCTACAGCATTACCTATATTAGTAGAAAAAATGTTGAATAGAAAAGGATTATCTATACTACCAAAAGAAAATTCACCTACTTTAGATGGTGACAATAATACTGAACAATTGGTAGAAACGATATCAAAAAAGACAGGAAAGTCAAAAAATTATGTTCATTCTCTAATTAAGAGATATTTATAAAAAAATGCAATGATGAAAAAATCAATCTTAGGAAAAAATATAAAAGTAACAATGGTTAGTGAAGAAGCTAAACCAAAAGGATTAGAAGTTGCTGAAAAGGCAAGAAAAGAATCTGGTAAGTTTAATGATGACGCTATGAAAGCTTATACTAAGCTAGCTGATTTATATGACTTTGATAATGGTGATGAAGACGCTTTAGAGAATCCACCAAAAGTAACAAGAGGTGAAGATTTAGATGGTTACGAAGTGGCTGCTAAAGGTGCTGGTAAAATGCAGGGTCTAAGATATGACAACGAAGATACTGATGTTTATGATTCTTTTGAAGAAAGAGTAGATGCATTAAATGACACTTCAGAATATGACAAAGAATTTGGAACTCACGATGGTTTTGGTGAAGGTGAAAAAGACAATATATATGATGAACTAAAAGAAAAAGGTAAAGAGTATAAAAAATATAGAAAAGAATATCAAAAAACTCCACCAGTAAGAGAAATTAAAGCTGAAGAGTTAAAAGAAAGTAAAACTATGAAAAGATTAAACTTCAAACAATCATTCAAAGACGAAACACATATGACTTCTTTAATTAAAGAAGATTATAAAGTAGATGGTCACACATTCTTAATGACAGATGGTAATGAAACTTACAAAGTTAGATGGGAAGGTGATAACACTTTAGGTGAAGCAGTAGTTTTACAATATCAAAACAAAGAAAGAATTACTGAAGATAAAGAGAATATGAAAAAGTTATTTGACTACAAACAATCTGATGTTGTAGGGAAAACAAATACTTACATCAACGAATCAATTCAGTTTAAGAAAATGATGGATGTGTTAAAAGGTAATAAATAACATTAAGTCAAACGATACATAAACCTCCATAGAAATATGGGGGTTTTTTTATGCCTAACAGGTATTTATAAATAAAAGAATATGAAGTTTAACAATATATTATCAGAAGCCTTAATTGACGACCTTAAAATCCGTAAGATTGAAAAGGAGGTATTAAGAAAGTTTAATGATTCGGATGTATCATCTAGTGAAGAGGTATATGAAATATCTAAAGAGTATGGTATGCCATTACATATTGGTATGTCGTTATATTATACCTACTTAAAATATAAAGATTTTTTATTTAATGAGGAAGGTATAGATATTGTTAAGGAATATGATGTCTTTTCTAAAGAGAACAGAAATATAACTAGTAAAATTATATTAGAGTATATTGAGAAAAACTATGTTGGTAAAACAATATATAATAGTGATGGTATTAGTGGTTTAGTTGAGTTTTGGGAATCTATAGATGTTATGATAAGAGAAGGTATGAACCCAAACATACATGTTACTATGCCTGTAAATGGTGAGTATATATCTAGTAGAGGTAAAACTTATAGTTCTTTTGAATCATCTTTTAATGGTTCGCTTGGTTGTAATATTACTCCTTGGACTACTAATGAGGGAGAACAAAAAATGGGGTATGATTTTATTGCATACTGGGAAAGTGAAGAAACTTTTGCTGATTGGCAACAAAATGTTGTAAAAAATGGAAAGTATGATGATATAATAAATGGTTTCTTAAACATGAAAACAATAGGTAAACCAAAAAACTATAGTGACGATGAAATTAAGAGGTATTGTGAAAGATGGGTAATGATACAACAAAGAATTATAAAAAAGGCAACACCAATATTATTAAGTTATAAAGATTATGTTGAAGAAGGTGATTCAATTTTTACTGAATCTACTAAAAGAAGTGGAAAAAAATAATCCACCAGTAGTAGAGGAAGTAAAAAAGAAAGAAGAAATAATAAAAGAAGTTATGATACTTAAAAAGGGTAGTCAGGGAGAAGAGGTTAAAAAATTACAAACACTATTAGGTTTAACTGCAGATGGTGATTTCGGTAATATGACTGATGAGGCTGTAAGACAATTCCAAACAAACAATGGTTTAGTTGTTGATGGTGTAGTTGGACCTAAGACAATGTTTCTTATTTCTAATATGGAAACACCTGATTTCTCAATACTTAAAGAACACCTACCAGAAGTTGTATATAACCAAATTGCAGATACTGCTGAAAACTTCAATATAAACACAAAACTTAGAATGGCTCATTTCTTAGGACAATGTGCACATGAATCAGCAAACTTTAAGTTTGTAAGTGAAAATCTAAATTATTCTGCAAAAGCATTAAAGAGTGTATTTGGAAAGTATTTTCCGAATGACTTAAATGAACAATATGCCAGAAACCCAGAGAAGATTGCTTCCAGAGTATATGGAGGAAGAATGGGTAATGGAGAAGAAGAAACAAAAGAAGGTTGGAAATATAGAGGTAGAGGATATATCCAACTAACAGGAAAAAACAATTATACCGATTTCGGTAATTTTATTAATGAAGATGTAGTATCAAATCCAGATAGTGTTTCAGAAGAATATGCTTTAGCATCAGCGGCATTTTTCTTTAATAAAAATAAACTATGGTCTATATGTGATAAGGGTTCCACTGAAGAGATTGTTAAGAAATTAACAAAGAGAGTAAATGGTGGTTATCACGGAATAGAAGATAGAATAAATAAGTTTAATCATTTTTGGAATATATTAAAATAATAAACTTTAATAGTGATAAAATATCCATATAATTAGAATGTATGGATAGAATGAATACAATACAATTTTTGCGCTATATCGGAACACCGCTGACAAAAGATGAGATGATGTTGTTATACAAAGCAAACAACATTAAATACGACAAATGCGAGTTGTACAGGGATTTTATTACCACACTTAATCTACTGATTATAGACACTTATTTGGGGGATGATGTTATGATGTCTGACTCAGATGTTAAAAAACACTTCCTGTGGTGTTATAATAAGGTTATGGAGAACTTTAATAGTGAAGGGATACCTTTTGGTAAGTCAGATGATTTAAGGGTTTATTTCTTCAATTTCTATAATGATGTTTTTTACAAAGAAGAAACTAAAGATTATGTTATAGATAGGTTGAATAATTTATCTGATATATGTTTTAATTATAAGAGAGTTAAGAGTAGGTCTGATATGGATTTACTCATTGAGTTATACAAAATATTTGATAAAAGTTTGGGTAAACACTCAAAAAAGGGTTATTAAAGTATTTATTTTAAGAGAAAAGGTTTTATAGTTGTTTTATGACAAATAGATTTTACGAAATAATTTTATCGGAATTGATAAATAGGAGAAACATTGCAGAGGTTGCTTTGTCTGAGATTTACTATAAAAAAGAATTATCTGTTAAAGAAAGATTAGAGTCTTCTATTGACTTATTGAGTGAGGTGACAGATATTAATAACAATATACAAACTTTGTCTGGTTTATTTACAGAGAAAGATGTAGAATCATCACTAGTTGATGATAATAATAACAATTAAATAATTTTTTACGATGGAAAGATTTGAAGATTTAAAAGCGAAACTTACTGAGATTGAAGAAGAGGCTGAAAAGTTTTACACAAAAGGTAACAAAGCTGCTGGAACAAGATTGAGAAAAGGTTTACAAGAGATTAAAAACTTAGCTCAAGAAATTAGAGTTGACGTTTCTGAAAAGAAGAAAGCGGAAGCTGTAGCATAATAAAATAAATTAAGATAATATGGTAATAGACGTATTCAACAAAGTATTAGTATTCTTATTGTGTTTAAGTATATTAAATGTATTAAGACATACATTCTTTCTAATTACTAATGTAGTAAGAAGACAAAGATTTGTAATGGAGAAAAACTCGCTATTATTTTTAGGTATGTCTATTGCGTATATCTTAATGAGTTTTATTGAAAAAATAACCATCTAATTAAAAAAGTTTTTAGAATGATGATTAAAGAAAGATTAAACAATTTAAGACCATATGTTAGGGGAGTAAGATTCGTTAAAGATATGGCTGTTGTAGATGTTGTCTTTAAGGATGGATGGGATGTTTATGAGAATGACGTAGTTACTTATAAACCAAGTAAATCTAGTAAGAATTACTTTATGTTTTTCCCAAAAGATCAAGAGTCCAGTGATTTTGATTTATTACTGGATCATATTGAAGATATTATTGAGAATAATATTGAGAGGGAGAATAAATTGGTTTTATTGAAAGCTAGAGTTGAAGAACTTAAAGTTTTATTTGACAATAAACCACTAAGTGAATTAGAAAGATTGAAATTCAAAATTGAAGATATCGAAGAACCTACATTAGAAGATCTAAATAGTAGTGTTAAAGGGGTTGGGAATGAAATAGATAGTATCATTCATACTGAAACTGACGATATAACAAACCACAATGGTGTAGAATTACCACCAAAGATTCCAAAAGAAATTGAGGAAGAAGTAATTGAAAAAGAGGAAGTTTAACTTTCCTCTTTTTTTTTGTCTATATACTACTTTTCTATGGTATATGATATTTATTGTAAAATACTTATATTATGAAAGAAAGATTAAATGAAACAAATAGAATGAGAAAGTTAATGGATTTACCATTAATTACTGAGCAAAAAGATAATAAAACTAATGTAATTGAATTAGAGACTGCTATTAAAGGTCCTGGTACAAACGAAGAAAAAGTGTATGAAATATTGAAAAATATTAGTATAGAAGATTTTTGGGAAATGAGCGATTATTTTCAGGAAAAATACGGTGAGTCAGTTGTTGAATTTATAGAAAATGATTTCAGTGGTGAAGAACTTAATAAAGTTAGAGAACTGTTAGCTAGATTTATTGAACATTAAAAAAATAGATATGAAAAAGAGAAACAATCCAAAAGTAGAAGCAATGAAAGAAAGATCTCTTATTGTTGAGAATGAGAGAAAAAACTTACATACTCCAAAGTTTTATATAAATGAACAAGAGGAAGAAATAAATACAACACATGATAGGGCTTATGACTATAAAAAAGATGGTGATAAGTATTTCTTCAGAAAGAAAGATGAAGAAAACTGGAAACAAACAGATAACTCTGCGGTGAAGGGTGTGTTTGGTGATAAATCAAGCAGTCCTCAACAAACCACAACCGATAAACCAAAAGATATAAAAGGATTCCAACAATATGTCATCAACACAATTGGTGATAAAACTATATTAGGAAAAGGTGGTGATTCAGGTTATGGCGATGATGGTATATGGGGTACTAAAACTGTTTCTGCTTGGGAAAAGTATGGTGAAAAATATGAAAAAGGTGATAAACCAAAATTATCAAATAAAGATTTTGTTATAGATGTAAATGAAATATCCACAACAGATACTACTAAATTATCTTGTAAAGCTGGGAGTAATGATTGTGCTCAATTTGTGAATGACTTCAACGATAAGGTAGACAATGTAGGAAACGCTTGGACAGCACATGATACTGATAGTGCCGGCAAACGTGTTTGGTCAGCATATAGAGGTTTAGATACAGATACAATCAATAAAATTGTTGGGATTTATAAAGACATAAAACAACAAGGCGGTGCCAATGACAATATAACAGATAGCTCAATCATTAAGGACATTAAATCATTGCAAAATGAAATTATTGGTAAAAAAGGTAAACCTGATGATTTGCAAATTGGTGATATTGTTGGATTATATTATGAACCCTCTGAACATCATGAAAGGGCGTTTGAAGAGGCGGCTGACCATGGTCCGAATGGATATTTTATAGATAAAGACCCAAGTAGACCAGGTCCGAATGGATTGGGAAATGGTAATTCATTTGCTTTTAATACTCATGTTGGTACTGTTGGGATGATAAAAGACGGTGTACCTATCATATTGCATAACACTGGTAAGGGTAATATTATTTCTGATCCAGCGAATACATTAAACATTGTTTGGGTTAAGAGAATTGGTAATAGTACTACCCCTATTAAAGATAAAGATGGAAACTGGTATAGTGATATAATATCATATTTTAGTTAAAGTATAAAACTATGAAAAAATTAATAATTACTGAATCACAATATAGAAGGTTATTTATATCTGAACAAAGGGTTGAGGATCTACCTGATAATGATAGGTGGGAATATGAGAAAAATGATAATAAAGATTATGATGGTGATGGTGTAATAGGTCAACCCACATCAACGAAAAATAATCAATCTAATAGAGAAACATTATATAAAAATGAATTAATTAAATTAAAGAATAGTGTTAATCAAATTACTTGTCTTCCATCTAAAGAGTATAAAACAATTGCAAAGATAATAATATCTAAAAAAGATAACATTAAAAAAGGGTTAGGTATTAAAGATGATACTACTTTTTATAAATTGTTAAGGTATGCAATCGCAGTAATGGGTAGAGAAACTGATTATGGTGATACTTCTGATATTGGTGATATGTTAGGTACAGTATATAGACAAAACCCTATATATGGACCAATAATAAATTTTGTGGGGGAGTTTATACCCAAAATAAATACACAAAGTTTAGGGGATGGTCAATTTACTAAATCAACTTGGGATGAATATGGGTTAAACGATACTATTGGGGATTATAATAAGTCTTTAGGGGTATATAGACAAATGTTAGGTTCATTACATAGACTAACTAAAGACTATAATTTAGCACTTGAAAGAGGTATAGGAACAAACCCATCCGTTAACCCAATCACCAAGAAAAGGGAAGATAAAAAAAGAAAAGAACACAATAAAAAACACCCTAATGACCCAGAACCAATGTTTAACATAGATGGTAGTGGAGATGTTTCATTGGATTTAGCTATTTTAGCACATAACATGGGTTCAGGTAAAATACAAAAATACTGTACGACTAGCAATCCAAACTATGCTGGTCCTTGTAATAAATCTACATATACACCTAAAGAAGAAGTGGGTGAGGTAAAAGTTAACCAGAATGATTGGATTAAGAGTTATTTCCCTAATTTAAAAGGTGGTTCTCACACTGCCATAGGTTATGTGGAAGAAGTTGTGAAAAAAGCTAAACAATTTAATTGTTTAAGTTAATATATATTTACTACAAAATAAGTTAATATGAAATCTAGATTAGAAGAAACAAACCATATGAGAAAGTTAATGGGGTTAGACTTAATTACAGAAAACATTTTGAGTTTATTAGCGCCAGCTTTTATTGCCGCAAAATCGGTAATAGGTTTAGAAGTAGGGTCATTACACATTAGAAATGCATTAAGATTTTTAATGGTACAAAAAGATAAATCTACCAATAGTGATTATAGTGATGATGAAATAAATTTTATTGCTGCGATAGTATGTGAAAAATCAAAGAAAAAAGGGGGATGTAATCCAAAAAATTGGGGGATGGTTATGACACCTGATGACTATGGTTTGAAATATAATGGTAATAATACTTATACACAAAATATAGACAATATGGATGAATTATCTAGAAGTGTTAGTTTAGGTTTAGGTAGTTCTACAATAGTAGATAATGGTGATAATTGGAAATTAACTGATTTTTATGATTTTGATAACGCTCGTAAATTCAAAAACAATGGTGGAGAAGATAGAAAAAAAATATATGATTCATTATTAAATTTACCTGATGATATGTTAAATAACATAAAAGGGTTGGTAGGTGATGATAAAACAAAATATATAGAAAGAATGATGGCTTGGATTCATAGTTTTGGATATAAAGGTTTTCCCATAGAGTTGACTATACCTAAAAAAAATTGTGAATATTGTAATTCTAGTAAGTAAAAAAATATTTTTTTAATCTATAGTAAATTCGTGATATAATAAGAAAGGAGTGGTGTCAAACTCATTTACAATGCCATCAGAAACTCTTTTTTTGAAAAAAAAGAAGTTTAAATCTGTATATTGTTTACCACTAAACTTTATATATTGATCAATTACAACCTTATTATTTATTTTTTTCATAGTAAATCCATTTATTGCGTAAGAAAGTCTCCAGTCCTCATTTTGTCTAAAACCAATTCTTCTACTCTCACCATTTTTCATAGTTTTTAAGTTTTTTATAATAACTGGTGATGTTTTGATGTAATCACTTTCTAAAATTAATGTTTTACCATTACCAAAACAATAATGGTGTAATATTTGTGATGCCTCTGGTGATACTATAAAACCACCTAGTATCATAACAAGGATAAATATTTTTTTAATCCCTATATAATATAAAGTTACAAGTAATGATGTTATTAAGATTATTTTTTTCATAGTTGTTTAATTTGTATAATATAAAAATAATAAAAATTTTGAGTAATAACTAATATTTATTTAAAATTACCTGCTATATAAGACACAGGTTCATGTATACCTATATAAGGTTTAATTAAAGATGGTATCGTCATAAATCTATGTGAGTAAATACCATGATCTATTTTAATATCAATTGAACTACCACTATCTAAAATAAATGCGTCTGTTAACCCATAATCTTTAGCGGTTTTTACGATGTCTTCCATAGTTACTAAAAATAATAAGTTAGTGTGAATGATATTAATTTCACCTTCTTTATTCTTACCTATTAATAATCTGGCAACTTTCTTTTTAGCGTGACTTCTTTTTAACATATTCTTATTAATGATATTATTTTTAATAACCCATATATTAGTTTGTGTTAGGTAATCACAATTATATTGTCTATTAAAAACAATGTCTGGTGTACCGTTTTTAACTATAAATGACCCACCACCACTTGTTTGTCTCTTAATTACTTTTTTCTTTATTGTTAAACCACCAATAGCAGTTCTTTTTTTAGTAAAGAAATTAGAGTTGACATAAAAATTATAATCCCCATTTTTTTTATTTACTACGGAAAAATCAGTTTTATTCTTTTTGAATGTGATAAAATGGAATTTAATGTTAGAATCTACTTTAACATATTTACTATCGTATACGTCATAGTAATATTCTTTTAGAAAATAAGAAAATAATAGTGTAAGTAAAATTAAGATTATCTTTTTCATAGTTGTATTGTTTTATTCATATAAATATACAAATAACTAATGATAAAAACAAAAAAACCCACAATTAAGTGGGTTATTTTTTTATGACTCTAAATGTTCTTGAATTGTATGGATTAACCATGTAGTTCCTGAAATTAAACAAGAATCTAAGAATATAGATAAATAGATATTCTCTAATCCAGCACCATAGAAAGGTGAGAATTGTGTATAACCACTAAGTTGAGCACCTAATGAAAGGAAAAACCCAACCCACCAAGGGGTACACATCATACAAGAGAATAACTTCCCAAAGAAGTTTGGTGATAAGTCATCCATTAACTCTCTGAAACTCTCAAATAAGGTTCCAAAAACAATAACGTTAGATATTCCATAACTAACTAAGATAATAAGTAATATTTCCATTTTAATTTTTTTTCTTTAATATTATTAGTGATATTTATTAAATAAAGGTAAGAAGAATGAAATTAATAGTAAATGAAAGTCAATATGATAAATTATTAGTTGAACAAAGGGGTTTTTCTAAAGTTGCCGATGATTGGGCACACATAATAGTTGCTGAAGTGATGAGATACTTGTTTAAAATTGAAGGTGAGGATACACTTTTAATGGATAAGTTATCATTAAAGTTTGGTGACAAAAAGTTTTTTAAGAAATTACCTATTAGTAATGTTATTATAAATGTTTCCGCAAATGTAATTGAAGGAACTGAAGGAGGTGCAGATGCGTCTTATTCTCCTAGTTATTCACACATAGAAACAGATAAGATGACATCTGGTGGAGAGGTTATTGAAGATGTTGAGTTTAACTTAAACATAGATATACCTGAAAGTGTTGATTTAGAACACGATTACGCACCGATACATGATTATCTGTTACAAATGTTTACACATGAATTATTACATGTGTATGAGTGGTATAACAGAGGTCTTAAAGATCCTGCAGAGAAAAAGGATTGTATGTGGATGTTCAGTGAAGGAGACATAAATGGTAATATTGTAGATAGAATTGCTTATCTAATATATACTCAACAGAGTTTTGAGATAAATGCTTTTATTCATCAAGCGGCTAAGATGTTGCAAATGAGGGATATAAAGGATTATGATCAATTTATGGATGAATTACAAAGTTTATTTGTATGGGATTTCGTTGAGGGTATGTTAAACTTTGACACAAAAGAAGCTTTAACTGACATCGAATCATTGGGAGATGAAGAAAAACAAAGACTTAACAATATTAAGTTATGTTATTATGCGTCTCAAAATGGGGAAGAATTAGAGGTTGAAGAAAAATCATTAAAATATTCTGATGAAAGATTCCTAAAAGACTTAAAACAAAGATTTCAAGTTAGAGGTTTAGGGATGAAGAAAAAACTATATAAACTAATAACTGATATATTATAAAACAACACTATGACTAACTCAAACAGAAAAGCCGCAGGAACACTTTTGGTGTGTAATGACACTGGCAGATTTTTATTAGCTAAGAGAGGTACTGGGGGTTCTAATCCCGGAACTTGGGCTATTGTATCTGGGGCAATTGACACCCTACCAAATGGAGAATTAGAAAAACCATTGGTCGCAGCAATTAGAGAATTGGATGAGGAGACAGAAATTAAACCCGATAACATTACGTTTAAGTTTTACGAAACACAAACTGATATGGGTGGAGAGTTCTATCTATTTTTAGGGTATTGTGGAGAAGAGTTAGAATGTAAGTTAAATGATGAGAATACCGACTGGGGTTGGTTTGACATGGAAAGCTTACCATCACCTCTATTTCCTACCTTAAAAGCTACACTACTAAGGATTTTCTAATTATTATTGACACATGAGAGAAATCGAAAGAGAAGAAAGACTTATGGAGGCAGATAAACTCAAAACTGAAATGAGTAAGAAGAAGTTTATCTCTGAGATTAAATCTGGACTCGGAAAAGAGATTAAGGAAAATGCAGGTGTGGTGAAAACAAAGAAAGTAGGTTTCTTTAGAAGAATACTTAACACTATAATGGAAACATTTTAATATGACTATAGACAAAGTTTTAGAAGTAGCAAGAGAAGTAATTGAAAATGAAAGTATTCCAAAAGATAACTTAGTAATCACTTATAGGTTAGATAAAGAGACACACGAAGAGTTAGACAAAGAATTATTCTACAAAACTAACAATTCCCTATCAAAGTTTAGACACAACAAAAAAATAGAATTGAACCTAGGTGGTATTACATTCCTTTTTGAGATATTGTGATATTTATATATAAAAAAATACAATTATGAAAAAAATAGTAAGAATTACGGAAAGCGAAATTAACAATATTGTTAAAAGAGTATTAAATGAAAATAAGAATGGTTCATCAGAATTTGTAAAAACAATGAATCCCCCTACAATGGCAGAAATACCTGCTTATCAAGGTATACAAAATATGGATCCTAGGATTTCTATAAAAGACTATATTGAAGAAATATCAAACAATGTAGATGGTTCAGGAAATGGAATAAATGATTTAGATAAGAATCGTTATTTAGGTGATGATGTGTTTGTATATCTTAAAAATGTATTAAATCATCATATAAAATTAATTAGTGACTCTAATTATAGAGATTTTTTATCTGCACCTAAAGTAGATTTTAATCATGATGAGAAAAGGGTTAAAGAGATGGAAATCGCTCAAAATTTTATAGACTCTATTCCTGTTCACCCTACTTATGTTCAAAATAGTCCAAGTTTCGAAAGACATATTGATGAACCTTTTAGGAAATTATTGAAAAATATTAGTAGAAAAGATCTTAAAGATGGTAATACAATACGTGAAGGTATGGAATTATTTATACTCCCACATCTTGCATATGAATGGAAAAAACATGTAGTAGGTACAATCGGTAGAGGAGACAGAAAATATATTAACACAGAAAGATTATAAAAAAAATACAATTATGAAAAAAATAGTAAGAATTACGGAAAGTGAAATTAACAATATTGTTAAAAGAGTATTAAATGAAGATAAACATAATAATATTAGTGAAGGAATTTTTGACAATATTAAGAAAGGAATAAAAGATACATTTACTGTAAAAAAGATAGAAGATTATACTGATGAAGAATTAGAACAAGAGTTAGAAAACCCAAATGGTTCAAAAGCTAAAGCTAGTGGATTCTACCTAGAAGATATTAGAAAAGAATTATATGACAGAAATTTTGATGAATTGACAAAAGAAATAGTAGGACATATAGTAAGACTTAGAAAATTACCGGAATCTGAAGTGGAGAAAATAAAGAATACGAAGAGATGGGAATTTGAAGATGGAGGTGGAAGAGGAGTGAGAAACTCAGGTGCTCTAGCAATTAAAAAACTTGGACATCTTAATTATAATCGTAAGGCGATATGGATGTATGGAGATATGATTTATGATTTTTCTATGGATGAACCTATGTCTTACTATAAAGAAAACAAAGAATCAACTATTGCGGATATCGAAAATTATATGAAAAAAAATAAAGAAAAATTTTGGAAATTAGGTGTTACTTATGACAATATAAACTAGTAAATTAGCATCTGCTGATATATCGTAAATTTCATAATTTTATGAGATATAAATAGATTAAAAACTACACCAAATAATATAATTACTAAAACCTCCACATTGTGGGGGTTTTTTTATTTTTAATTCCGAAATATTTTTGTATATTTACAATATGGGATGTGATATACATATGTTTGCTGAGAGATACTCCACTGAAAATAATCGGTGGGAAAAGGTAGGTAATGAGTTTATAGACTTTTATGCTACTATGACAATACCTGTAGATATCAACAAGTCAATTGGGGTACCATTAGACACATCAAAGGACATATTAGAAAAATACTTAAAAAGTGAAGAACCAATCGGTAAGGTAGAAAAGTTTATCTTCCAATATTTAGATGAAAACTTACCAGACAAAGATGAAAAAATATCGTGGGTTGATTACGTAACCAATGATAAATTACCAAACATTTATTGTGATAGACCTTATTCTGGTAGAAATTATGATTTGTTTTATGTGTTAGCTGGTGTTAGAGGTGATAAAATAGGTGAAATAATACATCCACCCAAAGGAATACCAGATGATGTAACACAAGAGGTAAGAGAACCTTATGAAGAATGGGGTTCTGACGCACATTCTGCATCTTATTATTACCTAAGTGAATTATTGGAATGTGACTATGGTAAAATGAGTAAAAGTGAATTGGAAAAAAATAGATTAGATTATTTCTTTTATGATGTATTAAATAGATGTAAAGAAATAAGTGATGACACAAATAAGTTTAGAATAATTTTTTGGTTTGATAATTAGAAAAACATTTGATTATTTAAGTTATCTACACTATATTTACATTATTAAAATATTAAGATTATGACAGAAGAGCAATTATTAGGGTTAGGGTTTGAGAAAGAATACTCAGTTGATACAGTTGATGATCAACCAGAGTATTATTATTATATTAAAGATATTACAAGAGGTTTAACATTCATTACCAATGCAAGTGATGAGATAGTAGATGGTGAATGGTATGTTGAGTTTTTTGATACAGAAATACCTGTTAGGTATTGTGAGTTTGATAGAGTAAAATCTTTAATTGAATTATTGGAAACAGGAAAAGTTAAAGAAACTTTATAAAACCTATTGACAGAAAAGAAAAAGTTTTATATATTTGTAAGACATTGTTAAAAAGAAATAAACACTAATAAGTTATGGCTACAATAGAAAATATGGAGAATATAGTTGAGACATCTAACGGAATGGGAGCTTTAGGGACGACACTAAATGAGTGTGTAAATCTATTCTTTCAAATCGGAGCGATGAGGGGGAAATCCAAAAAGGCTTTATTAAACTTATTTTCTAAGGCTTACAATGAAAATCCACTAGTTGCTACAAAGGTATTATTTTGGGTTAGAGATGTGAGAGAAGGTGCTGGGGAGAGACAAATCTTCAAAGACATTCTTTTACACCTTACTGAAAACAATACTGATGTGGTTAAGAAAAACCTATCACTAATTCCATTATTTGGAAGATGGGATGATCTTTTAGTGTTAGTGGGGTCGTCTTTAGAGGTTGAGGTTTTAGAAATGGTTAAAACTGCAATCCAAAATGAAGATGGCTTATGTGCTAAATGGTTACCGAGAAAGGGAAAAGTTGCAAACGCAATTAGAAGCTATCTAAAGGTATCACCAAAGGTATATAGAAAAACCATTGTAAAACTTACTAATGTAGTTGAAACTGCTATGTGTGCTAAGGATTATAGTAATGTAGATTATTCTAAATTACCATCTTTAGCAATGGCTAGGTATCAAAGAGCATTTCAAACTAATGATGGTAAAAGATATGAAGAGTATAAAGAAGCACTGAAGAATGGTGAAACAAAAATCAACGCAGGTGCTGTATACCCTTATGATATTACTAGTACATTAGGAATTAGTGGTGATAATACTATTGCAAATGAGCAATGGAACTCACTACCTAATTGGATGGAAGGTTCTAATGAAAGAGTTTTACCAGTAGTTGATGTATCAGGTTCTATGGGAGTAGAAATTGGTGGAAATCCAAACCTAACTTGTATAGATGTTGCAACCTCATTGGGGTTATATATCTCAGAAAGAAATGAAGGTATTTATAAAGATGCTTTCATTACATTCTCAGAAGAACCTCAATTACAAATTCTAAATGGAAGTTTGGAAGAGAGATTTCAACAACTATTAAGGGCAGATTGGGGAATGTCAACAAACCTTGAAAAAGTATATTCACTTATATTAAATAACGCGAAGGCAAACAACATCCCGCAAGATATGATGCCGACTAAACTTTTGATATTAAGTGATATGCAGTTTGACGTAGCAACCAATGGTCGTTGGGATAAAGAAAGTAAATGGACACCAACATCACAAGAGATGGTGGAGAAGATGTATGAGGAGTCTGGTTATAAATTACCACAAATTGTATATTGGAACCTAAATGCTTCTATGTCTAACTTCCCAGTTGAGTTTGATAAGAGAGGGACAGCTTTAATCTCAGGATTAAGTCCATCTATATTAAAATCAGTATTAGGGGGTGACGAAATGACACCAGAGGGTATTATGATGAAAACTATTGATACTGAAAGGTATAACATTATTAGTGTTTAAGAAATTGGTAAATAAGGAATAAGTTCAGCAAATTTTGATCTAAAAACCAAACAAACGAAAGGGGTTTTATGTGACTTTCCCCATAAACTTACGAGTTTAGAAAAAAAATAGTCACAAGTATTCCGACTACCAAAAAATAAAGGGTGATTATTAATTTAGTCATCCTTTTTTTATTTCAATAATTTTTTGTATCTTTAAAAAAAACAATAATTATGGAAGGATTTATATATTTAGGTGAGTATTATGACATTTTAGGAAGAGAAATTAGTATAACTGATAAGAAAATTGGTTTATCTAAAAACCCTGTTAGTAGAGAATATCAATTAAACAGGACAAAAGGACCTATTGGTTATAGAATTGTAAGGTGTTATAAAGTAGATAATATGAATAGAGTTGAAAAGATGTTACACAATATCTTAGATAGTAGAAGAGCAGAAGGTGAATGGTTTATGGATGATGGTGACACATTAACAGGAGAATTCATTGGGTTTATGGATGCATATGGTGGTGAGATAACTACTATGGAAGAATTAAAACCTGTGGATGGCCCCTCTGAGAAAGACACTAGACTTATTGATACTGCAAAAAGATTTGGTGTAGACACTATGTTAATTAGAACATATAAAGGTATTGATTATGAAGTTTTATTAGATAGTAATGGTGTTTTACATTTTGAAGGTGATACCTTTAACACACCAAACAAATTTTACAATGGAGGGTTACTTAAATTTGTAACTGGAAAAAAAGGTAATAGTGGTACGAATCATTTAACTCAATTTAGAGTAAAAGAAAGTGGTGAAAGATTAACTGAACCAGTATTAAGTGAATAAGTATTTACACTACCACTTATTTTTGGTAATATTAAGTAAAGAAAAAATAAAAGTTATATGAAAGTTTTAACAAAAAATTATGGATTAGATAATGGTGAGAGAAAGTATCTTACCTATCTTATGGATGACAACAATAACGCTTTAGAATGTTTTGATACAAAAGGTGAAGTGGAGAGGTCTAACATTGAGATGGACTTATTGAAAAACAATAAACTATCAACAGATGAATTGGATTACATGACATTGGAAGAGTATTATAGACAAGAGATAAAAACAGATGAGCCTCTTATCTTAGTATTCTATTTAGATGCTGGTGTTTTCGCAGATCAAGAAATGGTGAAAGCTTATAGTGAGAATGTTAAAGAATATTTTGATGAGAATGGTGATAATGTAAGATTATTCTTTATGCCAACAACTGGTGAGGAACGAATTGAGTGTATCAACCCAACATATCTAACAGATAAGACTGAAATTGATAAATTAAACACACTAACAGAAGAAGTAGAAAAGCTATTTCAAGTGGGTGTGGAATAATAATATTAAAAAATAATATATGAAACCATTAAATGAATTTTTGTGTGGAGATGTGTTAGAAACATTGAAGAAAATTGATGATAACTATTTTGATTTAGGTATTACATCGCCACCATATAATAAAGGATTGAAAGGCGGACCTATTGTTAAAAAGGTTGAATATGATGTCTTTGAAGATAATTTACCAGAAGATGTTTACCAGCAACAACAAATTGATATTTTAAATGAAATATATAGGGCAATGAAACCAGGTGGTAGTTTCTTCTATAACCATAGATGTAGATGGGATAAAGGTAATATGCTACACCCAATAACATGGTTGAGTAAAACTGATTGGTTAGTTAAACAAGAAATTATATGGAATAGAAAAATAACAGGTAACCTAAGAGGTTGGAGATTTTGGCAAACAGATGAAAGAGTATATTGGTTATATAAACCAGATGGTAAAAATAAAGTTGGTAAAGAGTTAAAATCAAAACATTCTAGAATGACAGGTATATGGGAAATTATGCCAGAGAATAAAAACCCACATCCTGCACCATTCCCTATTGATATACCTAGTAGAATTATATATTCTCTATTTGATGATGATATTGAAGATAAAATTGTATTAGACCCATATATGGGTAGTGGCACTGTAGCAGTTTCTTGTAAATTATTAGGTTGTAACTATGTAGGTATTGATATATCACCGGAGTACATAAAAATGTCTAAAGAAAGGTTATTAGATTCTGAATCATATAGAGAAAAGCATGATAAGGAGATTAGTAAACATGTTATTACTGGTATGACATACAAAGAAAGAAAAGCACTAAAGGCAAAAAAAGAAGCAGAAAAATTAAATAAAATGAATGATAGTGTTTGATATAAAAACTATTATTAGTATATTGTAAAAAAAAAGTTATGATTATAGAGAAAAAAATAAGTATAGAAGACATTGCACTAACATACTCAACAGAGAAAGAGGAATTTTTATCATTGATTAATGAGATTGATAAAGAAAATCTAAAAAGGTTACTTATTGAATCAATAGACTTAAATCTAAGTGACCCTAATTTTAGTTCTTTAGCGGAAAAAATACCAATGTCAATTGCTGGGTATAATTCACATAATAAAAAACATGGTTATGATGGTTTTATTGGTGAAGATTATGAAACTGCAGTAGAATGGGTAGAACATAAACCAAAAAAAGTTTCTTCTAAAACTAATACTAAATTAAATGGTAGTGGGGGATTTGCGGATTATACACTAACAAGATTGGAAAATGATTTATCTAAAAAAGATAAATTAACACTAATGATTTCTGGTTTTGTAGATTCTAATTTAGTTTACGCTTTTAAAGTCCCACATAATTATGAACCTTTTATGGATCATATAAAAAATAAAACTATATTAGGTGAAAATAAGGCAAGAATATTACCAACATTTAGTTATAAGAATTATGAAGGTTGTGAAGATATAAAGATGGTATATATGGTTGATAATATTGATGACTATAGTAGTAATATTAGTGGACCGTTTTTAAAGTTTTTAAAGAATATAAAATAATATATTATGGTCTAGTTACTGAGCGATAAACTTTGTTTCTAGACCATCCTGTTTTCTCAACAATCATCTTATAGATGTTATCTCTATTTCTTTTGGTAACATTACCAGAGAATATGACATTACTTATTTTTTGTGTTTCACAGAAATCTCTTATTACATTGTGCAAATCTCTTGCATCATCTTCACATTTACAAAGAATAACATCAAAGTCCCCATCAAACCATATCATAAGTTTATTTAAGACGTAATTCACTTGTTTTACGACACCTTCTCTCTTTATTGAGGGTAAGAGTATCTGTTTAAGAATATCCTTTGTCTCAAACCTTTTTCTGGAACCAAAGACAGTAAACTTCTCTTCATAGTAGTAAGGTCTCTTTTCTACAATAGTCCATTTATTAGTTTTTGTATTGACAGGAATTGTCCTACCTAATGCATCTCTATCATAAAACTCTGGGTCTCCCTCTTCTCTTTCTTTTAATAGAAGTATCTCAAAGAGAACAGGTTTAGTCTTTTTAATTGAGGTATGTGACTTAGGAAATAAGACAACATTCTTATCCACCAAAGAGAAATATCTACTCTTAGCATTAGATAAATGTTTACCTATGTGTAAAGTTTTTTTCTTTTTATTATCTCTTGTTATAACAATCCTATACTCCATCTCTTTTCTTTAACATTAAAAATAACTATAATTGGTGTATAAATAAATATTTTAATCTATGGAAGACATATATACCTTACAATCAAAAACAGAAATAAGTATAAACTTAGAAAAGAAAACAATAAATTACAGTAGAAGAGGAGAGACAAAATATTATGAAGGGAATCATGATATAGCTTTCAAAGTTATTGATAATGAATTAAAATACCTTAAAGAAAGAGTTGCTTATTTAGAAGGTAGAATAGTCCAAACAGAAACACTTACAACAAAGATTAAGGATGGTATTAAAATAACTGACCCATTGACTGATACTGCAAAAGTTAAGTTTAGAAATAGATTAAAAGAGTTGAATGGACTAATTGATTATTTAGTTAAGACTAAAGAAGATATTAAAAATGGATAGTATGAAAATAATTTACGTAGACACACCTATTAGTGAAGATTGGGAAACAAAAACTCAGATTATTACAGATGGTAGGTCATTGAGGGGTTTTTTAAGTAGTCAACACAAAAAATTATCTAAAGAGTTTAGTAGTGATTACGGAGGTGGATTTTACATATATGATGTATCACCAGCAAAAGAAGGTGATACTTTATTTATAGAATATTCAACTATACAAAAAGATACTAGAAGAATGAATGTATCAGACATCAATATGGATGATTGGGAGAAGTTTAAGAATGAGAAGACACCAGACAAACATAAAGATTCCACACCAGAACAAATGCAAGAGTCAATTAGTAAATTAGCAGAGAAGTTTAATAGGAAATAATTAGATGGAAGATATCAAATACACAGTAACCGCAGTTATTCTAAATGATAACAATGAAGTACTTGCAGTAAGTAGAAAGGATGACCATAATGATTTCGGGCTTCCTGGTGGTTGGGTAGATGATAAAGATACTTCATTGGAGATAGCAATATGTCGTGAGATTAAAGAAGAAACGGGATTAGTAGTTAAACCCACTAACTTACTTCAAATACTATCAATGCATAGAGGAGCTTCTATGTCTTATAGTTATTATGTTAAAGAGTATGAAGGGGAAATAGAAACAGATGAACCACACATTGTTAAATGGACTGATTTTGAGGATATAAAGGATGGCTCATTCGGTTATTGGAATACATTGGTGGAGATGTCTGTAGATAATTTTGGAATTATAAAGAATAGAGAGTAATGTCAAAAGATTATTATAGTATATTAGGGGTAGATAAAGGTGCTGACGAAAAAGA
>WLWG01001349.1_pt1 | contig 22324 bp, 35 predicted proteins | sample 6712871 | NCBI WGS metagenome assembly WLWG01 (sample SAMN12718693, study PRJNA515312) | sponge metagenome | isolation source: marine sponge | host: Mycale hentscheli | place: New Zealand: South Island, Marlborough, Capsize Point | collected 2003-05-01
GTCATTGGTGTTTGTTTATCATCGCCACCAATAATGTTTACTGCTTTGTAGACAGCGTTAACAATGGCACGCTCTTGGCACCATTGTTCTGTTTTATTCACCAAATATTCTACTTTGTTAAGTGGTTCAACTTCTTTAGACAAGAAGGTTTCGATCTCACTGTAAAGTGTTTCAGTGAGATCATTGCGTTCTTGTACTTGGATACGAACAGCTGCATACGACGGCACCTGATCATACTGAACAAAGTAATCCTTTGTTTCATTGAAGATGATTTTCTCAGTCTTATCGACAAAGTATTCGTCACTCAAAAAACCATACATGATGTAGATGAAGTTCTTACAGAAGACAATCCAAAATACGAAAAGTACAAACATGATAAAAAGAAGATGAATGAGTTTGCTCAGATGGATACTCAGGTATTTGCTGACTTCTCAAGAGTAGTCTGGGGAATTTACATGATATTCGGTGAGCCTACCAAAGACGGTGTTGAGGATATGTTTTCGTGTGTGAAGAATGCTGCTGAAAAGGCAGAACTAACTATCACAGCAGCACTCGAATTCTATGAAGATCTTGTCGCTGATGAAGACATCTCAGATTTTTCTGAGGCAGCTCTTATACACAGGGCAGACATGCTCAAGTATCTACATGAAGAGATTCGGGAACTCAAAGACACTGTCTATACTGACTCTGCTGGGAACATGAAGGTCAGGATTGGACATTACAATCTTGTCTTGGATTACTTAGAGTAATCAAAGATTAACAAGAACTATATTCATTAAATTTTTTTTCTTGACTATAGTAATGAAGATTGCTTTACTCATACCATCCACCACTCACAAAAGACATTGGACTAAGATTGAAGAAACTTATCTTTATGCTTCACTAACTTCTTTCTCAGAGAAAGCTTGTAAAGATCATGAGTACAAAGTATATGTTGCTGTAGATGTTGATGATAATATTCACAATCAACAAAATGAGAAAAATAAAATATACTCACTATGTAGAAGTTTGAATTTGAATATTCAATTCTATCCATTACCAGACAATATTGAAAAAGGTCATGTCACTCAAATGTGGAATTTCATCTTTGATAAAGCAGTCAGAGAGAAGAATGAGTACTTCTGGATCACGGGTGATGATATTAATTATCTTAATGACGGTTGGATTGAAGAATGTATTGATGGTCTTCAGAAGACTAAGAATATTGGGGCAGCAGGAGTATATAATGGGAACCAAAGAATTATCACACAGTTCCTTGTCAGCCGAAAACACTGGGAAATCTTTGGATGGGGTTACAACCCAGAAATAAAAAATTGGGGATGTGATGATCATTTGAATCATCTATATTCTCCAGAACTTCTTCATGTATTTCCTCAGTACAATGCTCTCAATGTTGGGGGTGAACCAAGATATACAATTGATCATTCATATGAAAAGAAACTCAAAGAATTAGTTGAAAAAGATCGAGAAACTTTAAAATGTTGGTTAGAAGCAAATGGAGGATACTGTGATAATCAAATCCCTAAAAGAAGAACAAGAAAGGGGAGCAGGTCACGTAATCCCAGATAAATATAATATATTGGATAATAACAGAGATCCGGGTCCTAATCATGTAATCCCAGGTAAACCAATAGATAGACTCACTGTCAAAGTAGATAAACTAACTCTTGACATTGAAGCATTAAAAAGAGATATGAGAATAGTTATTGATCATATTAACTCACAAGATAAGTTAAAAAGTAAAAGTCAGTCATGGTTCTACTGACTCTGCATCTTTCACTTGTTCCTCTGGTTCAGGCTCTTGTTCTCCCACAGGAATGATAATTTCTTCTTCTGAAATACTAGTCTTCAATGGAGGTTTAGGTTCTTTTTTTTCTGGTGGTCCTTGAGATGTTGCTGTTTCATTATTTATCTTTTGTGATAATTTTTGTTTATATGGAATTATTTCACGAAGACCATTCACGATTACAGGTTTCCTCACATTCTTGTACTTATCTTCAAATTTGTTATTAAACATATTGATCACATCTAGATCTATACTTGGTGATGATTCCATTAAATTATCATACTCAGCTCTCATAACTTTTAAGAAGTCTTTACACTGTTTTCTTCTTCCATCTTGTAATGATAATTCTATTTCTATACTTCTTGACAATTTTGCCCAAGCAAGAGCAGCAATTCTATGTCCTTCATATATCTCAGCATATTTTAAGAAAGCAAGTAAAGTTCCCATGATTCCTGCTGTAATATTCAAAGTCCCAACTATAGCACTAAATCCCTGTTGAAATCCCTCAGGGATATATGAATCAGCAGCAAAATTAGCCGTTCCTGTGAGTGTTGATAATACTATGATAGGTATTTGAAAATGATGATACCTTTTCTTGTACTTCCTTTGTGAGAAAGAATGTAAATACTGATAACAGAGAGCAACTTCACCAAACTCTCCTAGTAGATCTTCTATTTCATCTGTCCAGTCATCTGACTCTGGGAAATCCCTGGGTGTTTTTAATTCGTTCATTTATATATAAAAATAAAATAATTGTAAGTATAATAAAGAATTAAACCATGAATGATTATATTGAAGAAGTCAATCCAGAAACAGGTGAAGTCAATCCTAATTTAGTCTATGACTCTGAAAGTGCCGAACCAGAGCCTCAGCAAGAACCAGAGCAGAGAAAGGTTGCTTTGATTGGAAATGGAAGGACTCTTAGATACTTTGAATTTGACAAGATTTCAGATGATATGGATACTGTTGGAATGGGTCTTGCTTATAGACACTGGTATGATATTAATTGGTTCCCAGACTATTATGTGAATGTTGACAGAGAACTTCTAAATCATAATCATCAAGAAATCAAAAAGATGATCGATGAGGACAAATGTAAGAAAGGTTATTTTCTAAGTCGTAGTATACTGAAACATTATCCCGAACTTGAAGATAATGAAAAAGTACTCTTCATTGAAATGTTCCAAGAACAAAGAGGAAACCCCTTCAGATATTTACTCGAATGGTACTGTGAATCAGCAGCTTTTCTCTTTGCTGTAATCCTTGGATACAATGATATTAATGTTCTTGGGATAGATCTTAAATATGAAGACTTTGTTTGTAATACCGATGATAATCTTATCATTACTGACATTCCTATACATAACCCCAACTACTTCAGAGATGATTATCAGATGACAGGTGATTTATACATTAAACCAAATCTTGAAGATCAAACACACTCATGGGAACACATTGTATTTATTCTCACTGGTTATACTTATCTTAACAGACTACCCATGAATGTCTATGTTTGGACTACTGATGAAGTCATAGGATTAAGTAAGTACTTCTCAAAGAAGTTGTTAAAGAATTTCTTTTCGTGAGTTATGATTTAAAAAATTAAATGTTGTATATCATATATGTATTGGAGACCACACAAAACTCACAGTCGTAAAGACATGATTGAGCTGATCAAACTCTTCAAACTACCAATTGAAGATGTAGAAGATATGAACAAGAAACAAGTCACCAATGATCTTGTTGCTGTCTTAGAGACTATTAAGACTATTGTCCCAGATGATTATTACTATGGGATACATAGTGTTAATGAACTGAAAGAACATCTTATCAAACCAAATCAGAAGAAACAATTATCAATCAAAGATAAGAATGAAGTAATCAGAGTGAGTAAATTAGTCATTCAATATTGTAAAGCAGGGTTTAACGTAAATTTATCATTCTTTAATACTATGGATGATGTTTACAGTGAAGCAAGAAGAGTTAGTCAATATGGAGATATTCCTTCGATTCGTAGGATGTGTCAACTTCTCAATAAGAATCCATACACAGATGAGAGAGTATATCCAGTGATGAGTTTAAAAACCCAAAATGATCTCAGAGTTAAGAAAGTAACATCACAGAAATATTGGAGATCACTGACAATCAAGAATGAAAAAATCGTTGTTAGATTTGATTAATTCAAAATTTGAATGGTATATAGTAGTGAAACCAACTACTCAACTGTGATGAACCCAATTCAAGACTTCGATGATGCTCTCAAAGAGTTCAGGCAGATCTGTTCTGAGATGCCCCCACCCCTGGGGAGAGGTGGGAACATAAAGAAATTCAATACTCTTGATGAGTTCCACGAATATCATAGGGAACCCACATACAAAAAAAAGACTGACAGAGTATACAAGAAAAGACACGGTATCGCATCAAAGATAAAAGTAGATAGAAATGAGAATCCTACAGAGTGGCATAATCAATACTCATGGTTCTCTAGACACCCTGAAGCAGATGTATATGCTCCAGATCATTCAAGATCACATCTGGGTAAAGTTAATCGGAGAGGAGGGGGGAAACAATCAGAAATTTCAAAAAAGATAACAGTTAGGAGGTCTGAAGATGTAAAAGAATATAGCAGACAATATGCTTGGTTTAAGAAACATCCTGAGGCTGAACAATGTCCTCCCAGAAAACTAAAGAATTGATCATCACTTAAAGATTTGCTCAGATTTATTTGTATAAGAGTATGTCCGTAGAAAAAAAAATTAATCCTTTTGTGAATGCTTATATTTACTATCTATATGATAGAAAACAAAATAGAATATATGTTGGGAGTTCGTACACGAGTTTTAAGAAACGATTATATGATCATAAATATGATTTGAAAGCATATTTAGGATTAATGACAAATAAACAACCAAGGAATTACAGAACATCCTTCGATATTATCATACAAGATGAATATGAAAGTGGTATTCTTGAAAAGTACCCTTGTGAAGGTAAGAAAGAGTTATTTTTTAGAGAGTCTGAATGGATACTTGCTTTCAGACAGAAAAACATTGAAGTGATGAATAAGATAGTTCCTAATAGAGATTGTATTGCCCCTACGTTACCATCGTGTTTTTTTCCTTTGCCTTCTTCTCCAAAGCCTTCTCAATCGGTTCTTTAACGTATACTGATAATGCCTCATCCATACTGTGCATCATATTATTATTATCTTTTTCTAGTTCTTCTAATCGTCTAGCAACCTCAAAAAGGCAATCTTGAATTGTCTGGATGCTTTTAACTATTGCCAAAAGATATTTTTTTTCTGTTTCTTTCATTTAGCCTCCGATTAATATTAAGTAAGCGATATAAAACGCTTTAAAAACAAATAGACCGATAATAAATCGGTCTACTATAATTTCTGATTTTGGTTTTCTATACATTAAAGCACCTGTCTCGCTTCGTTGTATATTTTTACAAACTCATCGTGTGGAATTCTTGATTTTTTGTCTCCACCGTCAATTTGTGTTAAGTGTTTGCCTGTCGTTCTGGACCAAACGTTTTCGCTCACGAAAAGCTTTCCGTATCTCTCAAATGCAACTGGAGTCGCATAGGAATAGTAAGTATTAAATCCGAATGAGGACTCTTTTCTTAAGCTTTTAGTCGTATTTAAATAAAATGTAGTCATTTTTTGCTCTCTTTCTGTTTGTTGTTACTGAATAAATAAATATTCATGATTACCCAATAACGAGTAATCAAAAGTATTTATTTACTGAATACAAGTTCTAGTCTTTCGTTGTACTCTTCTTTCTCTTTTTTATATTCCTCACTATTTTCTAAGATATGAAGAACGTTTTTAATATTTTGTAGAAGTGAATTTTGTTTTTCTCTACCGATATAAAGGAAATCTTCCCTGTGTTTTTCAACTAAGTGTCGAAGAAAGTGAAGTTCATCACCGTTTAAATATAGTTCTGTTTCTGTTTTTGTCATTGTTTGCTCTCTTTCTGAATATTCGTAAATATTCATGATTACCCAATAACGAGTAATCAAAAATATTTATGCTGATTGTTCAGCTTGTTTTTTAGAAATAAGATAAAGTCTGTTGATAAGAATGTCTTTCCACTTACTGTGTAATTTATGTTGTAAGTCAAAAGCTTCTATTTCCCAAGGTCGTTGTCTGTAAGGAATACGTCTCTTTGGGCCTAGTTCCTTACCTTCCCAACGTGTGTGAAGTTCGTTATCAGATTTCCACCAACGTTGTTGATATTGCTTTGTAGCAATTTGTTTAACGTGCACTAATTCGTGCGCCAAAGTTTTGAAAATATCAGCAGTATGATCAATTATGATCTTGTGATTTTTTTCAGGGTTAGAACCTTTTGCGTTAGCTAAGTGAACACCTTGGCAATTATCTCCCCACTTTTTTTTGACTGTGGTCTTTCTTACGTGAATTTTGATCTTCAAAGTGTTTTGAAGTCTTTTAGATACTAACTCACTAAGAAACAAGTTTGTTGCTTCTGTAAGGTCGTCAACTAATTCTTGATCTCTCTCATTTCTTGGTAGAGATATTTCTAGTTTTTTCATTATTTGCTCTCTTTCTGAATAAATAAATATTCATGAATACTCAAAGCGAGTATTCAAAAGTATTTATCTTAATGCTCTTAAAGTTGCTTTTGTGTGGCTTTGATCTCTTTTTTGATCAAAAGGTGAATGATCAAAATTGTTATCATTAAAGCGTCTTACCCACCATGTAGCGATCTCTACTTCACCACCTACAAAGCGATAAGCTTCATAAGGATCGTCAGCAGTATATGAACCCCAACCTTTTTCATCGCTTATTTGTAAGTAACGATCAAAATCGTTGTCTTTGATCACGGTAAAAGGACCGTGAAAATTGGTTGGGTATGTTTCTAAAGTATATCTTTTGTCTTCCATTGTTTGCTCTCTTTCTGAATATATAAATATTCAAGATAACCCAAAACGAGTTATCTAAAATATTTAGTCTCTACCAAATCCTTTAGGTAGTTCTAAGCCCTCAATTTCTGAGACTGTGTTTTCTAGATCGTCAATTTCTTGACCGTCTACAATTGCTTCCAACTTTTCATATAAAGCTGAACTTTCTAAGTTTTCAGGAATATTATCTTTCCAATCTGAATACTCTTCTCTTAAAGATTGTAGTTCTGATAAACCGTCTAAAATTTGGTTTATTGATTGTTGCCACCGTTGTGGTCTTGATTTAATAGCCATTGTTTGCTCTCTTTCTGAATGCTTTATGCATTCATGATAAGGCCAACTTAGTGGCCCTATCAAAAATACATAATTTGAATTCTGTTTGACTGTTTCCTTATCGGTGTCACCGATTGAGCCCTATGCTCCGAAGACTTGCTCTCAGCGTCTCAAGATAAGGTTTGGAAGCTTAGCCTGATTGGTTCGAGTTATCTACGCACTGAGGGGCAAGTATGTAGCGCCCAACCTCAGCAACCCACCGAGTCCGAAGACCCAAGAAACTTAATTCTTTGAGTGTTTTAGCACCTTAGACCCGATGGCTAAAATATCGTCAGCATTCCCCAAAGTGGTAACTGGCTTATTGTCTTCTAGCGCGGTTTCTAAAGTATGGTTTGTTGTCATCTAAGTAAGACCTTACACTAATTTATGATAATACCTAATAAAAAAAGATAAATAATTGAGAAAAAATGAAAAAAAAGTCGAAGTTATCCACAGGCATTTTTTTGCGTTTTAAGAGCATTTTAAAAAGGTCCGTGTATGTTTTTATTAGATAATTTATCATATGCTCTAGGGCTCTTAAAATAGCTTTAAAGGGTAAATTCGTTATAGTGAATATTGTTCGATATATCGAATGTAGTGCTAAAGTGAACAAAGTATGAACGTTTCAGGGTTTGAGGGTCGTGAGGCGTGGATCGTGGGACGCGGACAGTACTAGAGGTTTTTTGAAAAAATAAAAAAAAAATAAAAAAATATTTTAAAACAAGTGTGATAGTGTCCGCTTATGTGTTTTAGCTTTAATTAGGTGGGTTTTACCTATCACACTACTCATTTTTAGAAGTGTGCATAGTGTCCGCTTGTTTATTGAAAAATAAGGCTTTTTTATACCCTCTAGGTAATTAGATACTTTTTCCAAATTGATTATTTAAAAAGAAGTTGTCAGAAAATCTCTAGTACCATAATTGTAAATCGTTAAATTTTCTCTATTGTGTAACGGTGTATTTTTAAATGAGTGCAGAAAAAAACTTATATAAAATGGTGAAAGATAAACTACCTGAATTTAATCCAATTAGGATTGAAACAACTACAATAAACGGTTTTCCTGATTTGATATTGTTCAATAAAAAGAAACGTGTTTTGTTTATCGAATGTAAGGTCTGTGAGCGTTCTAGATTGTTACAGAGCCTGAGGCCACATCAAAAAGCTTTTCACCATAAATACAAACAGATTATGAACGGACTATTTATCTTGCAACGCTCCCTCAAAGAGAGAGCGTTTTTTCTGTATAGGTCCACGGATATCGACTTTCTTGCAGAAAATGGCGACTTTCCACCACTTTGCACGGTTCAAGTGGGGCAACCATGGTCCACGATCAGCGAAATACTGCATGAATACCACTAGATATAGACACATCGATCCACGAGACGCGAAAAACGTTGATAAATATAGCGTTTTGGTGGCTGATAATATAGATTATGCAACAATAGGGCCTAGGTACTTAGGGCCAACGGTCCGAGGTTCGCGGAGATCGAGCACCGACCCCCAAAAATTTGGCCCCGGTCCACACGCGCGAGACCTAGTCCTGGCAACATACACACACTATGGGAGTGAAATATGCACATAGACTATAAAAACTTAGATGCGAACCAATTAAAGGCGATGGTATTGCTTAGAAAGCGTATTGAACAAGAACATGCACGTGGAAACTTCATGAGATTTGTCAAAGCAGTGTGGCCTGAGTTCGTTGAAGGCAATCATCACATCAAAATCGCGCAACAATTTCAAAAATTTCTGACAGGGAAGAACCAAAGGCTAATTGTCAACATGCCCCCACGTCATACAAAAAGTGAATTCGCCTCATTTTTATTCCCGGCATGGATGATGGGGCAAAATCCGAGACTCAAGATCATTCAAGCGACTCACACTGGTGAATTAGCGATAAGATTTGGTCGTAAAGTAAGAAACTTGATGAATACCAAAGAATACAAAGGAATATTTCCCAATGTTAACCTTAGAACTGATAACCAAGCGGCGGGAAGATGGGAAACTAACTTAGGAGGCGAGTATTACGCGGCAGGTGTGGGTGGTGCTATCACAGGTCGTGGTGCTGACCTACTAATTATTGATGATCCACATAGTGAACAAGATGCTTTGTCTGAAAATGCGATGGATAACGCCTATGAGTGGTACACATCTGGTCCTCGACAGCGTATGCAACCAGGGGGAAGCATTGTTATCGTGATGACTCGATGGTCTGACAAAGATCTGACTGGTCAATTGATCAAAAAGATGGGTGATATCAAAGCTGACAAATGGGACATCATAGAATTCCCGGCAATTTTAGATGACGATGACGAAGAAAAGCGTACACCTATTTGGCCTCAGTATTGGAAGCTTAATGAACTAGATAAAGTGAAAGCTTCTCTTGTTCCTACCAAGTGGAGCGCTCAGTGGCAACAAAATCCAACACACGATGGCACGAGTATCGTGAAACGCGAATGGTGGAACATTTGGGAGAAGGAAGACCCACCCCTTTGTTCTTATAAAATTCAAAGTTATGATACTGCATTTTCCAAAAAGGAGTCTGCTGACTATTCAGCTATTACAACTTGGGGTGTCTTTCATCCTGATGAAGGACCTGAAACACATTTGATCTTATTGAACGCAAGAAAAGGGCGTTGGGACTTTCCTGAGCTCAAACAAGTAGCAAAAGAAGAACTTCAACTCTATCAACCTGATAGTGTCATCATCGAAGCCAAGGCATCAGGGACACCCTTGATACAGGAGCTTCGGCGATTCGGAGTATACGCGACAGCTTTCTCTCCCAACAGAGGTCAAGATAAACACGTGCGATTAAATTCTGTTTCTCCTATTTTTGAAGCTGGTCACGTTTGGCGACCTGACACAGAATGGGCTGAAGATGTCCAAGAGGAGATAGCATCATTTCCTTATGGAGAGCATGATGATTTAGTTGACGCAACAACACTAGCCTTGTTAAGATACAGACAAGGTAGCTTTGTCTCTTTGCATGATGATGAAGATGACATGGAACCAAGGAGTAAACGTAAATATGAGTACTACTAAAAAATTAATTAATCCTGAAGACAGGAGATTGAAACAGAAACTAACACCGAAACAGATGATTTTTGTTTATGAATACGTACACAAAGTTTTACTCGGAGAATGTTCCGCTGCCGAAGCGGCGCGCAGAGCTGGCTATTCTCAGAATAGAGCTAGACAAACAGCCACTGATCTATTAAACCCTAATCATAATCCTTTCGTAGTGGAGGCCATTCATGAGATGAAACAAGATCTTCATCAAATGTATGGAGTATCGACAGCGTCTCATTTGGCCTCTTTAAAACAGATCAGAGAAGAAGCGCGAGAACATAAACACTATTCGGCGGCCGTGGCTGCTGAAGTCAACAGAGGTAAGGTCGCTGGTTTTTACGATAACAAAGTTCAAACGGACACGCCTTTAGAAAATATGAATAAGGATGAACTTATTAAAGTCTTAGAGAATTACGACAAGAATGGTATAACTCATGATACCAAATTAATTATTGATGATGATAAAGAAGCCATGACTCGCGGTCCGTTGATCGTGGAAGGAGATTAATGATACAACAGTTACTAATGAGAGCAAGTCCCACGGTCCTCGGATCGTTGCTCGTGGGTGCTGTGGGATCGCAACAAGCCAGTCAGATTCAAAAAGAATTAGCTCTCGGTAATATATCTTTAGATGATGTATACAATCTTATCACAAATTTAGCGGCGTCACCTTCGGTGACAGCATTAAAAGATTTAGAGAAGTCTAATCAAGTTCCACCGAAAAAGGATGATGACAAAACTCCCACTCCTCCTGAACCTGATCCATTAGACTTGCTGAACCTTATAAATACTGATAGAAAGGAAGAATATGAAACAAAGCCTATTACAACTAGCCAAAGCGAAGAGACAAAAGAAACAGTCTCGTCCAACCTCGAATCGCAAACCACGGACCGTGGATCAGACATACAACAGCCTGACCAAGGAAGAGAAACAACGGTTGGTGGCAACCTACCTTTAGTAAAAGCTTCTCAAGAACAAGGTGTTACTTTTTTTTCAGATATTTTAGGTGGGGAATTATATGTTCCTAAAGAAAATTATAAACAGTTGTTGGATACTTCTGATGCTTTAGAGGCAACAGAAATATTTGATGAAAAGAGAATAGGTAATTTTGAAAATCACATTTACACGAGCATACCAGTTTTTAAGGAGGCTCAAATAGCAACTGCTGAGGCAGTATCTAAGACTCTTCCTAAAGGAGGAACTATTATTGATATTGGAGGAACCGAAGGTGGTTTTGTTAATACAATAGCAGAGCTTAATCCTAGTATTGAAGGTATCGTTTTAGATCCTAATCCCAAGGCTGAAGAATCTTTTTTACAACAAAAATTACCCAACACAGAATTTATTCTTGAAGCGTTTACAACTAATCCTAAAGAGTTCGGTAAATACGCTTTTACAGAAAAAGGAGTTGATGTAGATTATTTTGATCCTAAGGATATTCCAGATAATTCTGTCGATGCTTTTTCGGAGAAAATGGTATTTCAATTTATTGATAACGAGAGAGCTTCTAAAATTAAATTGATTGCTGACAAACTAACAGATACTGGATTTGCTGTCTTTGAAGAAAAATTTTTTACATCGAAACAAGATCCTGTGTGGAATGCTAATGAGGCAAAGAAGAATGAATTTAAGTCTCAGTATTATGATCCTGAACAAATGACTGAAAAAGAAGAGATTGTTTTAACAGGTATGAATGAGAGACAGGTGACTTCTGAATCTTTTGAAAAGATACTAATGAATAACTTTAATAATGTAGTTCAGTATTGGGATTCAGGAAACTTTGGAGGATATGTTGTATCTGACAGCGCAGATACAATTACAAAATTTTTAGATAATATGGTGGATCTTAACAGTGACTTTTCTAATGTGGAAACTCCTAGATTTGTGACACCTAAAATAAGCAAAAAGAAAAAAGGAGGACCTATATCGATACCAAAAATAGACATGTTGTAAATGGTCGATTAGGTGATATAAATTAAATTATGGCAGATAATATTGATAAAGGACTCTATCAAACAGGAGCTCCTGAACTAGAGATTATTAAATCAGATACAGAAGTACAGATTGATGGACAATCAATACCCACTCCTGAGGGAATGGAAATTGAAATAGACGAAGATGGAGGAGCAACTCTTGACTTCGATCCAATGTCCGAGATTCCTGAAGAAGTAGAATTTTATTCGAACTTAGCTGAAGTGATGGACGACAGAGATTTAGATCAGTTGTCCGATGAATTGTTGAGTGAATTAGAAAACGATCGCTCATCTAGAAAAGATTGGGAAGAATCTTACATTAAAGGATTAGATCTATTAGGATTAAAATACGAAGAGAGAACCAAACCCTTTGCAGGAGCAAGTGGTGTGACTCATCCTTTATTGGCTGAAAGTGCTACTCAGTTTCAAGCATCAGCATTCAAAGAGTTACTACCAGCGAATGGTCCTGTTCGAACAGCAGTTATGGGAGAAGAGACTCCTGAAAAATATTCTCAGTCACAACGTGTTCAAGAATTTATGAACTATCAGTTGATGAACAAGATGGAAGATTACACACCTGAGTTTGATCAAATGTTATTTTATTTACCTCTTGCAGGTTCGACATTTAAAAAAGTTTATTACGATGAGTTAATGGATAGAGCTGTTTCAAAGTTTGTTCCAGCAGAAGATTTGGTTGTAAATTATATGGCTAGTGATTTAGATTCTTGTGAAAGAATTACTCAAATCATTAACATGAGTTACAATGATTTTAGAAAAAAACAAGTTTCAGGGTTTTATAAAGATATTGAAATAATGCCTTCAGACGCAGATCCTTCCGAAGTGCAAAAAAAATATGATGAGATGGAAGGTCTTCGTCCTTCTTATATCGATAAATCTATTCGACTATATGAGTTTCACGTGTCTTTAGATTTAGAAGGTTTTGAAGACAAAGGTATGGACGATGAGCCTACAGGAATTAAAATACCATACATTGTAACTATTGAAGACAACTCAGGTAAAGTAGTAGGTATTAGAAGAAACTATGAAAAGGGTGATGATAAAAAATTAAAGAAAAGATATTTTGTGCATTACAAGTTTTTACCAGGGCTTGGTTTCTATGGCTTTGGTTTAATTCATTTAATTGGTTCTTTATCAAGAACAGCTACAAAAATTTTAAGACAATTAATAGACGCAGGTACTTTGGCAAATTTACCAGCAGGATTCAAGTCACGTGGACTTCGAATGAGAGACGATGATCAACCTATACAGCCAGGAGAATTTAGAGACATTGATGCACCTAATGGTGATTTAAGAAATGCTCTCTTACCCCTACCTTACAAAGAACCCTCTCAAACTCTATATAGTCTTTTAGGATTTGTTGTTCAATCTGGGCAAAGATTTGCTGCTATTACTGACATGCAAGTTGGTGATGCAAATCAAAACGCTCCAGTTGGTACAACAATGGCATTATTAGAGAGGGGCTCAAAAGTAATGTCAGGTATTCACAAAAGATGTCATTACTCTCAAAAAAGAGAATTCAAATTATTGTTTGATGTCTTTGCAGATTATTTACCTGAAACATATCCTTATTCTGTAGAAGGTGCAGATCGAACTGTAAAAGCTGAAGACTTCAGCGATCGTGTTGATGTATTGCCAGTCTCTGATCCAAATATATTTTCTACAACTCAAAGAGTAACTCTAGCTCAAACAGAATTACAATTAGCACAAAGTGCACCTGATATTCATAATATCAAAGAAGCTTATAGAAGAATGTACGAAGCTTTAGGTGTCAAAGATATTGATCAAATTTTAAGAAAAGATAGTCCTAATGAGCCTAAAGATCCAGCCACGGAGCACGCTGACTTACTCGATGGTAATTTACTGAAAGCCTATGAGGGACAAGATCATGATGCTCATATTCAAAATCATTTAATTTTTGGAACAAACCAAATGGTTCTTGGTAATCCTCCAATGGCAATGAAATTACAGAAACACGTCTTAGAACATATTTCTTTAAAAGCAAAAGAACAGACAGCATTCCTAGTACAACAACAACAAGTTCCTGAAGATCAAACAGACAATGTTATTGCTAAATTAGAGGCACAATTTATGGCAGAAATAAAACAAATGTCAGCTCAGTTAAGTGGTCAAGGTAAGCCTGATCCTGTCATACAACTAAAGCAACAAGAACTACAACAAGACGCACAAAAAGATCAAATAGATGCGCAAGTGGATCAAGCAAAGCTACAATTAGATGCAGAAAAACTTAAACAGAAGACAGCGATTGATCAAGCAAGAATACAAAAAGATTATGATATTGCAGATAAACGTGCTGAAGTTCAGTACGACAAGATGACAACGCAAACATTAAATCAGGAAAGAAGAGATGCCACTAACAAACAAAGGTAAAAAAATTATGAAATCTATGAAGAAAGAGTATGGAAAGAAAAAAGGAGAGCAAGTATTTTACGCTTCTAAAAACAAAGGTACAATAAAGAAAGTAGAAAAGAAAAGTGGAAAGTAAATTAAAAGCAAAGTATGTTATGGATGTTATGGATGAAACAACAAAACTAAGAGTTCAAAAAATTATTGATAGCACAAGAGATTTTGTTCAAGAACAAGCTGAACAAGGTATTGATCTAATAGAGTTAGCGCAAGTTATGCTTTCAATGAGTCGAGAGGCTATGGTTGATGTTTATGGAGAAGTTGTTGCAGATAGTTATATTTCACAGCAAATTAGTTATTTGAAAAATCCTGAAAATAGTCTAACATTACATTAATGACTAAACGATTAACAAAAACAACTCCTCCTAAAAAAGGACCTAAGTCACAAGGTATGGACATTCCTTATGGAAAAATAGTACCAGTTGGCTCTGTCCCTGAGGATAAGAAAAGTAAACGTGGCTATGGAATAGCATCAAAAGGACTTAAATTCGAAGGAGTATTCTAATGCAAAAATGGATTAAGGACCTTTGGGAACAACACCCAAAGAAAAAATGGCTCATAATCGGTGTAGTAATCGGTTGGGTAATCGCTCAATATATCTAATCAATGTTATCTAAATTATTAGGCGGATCTTTAGTAGACACTGTCGGTAAAGTTATTGACAGTGTCCACACTTCAGAAGAAGAAAAAGGTCAAATCAAAATAAAACTTCAACAATTAGAAAACGAAATTAATTCTAAACAAATGGATATTAACTTAGCTGATGCTAAGTCCACTGCCACAGGTATCGGTGGTATCATGCAGCGATCGTGGCGCCCCCTAATCGGGATGTCCTGTGCGTTAGCTATATTTTGGGAATATGTTTTAAAACAATTCTTAGTATTTATATTGGCAGCATTTAGTGTAGATCATGCGCCTTTACCTGAACTTGACATGTCGACTTTATTCCCACTCGTCACAGCTTTACTCGGAATGGCGGGGCTTCGCAGCTTCGAAAAATCTAAGAAAATTACGAAATAGTGCAAACAAATATATATTCAGCAATTTTACGATTAATAACTACTAGACAAGATGACATAAAGTCTGTACTTATTGATGGAAACGTAGAGAATTGGGACAAATATCAATTCCTAGTTGGGCAACTCACTTCTCTTCGCAAACTCGATTCAGATGTTAGGGATCTTTATCGCAAATGGGAGGTAGACGATGACGTCGACAACGGGGCTGATTATGCCCAAAGAAAAAAAGATAGTGGGACTTAATCCTGCTGAGAAAAAAGAAGAAAAACAGACCGATCTTAATAAAGTTCCAAAACCTACAGGATGGAGACTAACTGTTCTTCCCTATAAAGGTGTAGGAAAAACTAAAGGTGGTGTCTTATTAACAGATAAAGCCGTAGAAGAGCAACAGATTGCTTCTGTTTGTGCTTTAGTCCTAGAAACTGGACCTGATGCCTATGCAGACAAGGATAAATTTCCACATGGACCTTGGTGCAAGAAAGGTGATTGGGTAATCATCGCAAGATACGCAGGCTCTCGAATTAAAATTGAGGGTGGCGAACTTAGAATTTTAAATGATGATGAAATTTTAGGGACTGTTGAAAGTCCTGAAGATATTTTAGGAGTATACACATGAACGAAGTAGATAGACAAGTTGCTGAACTTCAGGCTCAATCTGAAAAAAAACAAAAAGCTGAGTATTCTGTTGAGGTAGAGAGCGAAGATGTTGCTGCACCTACAGAAGAAAAGGAAATTGAGATTCCTCAAGATAATAAAACTTTTGAAGCTGAGGTAGAAGAAGTACAGGAAAAACCTGTTGAAGAAAAACCGAAGCAAGAAGAGGTAAAAACTGAGGAAGAACCTAAAGAAGATTCAAAACAAAATTATAGTAAGTCCGTTCAAAAAAGATTTGACGAATATGCTTACCAATTAGGTGAATCAAGACGACGTGAAGAAGAAGCAATCAATATTGCTCAAGCTATTAAAGAAGAAAGAGATAAAGTTCAAGAAGAGCTCTCTAAAATTAATAGTGGTTATGTCAATGAAATGGGAGGACGTTTAACCGGGTCTATGGAAGCTGCAAAAGCAAAGCTTAAAAAGGCAGTGGAAGATCAGGATTCAGACGCTATGGCCTCAGCACAACTAGAAATAGGAAAATTAGGTGCAGAGCAAACTCGCTATGAGCAAATAAAGGCTCAAGAAGAGGCTAGAGTAACTACTCCTAAGCAAGAAAAACAGGTAGAAATACCTAAATCTCAACCACAACCTGCTGTTAAAGACCCTAAAGCTGAGTCTTGGGCATCAAATAATGAATGGTTTGGTTCAGATAAGGTCATGACAAACGTCGCATATGCGATTCATGAAGATTTAGTCAATCAAGGTGTTGATCCAAGAACAGATTACTACTATACTGAGATTGATAAACGTATGCGAGATAATCTCCCGCATAAGTTTGAACAAGATTCTTCAACCGAAGAACCCGCAAAGCAACAGCCCGTCCAGACCGTTGCAAGCGCACATCGAAACAGAGGCACAGGACGCAACGTAGTTAAGTTGTCAAGTACAGAAGCGGCTATCGCTAAACGACTTGGTCTTTCCAACGAGCAATATGCGTCGGAAAAACTAAAGTTACAGAGGAGGTAACGTTATGACTATAGATAAAACACCGAGATCTGCATCCACAAGGGATAAAGAAGCACGCAAAAAAAACTGGCAACCACCAAGCTCGCTTGAAACACCGACACCGCCTGAAGGTTTTAAATTCAGATGGATTAGGGAATCAGTAAGAGGATTTGAAGATAACAAAAATGTTATCGGTCGAATTAGACAAGGTTACGAACTTGTCAGAGCCGACGAATATCCTGATTTTGATTTTCCTACTGAGTCTGAGGGAAAACACAAAGGTGTTGTTTCAGTGGGAGGATTATTACTGGCAAAGGTGCCATTAGAGATCGCAGCGGAGAGAAATCAATACTACTCCGACCAAACAGAACGTCAACAGGAAGCTGTTGATAACGATCTTCTAAAGGAGCAACATCCTTCAATGCCAATTAATAAGCCCGAGCGGCAAACTAAAGTTACGTTCGGTGGCTCGAAGAAAAGTGAATAATTTTTAATCGACCTAAATGTAACGCTTACTAATAAAAAATACTTTAAGGAGTAATAAAATGGCAAACTTAAGTTCAGGTTTCGGATTCCGACCAAGTAGAATGCTCGGCAGTGGTTACAATACTACTGGTCAAACTGAGTACACTATTGGTAACAACGAAGGATCCGCAATCTTTCAAGGTGATCCAGTTATATTAGTAGCGAATGGCGCTATTGATATAGGATCAACTGCTGGCGCAGAACTTCTGGGTGTGTTTAATGGTTGTGAGTATGTTGACCCAACAACTAGCAAACCAACATTCAGCAACTACTATCCAGGAAGCATCGCTGCAGACAATATAAAGGCATTCGTCATCGACAACCCAGATGCGGTTTTTGAAGTAAAATGTGATGACGCTAATGCAGCACAGGCCCAAGTTGGAACAAACTGTAATATCGCAACTTACGCAGCAGGATCTACCATATCAGGTATATCTTCTGTTAAGATTGATGGTGACAGCTTTACAACCGACGCAGCGGGTAATTTTAGAGTGGTAGGTCTATCAAGAGATCCAGACAATAATGATTTTACATTAGCTAACGCTAACATTCTTGTCAAAATCAACCTACACTCACTAACTGATACTACAGGCATATAGGAGGTTAAATTATGGCTATATCTAGAAGTCAACTCGTTAAAGAGTTAGAGCCAGGTTTGAACGCCCTGTTCGGCTTGGAATATTCACGTTATGACAATGAGCACGCTGAGATTTTTGATGCTGAGTCTTCTGACAGAGCATTCGAAGAAGAAGTAATGTTGTCAGGTTTCGGTTCTGCACCAACTAAATCAGAAGGTGGTTCAGTATCGTTTGACACAGCTAACGAAACTTTCACAGCTCGTTATACACACGAAACAATTGCACTTGCATTCTCAATCACCGAGGAAGCTGTAGAGGACAACCTTTATGACAGACTCGCTGCGAGATACACAAGAGCACTTGCTCGTTCAATGTCAAATACAAAGCAAGTTAAAGCTGCTGCAGTTCTTAACAATGCTTTCGCTGCTGCAGGCGCTGCAGGTACAAACCCTGGTGGTGACGGTGTATCACTTATTAATACAGAACACCCACTGCAATCAGGTGGTTTTTTAGTAAACAGATTAGCAACAGATGCTGATTTGAACGAAACATCACTTGAGCAGTCATTAATCGACATCGCTGATTTCAGAGATGAGAGAGGCTTAAGAACAGCTATTCAAGGTATGAAACTTATCATTCCAAGACAGCTACAGTTCACAGCTAACAGATTAATGGAGTCAACACTAAGAACATCAACAGCAGATAACGATATCAATGCAATCAGAAACATGGGAGTGATTCCACAGGGTTACACTGTAAATCATTACTTAAATGATGCTGATGCATTCTATATCAAAACTGACGCTCCAAACGGATTCAAACACTTTACAAGAACTCCGTTATCCACAACTATGGAAGGCGACTTTGATACAGGTAATATCAGATACAAAGCAAGAGAGAGATACTCATTTGGTTTCTCAGATCCACGTTGTGTATTTGGTACATCTGGTGCATAATATCTTTTTATAGATACTTTAAGAGGGGGCTTTCACGCCCCCTTTTTTTATGATACTTTATAACTTTATTAACCCTATGACCCTTCGGGGACTATTAACAAAAGGAGATAGACATGGGAACAACTACATTTTCGGGTCCAGTTAAGGCCGGAACAATTAAAGATACAACAGGCATTACCATTGGTACAGATGTTAAGAACACAGGTTTTGTTGTAATGGGGCAATCAGCATATGCTGATATCATTGGTGCTTCTCACTTAAATCAAGTGATAGCAACAATCCCTGCAAACTCACAAATCACTGATGTGATATTGAATGTAACAACAGTAAATAATGATGGCGGTGCTGCAACTGTTTCAGTAGGAACAGTAGCGGATGGCAATGCTTTTATTGATGCTGCAAATGTTAAAGCACTAGGTACTACTTATGGTACTCTTGATACAGAAGCTTCCAATGTTGGCACAACTGATATTCAAGTTTTAGCTGATTTTACAGGAGCTAACGGTGATGCAACAACAGGTAATGCAACAGTAACTGTGAAATATTTACAAAATAATTCAATAGCACTTGCTGGTGATATACCTGCTTAAGGAGTAAGTTATGATTAACTATAGATCGGCTAAAGTAACAGCAACAGGTAATGTAGGATCAGGTCCTGCAAGACTTATTGCTATTCATGCTATCTGTGGTGCATCTGCTGGAAGTATCGTTTTAAAAGACGGTAGTGGAGGATCAACTTTATTAGATTTAGATACTCCTGCTTCAGCTACAGCAGTGATTGAAACTTACATCGGTGATACAGGTATGCGATTTGAAAATCAAATTCATGCTACATTAACTAATGTAACTTCACTGACTTGCATCTTCGGATAATGGCAGACAAACAGCCACCAAAAACTAAAAAATATTTCCGCTCCACTAAATCTGGGGCGGGAATGACGAAAGCAGGCGTTAAGAAATACAGAGCAGATAATCCTGGTTCTAAATTAAAAACAGCAGTCACAGGTAAAGTAAAGAAAGGTAGTAAAGCTGCAAAACGTAGAAAATCCTACTGTGCTAGATCTGCTGGTCAAATGAAACAATTTCCTAAAGCAGCTAAAGATCCCAATTCAAGATTACGACAAGCAAGAAAAAGATGGAGATGCTAGATGAAACTACTTATAACAATTCTTTTTTTCTTTACATTAATAGCCACAATAACTGATTTAAAAGCTGAGACCAATACCGTGTCGTCAACTGTAGTAACGAATTCAACACCCCCTACCGCAAATGCACCTGTTATAGCAAATTCAAATAGTGATATTTGTAAAGTTGGAGTTGGCGGAAGTGTTCAAAATAATGTTTTAGGTGTAGCTTCAGGAATTTTAGTAGACGATGAGCTATGTCAGCTTCTCAAGCTATCTCGTTCCCAGTATTCCTACGGCATGAAAGTGAGTGCGGTGGCCCTTCTATGTCAGGACCCCCGTGTTTGGACATCCATGATGGACGCGGGGACCCCGTGCCCTGTGAAAGGTTTAATTGGTGCTGAAGCAGCTACTTATTGGGAAGAAAATCCTAATCAAATTCCAGATGGCAGTAGATATAAACCTGAATATCTGCAAGCTAGTGTAGAAGAAAAACCAGAAGGAGATTTTAATGATATTAAGAATTTTGGTCTTATGGCTCTTTCTTTATTGCTCTTATTCTAAAGCTGATTGTCTTCCTGACGTAGAAGGTCTTTGTACCCCGGGAGTCACAATCACAGAAACTGAAAATATTGTTAAAACTGAGGAAGATAAAGGTACAGAAATAATTACCACAACTACGACTACAAAAACTATTACAACCACCACTGTTACAAACGAAGACTCAGGAGATATTTTAACAGGATCTAATGGATACGTTTCTTCTAATAAAGAAGGAGATATGGACATTGATTGGGGAGGTCAAGGCGGTGCAAATATGCCTACTGGTAATTCTTGTTATGGTTTAGGTGCAGATAAATGTGCACAGATAACAGGTGGCGGTAATTCAACATCTACGATGGGTGTTGCAGGTATGGGTACAACTTTTATTAACACCGTTGACATATCTGATTTACAAATAGATAACGGTGGTGAAGTTAAATATACAATCGAGGTAGATAAACAAGATGCTCAAGATAGAATATACATGCACATTACAGGACTTAACGGAACTACTTCAGTCTTTTCAGGTACTGACATCTTGTCTGAATCTGGAGTATCAACAGGCTACCAATCTTATAACGGCTCTTTCAATTTCAGTGGCATTTTAAATAAAATAATTGTGGAAGTGGGAGGTAGAGATATTAATCTTGCTGTTGGTCCTTTATTTGATGATGTCAGTGTTAATGTTTTCTATAACGTAATTAATACTATTATTACACAACAGATTACTACCTTAGAAGAAATTTATTATCTTGATTTGTTTACAACATCAGAGATTGATTTTGCTCAAGAAGTTTTTGAATTTAATGATGTTACAGTCGATGATGGCATGGTTGATTTTTCACCTATTGAACCTGAAACAGAAGAGGTATCTTTTGAAACTGTAGAATTAGAAATAGATCTAGAGATGAGTTTTGATGTAGAGTTTACACCACCCGCATCAATGGAAATGCTACCTCCACCAGAGATGAAAATGGAAATACCTGTCAATATAGAAACGGTTGAGGCAGAAATACAAATGGAACTAGAAGAATTACCAGAACCTGAAATGATAGCTTCTGTAGAAGAGATGCCTGAACCAGAAATATCAACACCAGAACCTGAACCTGAAGAAACTGCACCAGAAATAGAAGAAATTAAAGAAGAACCTGAGATGGTAGAACCTGAACCTGAAGAAGAGACTACCGAAGAATCTCAAGAAGAACCACAGGAATCAGAACAAAAAGAACCGCAACCAGAAGAAAAAGAAAAAGATCCAGAAGAAAAGCCAAAAGAAGAGAAATCATCTAAACCTAAAATAACAAAAAAAGAGAAAGCTGCTACTAAAATAGTTAAGAAAATTGATGATAAAGCAAGATATGATGATGCTGCTCAAATGAAGACATTGATTGTCATGCAAATACTAAGTAACACACAATCCTTTTTTGATTCACAAGCTACAATCGTAGATACAAATGTTAACGAAT
>WLWG01001350.1_pt1 | contig 22301 bp, 41 predicted proteins | sample 6712871 | NCBI WGS metagenome assembly WLWG01 (sample SAMN12718693, study PRJNA515312) | sponge metagenome | isolation source: marine sponge | host: Mycale hentscheli | place: New Zealand: South Island, Marlborough, Capsize Point | collected 2003-05-01
ATTGAAATTCTTACGGAACTAAAGCATTTATACTGTGATCTAGATATATATGGCCATAGAGACTTCTCTAGCAAGGCCTGTCCTAGCTTTGACGCTAAGGAAGAGTATAAAAAAATAAGCAACGCTTGGTAAAAAAAACAATATGGGAAAATTATTAGTAAAAATCGGAAAGAAGATTATTGAAGTAAATAATCATTTAAAAAGAAAGTGGAACTCAATGTTGAGTTTCTTAATGTTTAAAAACGTATAAATAAAAATGGCTAGAAATAAATCTGCAATAGATAGGTTCGATGAGTTTAGTGAAGGAACAGTGGTAGGTCTTTCTATAAAAACTTTAATCGCAGCAGGTATGACTGTAGCGACGATGGTATCTATGTATATGACTCTTCAAGCCGACATACAAGTCGCGATGGAAGAGCCAAAACCACCTGTCACAAAAACAGAATATGAACTCCAAAAAGAAATGATGGATAACGCTATTATCGAAACTAAAGAAGATATTAGCGAGATAAAAAAATCCATAGACAAAATGGAAGAAAGATTGTTTAACCAATCAAGAGGAAGATGAGCTCTTCTTCTAATGGTTTTATAATAAAAAACTGGCAAATTATCTTATGGTTTGTTATCGCTGTGTTTACAGCAGGAGGAGTATTTAGTGAGTTTACATCAGTTAAAACAGAATTAACTATGGTGCATGACAGACTAGACAACAAAGTAAAAGTAATTAACGAGCTGGAAGACAGACTGATAGATATAGAAAAGCAACTAGAATATGAGCGAGGTCTTATTGAAGCTACGATAAAACAAAAAAGGAACAATATAAAATAGGCGTACCATACCTAAAAGTTCCTGTAACCAAGAAGGGGATCACATTACGTGGTCCCCTTTTTTTTATTAATCTTTTAAATAATAAATTACAATAAAGAATATGGCTGAAGCTAAAACAAAGCCATATAAAAATCCTAATATAAACATACTCATCTATATATCATATATATGCATGTGTATAGCATAATTAAACAAAGCGCGCATTTAATAATTAACCGTCGCACGATAAACAGTTTTCATCCATAGCATTAGCAGCTATATCACCTCTTAATACACTTTCAGTTCGAGTATAATACAAAGTCTTAACACCTTTTTTCCAAGCATCCATATGAACTTTGTTCAACCACTTAGGCGTTGCAACACTTGGAAATGCTAGGTTAAGGCTAACTGACTGATCTATATACTGTTGCCTTATACCTGCTTGATTAACAAGCTCAAGCTGATTTATTTCTTTAAAGGTTTTAAATACTTCTTTAACAGGTATATCGTGATCACCCATAAGCACGTCGTCAAGCTCTTCAATATCCTGAACAGAACCTCCGTCACTTAGTATCTTACCCCATATATACTCGTTGTTTAAACCATTGTCTTCCAATACGTTTTCTAACGTAGGGTTTTTCCTGATAAAAGTTCCTTTGGCAGACTGCTCTGTGAAAACATTAGCGGCCCAGGGCTCTATTCCGGGTGAAACATTACCAGACAACTTACTATTACTAACAGTGGGAGCAACAGCACGAAGATGGGTATTACGCATACCAGTCCCACTACACCATAAAGGTTCGCCATAAATCTCTGCCAGATCCATTGAGGCACGCTCACTTTCGATCTTAATCTGTGAGAATATTTTCCTAGTCTCATACTGAGATAATAAACCTTCGAAAGGAATACCTTTCTCTTGGATATATGTATGCCAACCGAGGACTCCCAAGCCCAATGCTCTCCCTTTTTGCGCAGATCGAACAGAGTTGTCGAATCCACGTAAACCTTTGGCTCTTTGAATAAATTCCTCCATAACGCCGTCAAGAAAGAACGTGGCGTCATATATAAGGTTAGTGTCCTTCCATTCTTCATATTTAGCTAAATTTAATGATGATAAACAACAAACAAAACTATGGTTCTCATCTGTGTGTAATGTAATCTCACTACAGATGTTTGTCATATGAACCTTAAGTCCGTTTTCTTTGTAGGCTGGTGGATTAGACTTATTTGTGTTCCCTTTAAATAAGATATAAGGCTCTCCAGTAGCTTTACGTTTTTGTAATAATTTTCCCCACTTTTTCCTTGCTTCTTCATTTCCTTGTTCAAGCTTTCGCATAAACTTATCGCCGACAACAACGCATTGATGCAGGTTAAGTGACTGTCTGTTGACATCTCCTTTAGGCTCACGTATGTCAAGCCATTCTTCAAAATCGGAGTGCTCAATGTTAAGATTAACCGATGCAGCTCCGCGTCTGACAGAACCCTGATTAGTGGCAAGTATAGTCGAATCGTATATTTTACAAAAAGGCACAACGCCGTCACTTGTTCCATTACCTGTTATTTTAGTTCCAGCTGGTCTGATCTGGTTTATTCCAATACCTACGCCGCCTCCGTGTTTCGCAAGCAGCATCATTTCTAAGTTCTTTTGCCCAATGTCTTGGATTGAGTCAGCCACATCAATACCAAAGCAACTAATAGGCAAGCCGCGATCAGTTCCGGTGTTGCTAAGAACTGGGCTAGCAAGACACAGCCAACCATTCCAGATGTAATCAAAAAACGTAGAGGCCATTTCCGGTTTATATAATCTACGAGCAACCGTCTTAGCGACCCGATGGTATGCTTCTCTAGGTGTTTCGTCGTGATGTAAATATCCCCCGGATATTGTTTTCTTATAGATGTCGTTATTACCCCACGTAGGGTAATCTTCTCCGATGATCCAGTCTTCATTCCACATTTAAAATAAGTGATTTAACCAGGCAAAAAGCCCATTCATATTTAATACTACTAAGTTCCATTGTTTCCTGCTAGTAGTTTGCAAGATTACTAAAATAAACCCAAGCACGTATAGCTTAGGGTCTATAGTCCATTGAGCTGCGATTAAAAAACCGCTACCCATATATCCTGATCTAGTTGCCAGCTTCTCCCAAGGGTTCAAATTTTTTCTCGCTGTTAGCATCTTTCCCAGCTTGCTCAGCGGTTTGGTCTTTGAGCTTTTGAATAGCTTCTTCATAATCTGGCATTAGTTTAATTGTTTCTAAAGTTCCGACAGCAAGATCTCTTAAATATGTATTCTGTCTTAATAATTGTTCTATAAGTTGAGTGCACGAGTGCATCTTCTTTTCTAGTTGTTCTACTCTACCGAGTTTTTTAGCTTTCATTTAATTTAATTTAATTGTTTACCAAATGTCTTGGAAGTCTTCTCCTTCGTTTGCTTTTGAATAATCTGTAGGTCGTATCGCAAAAAAGTCTGTGTGTGTAACACCACCAGTTAAATGATAAAACCAGTTAAGATTATCTGCTGAAGCAGAGTCGTATGTAAAAAGATTACCAAGCTTTTCATATCCAAGCTCAATGAGTTTTTCATTAGCTCTTTTTCTAATAAAGTTTATAAGGTCTTCTGCTGCTATGCCTTCAACATCTCCAGCTTCAAACATCTTGTGTATGTATTTTGTTTCAAGCTCTACCATAGTCTCTGCAGCTTTAATGACATCTTTTCTACATAGCTCAAGTAAGTGTTCGTCTTCAGCACACATATCTCTAAATAGTTGGCAACCCATTTTGCTGTGTAGTGACTCATCACGCACAGACCATTTCATTTGCTGACCAATACCTTTTAACATGTTGCGTAATTGAAAAGAGTATAACACGGCAAAGGCAGAATATAGGCTAACACCCTCAGCAAACGCAGAAAATATAGCTAACGATTTACCTATACCTACCCTACCATTACCTTCATATGCCACAAGGTTATTAAACCTATCAGCGGTAGCGTCTTCATGTAAAAAAGCCTCATAGTTTTCAAGACCTAATGTTTCGTTCAGGTAGCTATAAGCTACAGCGTGAACTGTTTCTTGTGAACCAAACATCATAGCCATTTGTTGTATCTCATGCTTTGGAAACCAGCCAACTACTTTTTGTGTCCAGTAATCTGACACTGCACACTCGGTCTGAGCAAAGCCAAGCAATATATTACCTACTAAACTTTTTTCTTTATCATTAAGCTTTTCGTTCCAGTCTTTAATATCATTTTGCATAGATATTTCTGTGTGTAACCAAAACGCTTGCGCTTGCTTTAACCATCCTTCTGTATAGTAATGTGGATACTCAAAGGGCTTGTATGGTATTCTTTCTTCAAATAATGACATATCTTAATTATAAACTGTTAATGCAAATTCAACAAAAGGAAAATATAAAACGTGGATAGTATAACCATTTTCACGATAGGATCTCATGCCTAGTAATATACCTGGGTAAAAGCCAAACTCTAGCTTCCAATCGTAATCTCTTTCCTCGTCATCTAACATTTTATACCGTATTTTTCTTGTTGTTCAATTAATTCTCTCATAAGGATTTTGCCTCGCATCTTCCAGCTCCACTTAATCCACTTTTCTACCTTTCTTTCGGCGTATCTTTTTCTTGCTATCCTTTTTGCTTCTGCAGGATCAACTCTACCGTGGTGTCGCATTCTTTTTGATTTTGTGGTTTATATAGTGTAACTCCTGGAAACTGCCTGACAACGAGCTGCTTGAATAATTTCCATCTCATAGGAAACGAATCATTAGCTCTGCCTTTAGTTTCTATTATAAAGTCCTCTCCTATAAAATCAGGAGTATACTTAATAGGTAATATTCTTTTACAACCTCTGTTAGTAAAGTCTCCTTTACCGTTAGACTGTCGTTCAAATACTTGATTATCAAAGTGAAACCCGTTGACCAAAACAAATGTCTCACCTTCATACTTAGCTTTAACTTTAGCTTTTTTCAAAGCTATATACATATACTTCTCAAGGCCAGACGCAAAGGTTATACCGTCGTATTTAACTTTCCTAGATACAACAGGACCTTTTTTGCGAGGCTTCTTTCTGAAGTTTTTTTTATTAATAGCCCTCACGTTGTTGTACGAATTTTAATGCAGCTTCTTCTATCTCGTCTGATAAACAAAGCTTTGCAGCTTCAAGATATAATAAAGAATCCATTAGTTCTTCTTGAACGTCAACTAAAAATCTTCTTAGATCTTTTTTCTCGCCAACGATCTCTTGCATCATTGTTGCGCCATACTTATCTTGGCCAACTAAACTACGTTCATCCATTTTCTTTAATACGGATAATACAACTTGGTCTTTAGTTTTTATTTTCATTTTGTCTCTTTTACAAAGGTTCCACGTTTCATGCTGCCGTTCCTGTGCTTGATAACATCATATGCTGATTGAATACAATGCTCAATGCGAACGCCTTCTAGATGTGCTAAGTTAGTCAAAACTACGACCATATCACCGATAGCGTCAACAATTTCTTCGTCATCATCTTTTAACATAGCTTCAGCAAGCTCGCCGGCTTCTTCCATAAGCTTTATGTATTGAACTTGTGATGTACCGCGTTTGTGTATACCACGTTCTTTACCCCACTTACGTATCAGGTCAAATATGTTTTGCTCTTTAGTTTCTACTTCATCATCTTTGAAGTCTTCAGCAACATCGTGAAACTCACCTTGAAAAGCTTTGTTATATATGTAGCACTTTTCTTTAGTGAACATAGATACTTTAGCGTTGCTAACTAACCAAGGTATATTTTCCTTTGTTATTGTAAAATCACCGTGTGGTGTGTTCCAGGATAAACCAACGTTATCCATTAACTGCCCTTTTAATTTATCTACCGGGCAAGGGAAGGTAGTTGTTTGCTCTGTTGAGTTGATTTTCATAGTATTTAATTTAGATTTAAAATTTAATTCATTGTATTTACGTATGTCAACCTTGTACCCGTAAGACTTTTGAAGTTCTATTTCGCGTTCAGATATATAGTTAACATCATCTGACTGCTCAAGAACCTCATATTCTCCCTTCTTATAACCTTGTATAAGAGTTACGCGGGTATTAAGATTACGTGTAACACCTATCTTTTTACCTGGAATGTGGTATAAATAATACATATTTTTTTAATTTATTTTATTATTATATAAGTGTAAGTTGTGCGCGTGGTGGTAATACGTTCCCATGTCATATCCTGACATCTTAGCAACTAATTCTTGTATATGTGAAAACTGATATTGATCGTTACAAAAGCCGTACCAGAGATCATTAGAACGCATATAAACGGACATGTTAAGTCTGTTGTCAAGTACCGTAAACTGTATTGCGTAGGTACACGGCGTGTCTGTTGCATATTTCTCGTTTTCTTTGCCGTCGTATATACTCAAAGCCGCGTGTCTAGTATTAGGATTATTAGTTAATTTTTCTACTACGTAATGTAACTGATTATCTCGAAATATCTGGTATCCATAATTAGAATTTACATGACCATCTTCATCAGCCATCTTTTTCCATATTGGAGGTATCTTACCATATATCTCACCTAGCTTATTTATACTAGGATTACGAGATAAATACCAGTCCCACTCTGCCCTTGCATACTTCTGGCTCCACTCTCTTTCAACGTTAGTTATATGGTTATCCATAGGATTTTCCATAGTAAAGCCAACATTAAACAAAGCTTTAGTATCATCAAAGTTTACGCCTTCAAGTATTATTCTGTCAAGAAAATACTCATAAGCTTCATTTGCATTTATAAAATTACTTTTCATTGTTATATTTATTATAATAGTATAATTGATACTCGCTAACCTTTTTCCATATCTCTGTGGACGTATAAGGCTCAGGGCTTGTTCCAATAACTTTCCTTCTGCCAACAGGTCCTTTATGAATATCTATATACCACAAACTTTCGTTTGCTTTTGTTTGTCTTGGTTGAATTAGTAAATTGTTTTTAAAACACCAGTACCAAGCAGCTTCCTCCTTAGCAGACCTAGTGTATTCTTTCATTTTACTTTTTCTACCTTTTATTCCCACGGCATTGGGTCTTCATCTTCAACTGGGGACTCATGAGGAATAAAACATCCCGACTTAGGCTCCCATTTAAAATGAGCTTCAGCTTGGTTCTCACCAAGGTTTTGAAACTTAACCTTTAACACCTTGCATTTAACAGTTTTGTTTTCGTAATCTCTATGAACTAAAAGACCGTGGTAACTAGCGTCATACCATTCGCCACCGCCTTTAATACTGTACATAGTAGGTTCTTCAATCTTACCATCTTTGTCTTTATACATCTTTGTTGGGTGTGCTACCACAAAAACCAACACGTCATATTTCTTTGCAAACACTTCTATCTTAGTTAGATATTCCATTGTATAGCGATTAACATCTTCTGACTTGCAGTCGACATCTCTGATCTTATTAAAAGGATCAATCACTAAACACTTGATACCCTTGCGTTTAACTAGCTCAGCACCTTTTTTAAGTACCGACTCTAGCGTATAACGCTCCATATCAATGTGAAAGTAATTACTATTGCAATGATCTGCTACCTGGTTCCACTTGTCTGTACCGATATCTTCTTTACTAGGCATACGCTGCCAAGTCTTACGCATTAGCTTATGCGCATGTAAATATGTAGGTATATTTTCAGGAGATGCAAATGCTGTTTTCCAACCGTAGTTAGCATTGTAACCAACTACCATTTGATCTACAAAGTCTGATTTACCTGACGATGGTATACCTGTTACAGTTATAAACTGACCTGTATACGTAGAAAATATTCTATCAAAGTTTGATAAACCCACTTGATAACCTTTCTTAAAACCGTGCCTTACAAAATCAGTTATGTCATCTTCGATATCTCTAAATGTTGTAACATTTTCTAAAGGCACTGGCCTACAGTTAGTTATACGATCAAGTAGTTTGTCTTTACCATACTTCTGTAGATATTCGTTAGCATCTTTGCACTCGTCAAACGAGGCAAGGTAACATACTTCGGAACCTAAACGACGGATGAGCTCCGCCTGTAGTGCTTGCCCAGCTTCATCTGAGTCAACTGCTAGTATTATTTTTTCTTTGTCTTCAAAGTAATCAATACAAGCATCTAAGTATTCAAGGTTATTTGTATTAAGTGTAGCTCCGTTAGGAACTGATATAGTGTTTGTTACACCAGCTTCATGTAAAGCTAGCACATCCATTTCACCTTCAACAATTACACAAGTGTCAAAACCTATTATACTATTTATATTATAGAACACTTTCTCAGCGCCCTTAAATAATTTAAAGTTCTTCCTACCATCTCTATATTTAATGTTGATAAGCTGATCGCCCATCATGTAGTTGAACTTTATTACATTCTCGGTTTTACCGGTCTGAGGCATAAACTCAGGACCTTCAGAAACATTTAACGCTTCCAAAGTATCCTGAGATATTCCTCTTGTTTCAAACCACTTTACAACTTTGCTACCTACTGCTTTATGAGTTTTTGTAGAAAAACTCGGGCGAACATAAACTTTTTCTGATGCGCCCTTACGCTGGTAAGTATGTAGTTGAAAAGAGGTATTACAATTGTGACAAGTACCGAGACCACGTTCCCAATCATATGAAGCGCACTTAAGCTTTTGCTTCTTGGGTTGTCTGTCAGAGGAGCACAAAGGACATGTGCCTTGAGCTTTACCCTCTTCCAAACCATATTGATTAAATTTATCAATCAAGAATCCATTGATCTCTGTTGTCTGCATTTAATTTAATTTAAGTCTTCAATTAATATTGAGTAAAATATATCTAGTCGTTTATTAAAACGGTAGATCTTCTTCAACCACTTTAGGTTGAGGTGCAGCCTGAGGCTGATCAGTGCGAGGAGCAGCAGCAACGTTGTCGCCATTAGTCCAAACCACTTTTACATTACCGAGATAAGTCTTAGGAGTTTTTGAGTCACGCTCTTCCTTAGACTGTTCTACTACAACTGGGCCTTGATTACCATAGGTATCGACTTCGTCGTTTAATGTAATTGTAATAGGTAAATACTTACCTTTCTTACCAACATAAATCTTATCCTTTGGGATATCGTTTAGGTTTATGTTTGCTTTAATTATACTTGCCATATTTAAAGGGTTTTGTTAATAAAATAATTATCTGGATTAAAATCCGGGTTGTTAAAAAATAAATCATGTGCAGCGACAGCTTCCTGCACTTTGTTCTCACCGCGTTGTAAGAACCTGTCTGAACAATCAAATATACCAATATTTTTTGTAGTTTTATCGATAACAATAAATATCATTTCGTAATTAAACAAAGTTTGATAGATATATGATTGACTGTCGTAATTATAGCGATCAGCTGAATATTGGAACTTCTGCAGATCAGCAGTCGTCTTAAGGTCGATGATTAGTTTTTCATCATGATTTAAGATATCAGCTTTTCCTTTCCATAGTTTTCCAAATAAATCGCCAATTCCAGGTACTTCGTACTCTACATTACTACCACGAATTAATTCCTCACATACTTTATTAGACATTACTTTGTCTATTAATAATTCTGTTTGGTCTACTTCATGTTGTAACAGGCAGAGTTCTCCGTCTGAAATTTCTTTATACACTTTGGTGTTTCTAGTTGATGACTGAACGATCTTAAACTTCTTGAGTTTTTCAGGCTCAAGTATAGCTGTGTGAAAGTAACCACCAATTAAAAATGCGGGTATAGGTTTCATATCCTCACCCAGTGATAAAGGGTTCGTTAAAAGCTTAGAGATATCAGAGTTACTTAGAAATTGTTTTCCAAATTTACCATAGTAATGCTCGTCTTCTCTGAGCTTGTCTAACTGTTGTTGTCGTGTCATTATAGAGTTTTTAAAGTAGCAGCAGGTATCTTATACTTAGACTTAATTGCTTCTAACTTACCACCATCAGCTAAAAATTTCTTAGCTTTTTCCAAGGCTTCACCCTTTAATTCAGGCTTATTTCCAGCGTCATCATCTTGGGTATCATCTATTAATAATAGATTACCAAGTGAATACTTCTTAGCATATGATGATGCAGTACCAAAACGCTGTGGCATTGCCATACCTTTTTGGTTTATATCTACACCAACGATAGCCGTTGCGTGTATAGCATTTTCTCCATCAGATATAGTAGCTTTAGACTCTATGATAGGAAAATCACCTTCAGCAGCTAGAATAGTTTCGTGAATAGTTACGTAAAGTTTAAGCTCATCTAAAAATGGTTTGATAGCCTCAAGAATATCTTCAGCACTACGGTATTTGTAGTCACCGAATTTATTATATCTGCTTTTTTTAGCTTTGAATTTGGTTTGTATTTTTGTTAACTTTTGGTTTATGTTCATGGTATTATAATTACAGGTTATTAATTGGTTTTAGGTATATAACTCATAGATAATCAAGGACTTGCGAGTGATCTACGTTGTCAATAAGTGTTTGCACAGCTTGCTTTTTAAGCTCTGAAACACGTACATAATCGCTCACTCCTTTGATATTTAATTTATCAGCTATTTCTTTTGCGGCGTGCTTATCACAGTCAAGACCGTATGATAATCTTAGCACTTCATATTCTTCATCGTTCAAATGTTTCTTCATAAGTCCTTTGAGATATATATTCATCAAAGGTACATTATATGGTTCAGACTCATCTGGTATTTGATACATCATATTTTCATCGTCATTGTTTACTTGCGCGTCAATACTTAAAAATACACTATTGAAAAACATTGCAACCATTGTCTTGTCTTTTGGGTTGCTGCGTATTTCATTGAGCTTATGCTCAGGTATTCTTATATCTCCTCGAGCCATATCTATTCTACGTCTGATATTACCCTTTATACGTTTGCTAAGGAAAGACTTTAATGTTTTTTCTATATCATCAGATAATCGAAGCTTGGTCCAGTCTAATTTGTCTACTGCTTTTACCAAACCTTCATTACCTATTTGTAATATATCATTTATACTTAACACACCAGAAGCCTGTTGTGAAGTTGAAAACTTCCTTGCTAAATTTTCTACTAATGGCATAAATACTATTATTAATTCGTCTCTTGTATATTCTTCATAAGCCTTTTGCTCAGGCATACAGTTTCTTAAATCTTCTTTGTACCTAACATAGTTTTGTACATTATATTTTTTCATTTGCTAAAATTATTTTTACGTTGTTCCATTTGCCTCCAGTCATTTCTTTATTGACTAGGAAATCAATGCGATTGGTATATCTCTTGTTCATCCTGTCTTCAACAGTCCATATACCATCAAGCTTACCAGCTCCTGAAACTCTAACTTTAGCTCCGAATACAAAGCCATGTTCTTCTAAGTCTCTACTAACTGCAATCCATCGGTGACCCTGTGGATTATTCTCGTTAATAGTTTTCATTGATGCTGTCGTTAAATAGTCAGCATTACATTGCGCTGGGTCAGCGTGATATATTGTTGCTACAACTATTATAGTTTTTATCATCTCGAATATCATAACTCCTTGTTTAGTAATTCCTTTTCTTTCTTTAATTCGATACTCATATTCCTATGAATAGTTCTGGTTGAACACCTTAATAGACTAGACAATTTGTTAATTGTAATTGCCTGGCCCAGCTCATGCACATCTAACATGCATTGATAAATGTCGTCTTCGTGTATGCTCTTCGAGCGTCCAACCATCTGACCTACAATGTGTAGCTTCTGCTCTAAAGATAGACCACAAAATTCTTTAAATAAAATTTTCCTTAATTTATTTTTAGGTGGAGTATCTAAATCACACATACTAACATCGTAAATCATAGTCTTTAGTAACTGTTCTGAGACTTTAAACGTAACAAAACCATTTGGCTTATGAGTTAAATGTCTGCATAACAATTCAAAGTCATCTTGAGTAAGGTCTGGGTTTAAGTACCACAGAACTAGCATATGCCACTTCAAAGATTTATATGTAGTAATCTTAGCCCTGCTTCTGAACAGATCATAACACTCGTGAGTACCATTTTCATAAAAGCTACCCCACTCATATGTTTCTGTAGGTATATCTGTTATAGGTTCTCTACGGTATATAATCCTTTGCTGATTAAGATATCTCATATTTCTTTCGTGTGACATTAGGCCCTTACTCTTTACCTTCTAATAGGCTATTGTCACTGTCGGTGATATTCAGAGTACCAAACACAATATGATTATCAAGATAATCAATTGCAGTTTTATTATTTAGTATATCTATCATCTCCAGTTTATTAAATAGTTTTTTATCGTGACCCATACTTATACGCCTATGTAATGTTTTCTTCATCAAAGTTATCTTCGTTACGTTCGTTAATTGCTTCAGCAAGCTCTTCATAATCTGCAAGCTTAGTAAACTCACGCGCGTACTTCATAGCTTTTGGTGTAGACATAGGGTGTAAAGGCGTGTCAATCATAAGGCCATCAAGTAGATACTCATCTACCATATGCTTTACTTCATTAGCAGTTACTGGATGATAAAACTCTACACCGTTAAACAGCTCGATCATTATCTTCCAGGTTGCGTAGTTAGCCCAGCCATTGTACTTGTTGTCATCAATTGTTTCTAGACTCATGGCTAACATATTTGTGGTTGAACTTACCTTTTAATATATACTTATTGATGAACTTACCTTTAGACAGAGCTGTACGTAAGCCTTCAAACATAAATGCAGGTACATCTTCGTAGTCATAACAACTATTGTTTTTGAATACAATGCGTAGCCTGTAATCAGTGTAGTAATACTCAGCAGACTTGATAGCTTCTGAATTAACATGTATAAGTTGATAGGGTAATATGCTTTTGCTTCTTTTTTCCATTGTTTATTTATTTAATTATTTATATTATTATCCGAAACTCTTCGTATTATGATCGTATTAATTCTAAACCTAGCTCTTTAGCTACGTAATTAATATGTTTTTGAGTTGTTCGACTCCAGCTTTTCCATTGAATTAGCTCAAAAGGTTTAACAGTAGCTACGTGAGTTGTGTAGCTAATTACTTTGTCGTCAATAAGAATTAAGTTTTCTTTATACTTATCAAATTTTTTTATATTTAAATCACTCATATTCTATTAGGGTTTATATTAAAGTTATCTTCAGAACCCACCATCCAAGTACACCGATCAGTGTTGTGCCCTTTGCCACACAAAAAAGCTTGGCATACTTGGGTTTCTGGGTTCCAGTTTTTATTATCTATACTATAACGATACACTTCTCCGTTACTGAAGTCAAGCACCCACAGGTATTTAGCTATAACAGAGCGTGATAGGTTATGTTGTTTAAGTAATCGCTCAACTATTTGATACTGATTAACATACTCTTGGTCTAAGTAATTACCTTTTGAGTTAGTCTCATGTAGTTGATCATGTACTTTATTGTGGTATACAGCGGTTGAGTGGTCACTAGCTATGTAATCGCCAATGCTTTTATAGCTCATGCGAGTATTGTTTCTAAGATAGCCACATAGCATACGCTTAGCTTTGATTACTTCCATACGCCTGCCTTTACGTTTCATCTGGTCAGGAGTTACACCATTTAGGTGTGCGATTTCTTTAAATACTAAATCTATATTCATATTGTTTGTTTATTTTATTATCCAAATCTCTTCGTATTTAGATCGTATTATTTATCTTTTATAACGCTCTTAGCTTGATGATGTAGTATTTCATACAAACGCTTGAGCTCTGCAGGGTCTACATTATTAAAACCATCTTCATCAAGTTGCCAAGGAAGCTTTAAGTTCCTGATAATGATCTGTTTACAAGAGTTTTTTATTTCAGTAGCAGTTTTCTCTGCTATCAATTCTACTAATTCGGAATTTGTCATGTGCTTATTGTTTTAAATTTAGAGAATGAGGTGGGAATCGAACCCACTACAACGTGTTCCAATCGAAGGTTGGCCCTCGCTAACTGTTGCTTTACCATCAGGACTCATTCTATTAGTAACCAGCAAAGGAATCGAACCTTCGTACTCGTCAGCAGCTATGCGGGTGTAAGGGGCCCAAGTCTTACTGTTGATCACCTTGTTGTTGGTATGGATAATAAACCTTAACACTATGATCTGGACTTGTATACCGCAACCTTGCCTGGTTGTTTAGAAAGTTATACGCTTTTCATATAGTCGCTTATAACTTCCTTGAATACTCGTTTTAAATCTGTTTCTCTATAGGATATACTACTGTTACGCATCCAATATGATATATCTTCTAGGCTTTGAGCAGCTCTCTCTCTATGTTCATTTATTTTCTTTTCCATCTTTTAATTTGTTTATACTATTATTTAAATCTTCAACCCAGTGTTTAAGCCTATCATTACTATACTTTAAACTGTTAATTGTTTCTTTTGCTTCTGTCAGCTCTCGTTTAAGAGCAAAAATCCTAACGATTAGTTGCTCGCGAGTCACCATACCATCGATGCCTGTCATTTCAGTACAACTGTTAAGTTATTACCTTCAAACTTAAGGCCAACAACCTCAAATTCATTATCATCACTCTCTACTTCAGTTAAAAACTTGTTAAGCTCGAAAGTTCTGTAGTGTGTTGTAGTTCTAGTTGCTGCAACCTGTTTAGCATCTTCAGGCTTGCACGTCCACACTTGGCCTACGTGCTCGTCTTTCCAGAATACCTGATCGGTAAACTTGTTACCACGCTTGCGTGGCCATAGTGATTGTTCTTTAGTTAGTCCCATAATTATTATTTTTTATATTCATATTTATTATCCAAATTGCTACGTATTTTGATTGTAACATTATGTGTTCATTAAATCTTCAGTTACATTACTAGTGATGTGCCTTCTGTAGTTTTTAAATAGTATTGGAAGTAATTCCATTAGTCTTTCATCGTCTAAGTGCTTAAGCGTACTATCTAACCAGTCTTGATTTATAACTCTGTTACCTAAACACCAGTCGTAGATAAGATTTGAGATTTTATAGTGCTCATCTGACTCCCAATAGTCATCAAGAGGTAATAACCTGTCGATCTCTTTGTATGCGAGTGATAGTATTTGTTTGTGAGTTATATTCTTCCAACCAACTTTGAAGAATACTTTTAATAGTTTATCAAAATCTTTATCCCTTTTCATCTCTATATCTTTTGTATAAATCGTTAAGTAAATTAAGTAAAGTCTTAGTCTTGTCTTCTGCCCAGTGGTCGTGGAAGAACTCTTTAGTAACTAAGTTTGTATCTATAACATAGTCTGCTATAGTCTTTTCAGCAACCTCATTAGCGTATGAACCTTTGTAGTGACTGTACACTATCTGATTGCCAAGCTCAACTAGTATATAGTTAAGGATATCCTTGTCTCTGTATTTGTCTTTCATATTATTTAATTTTAGTGGTGTGGCAGGAATCGAACCTGCATTGCGAACTGTTCACTGTGGGCTCACTTCTGAACGAAGTTACATCGCCTCCCCAGTCTACATTTACCATACACACCGTTAACATACTCGTACGTTTTAAGATCGAGTTACAGCATCACACTCATGCCTATGTTACTTTTCATTATATAATTGCCATATTATTTTACTCATAATCCTGATTTTTGTAAAAAGTAATTGTATACCTCTGGTATATGTTTTTTGTAATAAGGTTGTTCTTGTGCCACCCAACGTTTAAGACTTTGTTTATCCCTAAACGGGTACGCTTGGGCATCAAATATAGGTTCTATATCATCAATGAAGTTACCGACTGTCCAGCCTTCCCATATATGTTTATCTCTATTCATATTACTTTTCATTTTGTATTAGTTTTACTATTGCTTTCTTCATAATAACTTCTGCCTGCTCACGCCAGTACAATTCTTTTTCCATACTGATATCACCATCTTTGTTTACAACACTTGATATCTCATTGATAATAAAGTCTGTACTGAAGTCTTCTAATGGCACACCAGTAGATGAGTAAATCATATTTCTTTCAACCCACCCGTGTGGATTATTCTTTACACTGAACAGTTGTATTCTTGCAAAGTCTTTATTGAACACTGCTGTTAGTGGATCTGTTGACACTCGAAACAACTCTTGTGTCTCGTGTGGTAATTCTCTTGTATAAAAGTCTGTAATTGCCATAGTTTATTTGTTTATTATATTATCCAAAGTGATTCGTATTTTGATTGTAACTTAGTTGACATAGTATTATAGTGCATATTCTACTATCATATATATAATTTCAAAGAGCAGAAGTAGACCTATAACACTGGGTACTACATAGTTAGCTACATTTAGTATTTTATCTACTATATTCATAGTTAAAAGGTGTTTAATTATTTATGAGTAAAAATAGTTGTGGAGGTTTTATGCTACATCTCATTGTGTATGAGTGCTTTGCAAGAACTTACTATAACCCAGTGAGTGCCTTCTTACTTCAAATAATTCAGCTTCATTGAGGTTTTTTAGTTTCTTATTATATAATAACTCTGCATTAGAAGTTAATAGTGATTTGTTTATTTCAGAGTTCATTATATTGTTGAATCTCTTGTAGTATCTATCAGTAAATTCTTTTACCATAATTAATTTGTTTGTTTACATTTATATTATCCAGACACCTTCGTATTCTGATCGTGACTTTGTTTGAAGTGAAATACTTCGGTGGAGCTGGGAGGTTACCTCATCGCACAGTGTGACATAAGGCTATTAAATAAGGTAGAGTAAGGGGCTATTGTCACACTATCTGTTGTAGATTTGATTTAGTAAATCTGCCACTAACATTGCAATACTATCACCTTCTTCTAATTGACAGTGATTTTCTACAAAGTGATACACATCACTAAACATTTCTTCATTACTGATTTTGTTTATCATTTCTTTGAATGAGTTTAAAGTGTGATCGTTCCAAGTGTACTTCATAATTTGATTATTTAAGATTTATATTATTATCCATTTCACATCGTATTTTAGTTGTGACTTTGATATGAAAACCTCCAATGGATCTGGGAGGTTAGTCCCAGAATTACTTGACTAAGTGTCGAGCAATTACTGGAACTGAAGTTGAAGAAGTGTATGACTTATATTTAGCAAAGCAATTCATTGCATTTAGTTTGTCTTTCATTACTTCATATACTTCATCATGATTGTATACTGCAGTCTTACCTGACTTGAACTCTACATTGACAATTGTCTTTGTACCTATTAAAGATTTTCTGATGATGAATCTTTTTGTAGTGATTTGATTTGAATTTTTCATAGTGATATTATTTATATATTTATTAAAGTTTATTATCAATACTATTATCCAATATCAATCGTATTCTCATTGTGACTTTCGAAAATAGTTAAAAACGTCGATGGATCTGGGAGGTTCACGGGTAAAAGGCTAAACGTCTGGAAACTAAGGGTATAAACAAGGGGGACCCGTAAATGTAAAACACAAAAGGTAAAACACTGATAACCAGTAAGATAGGGCGTAATACAATTACCCTCTACTCATAACAACTTTTAGTCTAGGCTATGTGACATAAGCCTATTAAGAAGGATATAGTAACAGGCTAGTGTCACACTGTGTAAAAAACGTGGTGTAAAATGCTTTATAAATATGTAAGTATATAGAGTATACAAAACACATAAAAATGGGGAGACAAAAACTAAGTCCAAAGGCTTTAAAAGCTAAAAGATCTAGAGACCTTGAATATGCTAACTCTCCAGAAAGAGAGGCTAAAAGAGCAGAGAACCAAAGAAGACGCAGGGCGGCTAAAAAGAAGCACGGCGAGAACTGGTTAACAGGCAAGGACTACGACCATAGCAAAGGACGATTCACGTCCGTAAAGAATAACCGTGGAGAATACGGTAAAGGAACCAAATAAATAAATAACACATGTCAAATATTGCAAGTTATCCTATTATAACGCCGAAAGGTGGAGATTTAATAGTAGGATCAGAAACATATGATGCTAACGCAGCAACGCCTATAAAAGGTAATCCAACAAGGAATTTTACGGTATCATCGATTATATCAGCAAATACTGGTTTAACATCATACCATGCAAGCTTAGTTCAAACAAGTACAAACGCACCGGTTGCTACAGTAATGAGTAACGGTCTTAGTGCGGCTATTGTCTGGGCAAGAACAGGTGTTGGTGTTTATACAGGAACATTAACTGGAGCTTTTACAGCAAACAAGACATCTGTATTTGTACAGTCTAATCAACTTACAAGTCCTAGTATGAGAGAAAATGGTGATCAAGGATCTGCTCCAGCAAATGAGTTTCCTACTCAAATACAAGCAGTGGTTACCGATGCAAACACAATAACTTTAACATCGTTTGGATTAGACGGTACTTCTGGTGCTACTAAAAGAGATGTTGTAAACTGTTTTATAGAAATTAAAGTATTTAGCTAAACAATGTCGCAGATATCTTCTTATCCATATGACGTAGTCGTACAGGACCAAGATGCTTGGATCGGTACAGACGCAAACAACAGGCAGACTAAGCAATATACTGCTTCTGCTGTGGCCACGTATTTAAATATAAAAGGTAAGATATCTATAGGTGCGCAAGTGCCATATCAATTTACTAGTGTTGTAGCCTCAGGTGTTGGTACAATGTCTTTACCATCTGGCGGTGTGTCTTCTTTTGCTAATCTTACATCTTTAAAAATACATAAAGACGATTTGGGAAGTGGAGATACAGTAAAGTTTTTTGAGTATTTAATAGGTAGCGACATAATGATAGCGCAAATGAGTGCACCATCTATATTTGGTCATTATAAAATATCAACGTATTCTGTTGATTCTAACAACCCAAATCTTTATAATATAAATTTAAACCATATTGGAAGTAATGGGTCTTTAACAAACTTATATTACTACGATATATTCAACTTTACTCTAGCAAGTGCTAGTGATAAAACATTTGTATTCACTCAAGGTGTGCCTTCTGCAACTTGGACTATACAACATAATTTAGGTAAGTTCCCTTCGGTATCGGTAGTTGATACAGCAAATACAGCAAACGGTCAAGTATATTACGGAGATGTAAAATATACAGACTCAAACAATTTAACAGTAACATTTGCCTCAGCATTTTCAGGCAAAGCATATTTAAACTAAAACAAACATGGCAATTAATTTCGTAAATAGCATTGACCTCAATAAGAATGAGTTACAAAATGCGGTAATACAAAACGTAACAGCAAACCCTTCTGGAGGCACATACTCAGAAGGTCAAGCTGCTTATAACACTAACTCAAACGACTTAATAATATATAATGGTTCTGCTTGGGAACAAGTAGGTGGAAGCTTTACTTTGAGGGCAGATGGTCCATCAGGAGCTAATACATTTGTTGTAAATCCTGGTTCTACTGTTGATTTAACTGGTGGCACAAACATGAGTGTAGCTAGAGGTGCTGGTGCTAATTCAAATGTATTTACAATAAATACAACAGCAACTCCGGATCAAACTATAACACTAACAGGCGCTGTAACAGGAACGGGTACTGGTACTTTTGCAACTACATTGCAACAGGTTGTAGACACAAGTAAATTTGTATCAAGCGCAATTACAAAGTCTGATGAAGATTTTTCTGCTGCTGGCGAAGGAAGCAGTGGAGACTCACAAGTGCCAACTACTAAATCTGTTTATAATTATGTAAATTTAGTAGCCACAGGAAATTTAAAATTTATGGGTGGTTTTAATGCTGCAACTGGTGCTATAACCTCAGGACCTAATTCTGGAGGAAATATAACGGAAGATATAGCCATAGCAATTGGAGATTATTATGTAGTAACTGTTAGTGGTAATTTTTATGGAACTCTTACTCCAGCACCAAGTCCGGCTATACCTTTAACCCCTGGAGACAATGTAATAGGTACTACTGCAAGATCCGCCGGTGCCACACTTAGCGCTTCTGATTGGAGTGTAGTTCAAGCAGATAGAGATGTTGCAACAGCAACTACAATAGGTGCTGGTAATACAGAATCTGGTGCAACTTCTGGTATAGACGTTACTTATACAAACCCTAGTGATGGTACTGCAACATTAAGTCTTGATGTAAATGCAGTTCCAGCTTCTACAGATATCCCTAAGAAAATATTAGGTACAGATCAAAGCAATAATACTAAAACGTTTACAGAAGAAGAGTTTTTTCAATATAGATTTAAAAAGCTTACTTTAAATTCATCGAGTACGGCAATAGCAAGAGCTGTTGCTGGTGGATTAACAGAATATACTATTGACCCAAGTAACGCCGCTGCTTTTGGTGGTGGTGCTTCCGCTTTAAGTATATCTGTTGAAGTATTAGACAGCAGTAATGGCCAAACTGTTTATGCTGATATAACTAGAGAAGATGCTGCAGAATTAAAAATTATATTTACTGGAACAGTCGCGGATGGTGCTTATGATGTACTTTTGACTAACTTAGGATAATAATTCAATAAAATAAAGCTATATGGCTATCAATTTTTTAAACAACCCCAGGGTAGGAGATAACGTAAAAATTGAAATTGGTAATTCATCTGACCTACAGATTTATCACGATGCTACACAGACATTTATAGATAACCAAACTGGTAATTTAATTATTCAAAATCAAACTAACGATGGCGACATTATTTTTAAAAGTGACAATGGCTCAGGCGGTACTGCTACATATTTCTATTTAGATGGCGGTGGTGCAATAACAAGAGTATCTAAAAACTTTAGAGCAGATGATAGTGTTCAGTTTCAAGTAGGTTCAAGTGGTGATGGTAGATTTTATCACGATGGTACAAACACTTACTTGAATAATGTTACAGGGAACGTTTATATTCAAAACGAGGCTAATGATAGTGATATAATTTTTAGAAGTGACAATGGCTCAGGAGGTATTGCTACATATTTTTATTTAGATGGAAGTCTTGTTAATGGTTCATCAATATTAGGCGCTACTAGGTTTCCTGATAAGTCTCAAATATTTTTAGGTACAGGTGGTGATATGGCTTTATACCACGATGGTACAAATTCTTTTATAAGTAATGGCACAGGTAATATTACTATTGAAAACAGTCAAAATGATGGTGACATTTTCTTTAAAAGTGATGATGGAAGCGGTGGTCTTGCTACTTATCTTCAAATAGATGGAGGTACTGCTATAACGAAAGCACACAAAATCATAAGATTTTTAGATGGTGTTAAAAGCACATTTGGAAATACTGATGACTTGCAGATTTATCACGATGGTACACATAGTTATATTGAAGATTTAGGAACAGGCAACTTACATATAACAAGTAATGGCGGAAGTGTTGCAATAAATAAAGGTTCTACTGAAAATATGGCTGAGTTTATTACTGATGGTGCAGTAAAACTTTATTATAATTCAGCTAGAAAGTTTGAAACCACAAGCGCAGGGGTTAGTGTTACAGATGATGTTACCATTACTAGTGCTAGTTCGCCAGTATTAAGATTAACTAACACCACAGCATCTCAAAGTTGGATTCAATATGTTGGAAGTAATGATGATTTTATTATTAGAGACGAAACTGATTCTAGAACAACTTTACTTATAAATGGTTTAGGAAACATAGGAATTGGGACTACAGCTCCTAGTCAAAAGCTAGAAGTAAGAGGTAACTCTTTAGCAGATAAAAGCTTAGGTATAAGAACTAACTATGCTACTCAAGCAGGTTGGTCGCCTGCAACAACTTTATCATCTGCTACTGGATTTTTTGGAGGCAACTTTAGCATAAATGGAGCCAGCACAGAAAACAATATTGCTTATGGAGAAAATGAAAAAGGGCAAAGAGGTTTAATATGGAGAGCACAAAATAATGACGCTGGCTCTAACGCTGATGGTGGTTGGAATAAATCAATACAAAACCTAGACAATAACATGAGTTATATGTCTATTGTTTATGTTAAAAGAGTTGGTACAAACACAAGTGGTAGTTTTTATCACGGTTGTCTTGGAACTAACACTTTAAACTTAAGTGGAAGTGTAAACACTAATCCTTATTTTAGAAGTTTTGGTATAAATAATCTTCCTCAAGATGTGTGGTGCGTTTCTATAGGTATAATACAAGCAAATAACGACTCAAACACAACAAACCGTCCAATAGGTGGCGTTTATAGATTAGACACGGGAGAGAAAATTACAGCTATAGGTACAGCTGTGACTTATAAAATGAGAGGAGCTAATAATGATCAAACTCATAGAACCTATTTATATTATTCCACTTCTTCATCTGCAGAGCTTAATTGGAGCAATCCTGGGTTTTATGCTATGGACGGTTCAGAGCCTACGCTTTCTGAAATCGTAGAAGGTGAAAACACATCTGGTGATTATCTACCGCTTTCTGGTGGTACATTGACTGGAGATGTGTTATTTAATGATAATGTAAAAGCAGAATTTGGCACAAGCTCTGACCTTGAAATTTATCACGATGGAAATCATAGTTACATAAAAGATTCAGGTACTGGAAGTCTTTATATACAAGGCTCAGGAAGTGTTCAAATAGAAAGTCCAACAGCCGAAAATATGGCAGTATTTACTGCTAACGGAGCTGCTGAGCTTT
>WLWG01001351.1_pt1 | contig 22300 bp, 15 predicted proteins | sample 6712871 | NCBI WGS metagenome assembly WLWG01 (sample SAMN12718693, study PRJNA515312) | sponge metagenome | isolation source: marine sponge | host: Mycale hentscheli | place: New Zealand: South Island, Marlborough, Capsize Point | collected 2003-05-01
TCCCACAATCCCTTGCAAATAGATACATCTTTTTTCGCTCTGGATATTAGTTTTATAATCTTCTCTGACTCTCTCTCTCTTTCTTTCTCTCTCTTTGAAAATACTTTTATATTTTTCTCTAAATTACGTAATTCTGTTACTTTTTAATAATAATAATAATAATAATAATAATAATAATAATAATAATAATTAATAGTAATATGGTATGAAGGTATGCGGGCACCACCCATTTTTGGGGCGAGGATTTATTTAATATTTTTTTTTAAATTGTGCGGGTGATTAAATATTAAAATTATGAGTAATATATAATATAATGGATTTTTCAACTGTGCCTGATGATTTTATGTTAGTCGGTAAGTATTTAGCTTCTACCGTCAATGACCCCAGTTTGTGGAGTACAATTAGATTTAAAAAGTCTCGAATAGGTGAGTTATTTTTTAAAGGTGAGGAGCTATCAAAGGTAATACGCTCAGCAAAAAAAGTTCCATTGAGTTCCAATGCCTTTGATAAAACTAATTTTTTATATTATTCAGATTGGTTAAAAACAAAGCCAGCCTCTGATCCAGATTATAATGTTTGTGAAAATAATTGGAGACACCTGTGTGTTATTTGTGATAATAACGAAAGATGGGCAAAACCACGTCGAGATAAAATTTTACTTCATGTAGAAAATTTAAGTATAAATTTAATAAAACCAAATCAATATCATACTCATTCTCGGGGATTTTGCCCATACAGATACTATTTTGGAATTGAAACCAGAGCAGAATTCAGAGAATTATTAAAAGCCTCAAAAGAACATTATTTTAAATATCTAAATGACTTACATCAAAAAGAACTTGTGGAAGAATCTAATAAAAACATAAAAGAACACGTAGCTATGTGGAAAAAGGTTATGTCTGATTATGTTAAAAATACAGAAGATTTAGAAATAAAAAATAAAAAATTACAAGATGAAAACAATAAATTAAAAGATGAAAACAACTTTTATATTACTGACGGTATAAATTTAATTGCTGATAATGATAAAGCAAATAAAATAATCCTAAATCAGACAAATTATATTAAAAGGATGAACGAAATTAATCTTACTAATATGTCTATTTTAGGTAAATGTGAAAATTGCGATAATAAGGCTAAGGGTGTTTTACTAGATGCCAATACCAGAAAGATTTTATGTTTAAAATGTAAAGATAATCCTGAAAATCATCCAGTATATCAAATTTAATCAACACCCTCTTCTCTGATAATTTCAAATAAATTTTTAACTCCTGGTTTATAAAATATATCAAAAGGTCGTAGGGTTTTTTTATCAATAATTATCCGTATATTTGCACCATCACTACAATGCGATTTTCTCGATTCAATTCGATTATGTAGTTCTCCACAACTTCCATAGCAATGCTCATCTCTTTTACAAATTTTAGGTGTTTCACAAGGTACTCTTATATGGTGATAATCTATTTTGGAAGCATATATTTCTTTAATACTCTTTAACATATGTAATATAAAATATTAGTTTCTTTTTTAAATGCTAATATTCTATTTTTTATCTTGTCCTTGTTCTGGTCTTCTTCTTGTTTGTGGTTGAGCAGGAGGATTCCTGGTATCTTCTTGTGCCATTTCTCTTCTTTCTAATCTTTCCCGTGTTGGCGAGGCTACTCGCGCAATTCTCCCACCGGTTGTTGAACCTCTGGTTTGAGTTGTAAATGATTTATCAGTTCTTACTCGTCGTACAGAATCACCACCACCACCTGCTCCACCTCCTTCTCCGCCCTTGGTTTCCATTTCTTCGTCAATTCTCTGAGAAGCTTTTACCATAGATACATCTTCTGGTTGCGCAGAACCACTTTTTGAATCCAAATACTCTTGCCCTAAACCACGTGCCTCGGCTTTTAAATATTCTTGAGGGTCAAAACCTTTGGGTAAATTCGTTGATTCAGTGGTTTTTTTACCATTATTTCTCGCATATTGTTTTGGTAAATCAGGAAATTTAAAATCCATATCATCAACTTTGCTTACATCTCCTCTTTTATTTACATATTTTATCACTTGAATATCATCACCACTTCTTACATTTTCATTTAATACAATTTCTGTATTTTCTATCATACTTTTAATAGTATCAGCTATTTCCGAAAATTGTACTCTAGAATCGTCACCACCACCCTGACCACCGCCTGAACCTTGGCGACTTAATATTTCAGCCAATTGTCTCCCACCATCTGGTGAGATTTCATAAAAAAATCTTGGATCAGACTCACCTTGCTCTTTTAGTCTTCGACCTTGGGAATTCAAAAAGAATTTATTAGCTCCGCTTTCTTTATCAAATAATTTATTTCCTAAATCAATAAGCCCCTGTTCTTTTGAAATAGTACCATCTTCCATTTTTCTAGCTAACTCCTCAATACCATTTTGTTGGGCAAAAGCAACAAGTTGTTTATAAGCTCTACCCAATGTTTCGGATAATTTCTTGGAATTTCTAAACATTTCAGCATCAACAGGTATTAATTCATTTAATGTAATATGTACTAAATAATCATATAATAATTCTCTTGACGATAAATCCGCTCTTGAACCTAAACCTTGCGGAGGAGCACCTGGTGTATCTGCTTTACCTTCCTTAGTTTCATCCTGTTCCAAATCTCTAATTTTTCCCTCTATTATTCCCTCCTCAGCTACAACTTCTCCTAAAGGATTTTGTCTAAATCCACCATAAGCAGGATTTTGTATAAATTCTCCCTGTAAATTCTTGGCATCTTCCGCTACCTTTTCGTCAGTATTTAAATTAACTACTTGATTATTATTATTAAAAAAGAATGTATTTCCTTGTGCTTCTGGAGGGACTGGTGCATTTTGCCCACCAGCAATTCCATCGGCTGTGCCTTGTTGTGGTGGTACTAAATTCATTAATTGTTCATAACTTTCGGTAATATCCTCAGCTAATGGGTCTGTTTGTGTTGGGTCAATCGGATTTCCATCTTCATCATAAACTGGGGGAGCTATCATAATTGGTCGTGTTACTTTATAGGTGATCACAGAATTAGGCTGTAAAACCCTCATTAATCGACCTGTTATTGGATTTCTGATTTCTGTCTGAATTTGATCTAAATTATAATCCTTTGTAGCCGTGTGAGCAAATGTAGAACCATAACCATAACTATAATTTCCTGATTGGTAATTTTTCATACAATAAAACATAATTCCTTTTTTTGTACCATTATCCAAATAATTATTTGGGCAAATTGTTGAATATATTTGGAAAAAGGGTGAATTTGTACTTTCAATTGGATTTATAGCAGTCAGACTTGCATCGGTAGAAGCTGTGACAATAGGTTGATTATTCATAAATCCTAAACCATAATTTGGAAGACCACTTATCTGCCCTGCAGGTGGACTTAAAATATAATTTATATTAAATGCTGGGTCTAACGTAATATTTGACTGATTATTTAATAAAAATGGTTTTGTATTTTGAGTCACAAGTAAATCTGGTTGTGGATTATTATATCCATTTATCGAATACCTATTATATTGTCTTCCCTGATTTGGTAAAAATTGTTCTTTTGTAAATCCTAATTTAGATAATAAACTGCCTCGCCAATTCTCATCGTTTGCTTCTACGCAATTTTCTAATATTGCTTCACGATTTTGTTCCGTACCATCTTGATTATTTCTTACCTGATATGGTGGTGCAAATCCAGTACTACCACCGATATATTCTCCTAATTTATAATTGGGAGTTACATCGAATAACGGTGCTGTTGGTGCATTCGCAAATTTCTCAGTATCTGGTGAATTATTATTCCAATATGAATATAAATTAATATCTGTTGGGGCATTCCAATTTTCATTTGGAAGCCACACTTTATAAATAAAAATACCTGTTTCCTCAGACCTTTGGTTTTGTGTTTTTTCAGATCCACCCCCAGTAATTGAATTACACAATGGAGCAACGGGAGGAGGTGGTGGTGACGCAAATTGAGGCGGAGAATATAATGCATCTGGACATCTATCATTAAATAAAGCTACTTTTTGTCCAAGCTCTGGTAAATCAGGTGGAGGCGTCGTACCATTCACTGGACCACTTGAGTTATATGGACTTAATTGTGTTGATTTATACATTTTTGATATTTCCATTCTAGATTTTGAAGGGTCATATGCAAAAGTTGGATTATCAGCTCCTACTGCGACATAACTATTACAATTCTGAATTAATCCCTCATTTACAAATATAGCCGCTGATGGTACCCCAGCAACAGTTATTTCCGCTAATTCCTTTTTATGAGGTTTTTTATCGGGATTCATGGGCGTAACTTGATAATTATCAAAGGCACTTGGTGAAAATCCAAATCGCAAACCCCACTGCAATTGTCCAATTCTCCAAGTATTAGTAATTTGTGAATTAATTAAAGCACTGTTTGTCGCTTTATAATCCGTGGCTACTCTAAAAGCACAAAAAATATGAGTACCTCCATCGACATCGGTATATTGATATGGATATATACCCATATCATTTTGTTTACTCCAAGTATCATCGGCAAATTTTCGCGCATCATTAAAGAAACCTGGTTTTAACCATTCGCATTTTGTATCATTTAATTCTGCACTTTGAGGTAATTGTGGATAATCACTATTAGGATACGGTGCTTTTTCTCCGCCTGTATTTGATGTGTCTAACCAATTTGGATCATATTTTGATTGTATCCATATTCTTCCGACTGGACGATTTACTGATTGATTTCTATTCCAATCAAATCTCTCAGCACCATTAGCAAATGGAGGAGTAGCTTGTGGTATAATTTTACCTGACCCAAACCAACACGATGTTTGTGTTGGACATAAACCATATCCAAGTGTTACATTAGAAGGATACGTACCTGCAGATGAAGCAGGAGGATTTAGGTTATTTTCTAACCAATTTACTTTTATCGGGACACTATCTAGATTATCGCTATATCCATCTGCCCATTTTGTAGTTAAATAATCATCAGTCATTCCTAAATCTAATTCAATTGCCCAACCGTTATAATCTTGTAGTTGTTTGTCATAACTATCAGCTGTCTTATTATCCGTATTAATGTAAATTTCATAATCTCTTTGTTTTTCTACTAATGCTTGTCTTAATTTTTCAAAATATTCTTCACCAATAGCTGTAGTTCTATTTCCTACAACTTTTTCAGTAGCATTCATGCTTTCAACATTATAATAAATATTAGTAAAAATCAATTGATTTTTTATTAATAAAGTTGTATCAAATTCTGCTAAATCATAATAAGTATCTGGATTTACTAATTGACCTCCTACTGAATAATTTTGTAATTGCGTATTTAAAATTACAGGCATATTAAAGTTACGACTGTTAGCTCCTCGATATGTTCCTGTTGGAGAACGAGAATTGCCATCCCAAATAGGTATTCTATTAAATGAATCTCCCCACATATGTTTAAAAATATCTTTTACACCCTTATTACCGTCTATTGTATTATTCCAACTACAAGCATCTCCATACCAATCAGGAGGTAATTTACAGGTTCTCAAATATGTAGATTCAAAACTAGGATAAGTTTGACCATATAATCTATTTTGTGAATAAATATCAACTCGCATATATAAAGAAGAATTATAACCAACAAAATCTATTTTATTAAATCCTGGCTGAAAGTTAGCAGGTATGATTTGTTTGCAACCACCACTAAAATAAGTATCAATACTATTCCATATTTCAGTATTTGTATAACTTAAATCTAAAAATCCTTCACCCGTAACACCCGAAGTTTGGGGATAAGCATGAACAGGCCAGTATCCCTCATATTGATTAAAAGGTAAAAGCTGTGATGATTTTTTATATCTTTTAGTAAATCCATAAACATTTGTTTGATAATTATTTATATCATCACTATTCTCGCCTATTCCTGGTAATGATTGATGTAATTTTTCATTTATTTTATTTGCCAAAGCCGTCGCATCCATTAATAAATCTTGTGCCTCCAATTCAATAAAACTTGTCAAGGGTTTTAAATCTGGAGTCCATGTATTATATTTTCCTAAATCTTCGCAATTTGCCTTAGCGTGCCCACCCATATAATCATTTCTAGTTATTATATATGGTAAATTATCTGTTCCTTGAAGTCGATTTGTTGAACCAATACCTCCTTGATTTACAACATTTCCTCCATTTGAACCCGTAAAAGTCATATTACCTAATCCTGTTCCTATATTAGCAAGCCCTGTACTCGGAAATGCTAAATTAATTGGCATAGGATTAACTATAGTACCCGTGGTTGCGGGGGGTGTATAACTGCCCTGAATACCATTAGTAAAAAAATCACTTATCCCCGAGTTTTGTCTATTCTGTGTATATACAGGGTTACCACCTGTTCCTGTATTATTCCAAGAAGGTAAGCCTTGCATTCTAAAAATATCACTATATCTCATATTAGGAGTTTGAAAACAACATGCTCTACCTGCACTACAATTTGCTGAAAATCCTGATATTCCGCCAGAACTAGGATATGCGGGATTATCTTGTGGGAAAAGAATTTGTACTCTTAGAGTATCAGCTAGATATGAACCTGGCGTGGTTAAAAATGTTGGCGAATATAATCCCCTGGCTATATCAATATCCCATCCTGGGAAAACTACTGAACCATCACTTCCAAAATAAAACCTAATATATCGGGCTTTTATTTCTAACCATGTATTTACTATTACATTTGAATTACCTTTTGAATCTACGGTATGGCTATTTGGTAAAATATATCCACCTGAACCACTACCATATCCTCCACCGCTTGCTGTAAAACTATTTGTCCAGGCTGTTTCATTTGTATTATTAGCGGATACATAACAAAAATTAGATAAAACCGGTGCTACAGTATTATTTAAAACCTTAGCGTAATCATTTAAATCATTTAAATTATCCGAGGCTGTTATACCCATTCGATCATACATATTAGCTGAAGACCACTCAAAACTTAATGAATTTATTCTTATCCAAATTCTATGAGGATTACCAGAACCATCAACTCCCGCATCATAAGTTACTGCTTTTATTTCATTATTTGAATAATTACCCCCTGCTCCACCACTGTCAAAAAATTTAATATATCCATCAGTAAAAGTAATTGGTGCAGGGTAAGTTCCCGTACCAGGAAATCCTGCTGTAAAATTAAATGCGTTTGTCATTGTTGTTGGTGAATTTGCATCGACATTACCCGCATCAACAGGCCAGTCCTCTGAATCCAAAGTTTCTGTTGAGTCGGATAATTCGTTTATTGCCTGGTTTGCTACTATATCCACAACTTCCCACGCACTATTTTCGACACTTCCATCGTCTAAACAAAAGTTCATTTTCATACCCACTGACCCAAACATACCCTCATTATTTCCGATTTTCTCCCAGTGTAAAAAGGACTTATAACTAGTAAAACTGGAAGGCGTTGCGAGGGGGATAGCGGCTACAGCCCCTACTTGGTCTCTTTCTAAAATTACTGAATATGCGTTAGTTCCAGCAGGTAATGGATTTGGTAAAGGAGTAATATAATCCTGTTCCGTAAATCCAACAATTCGATATGAATTTAAAAATGATGCGGCATTAATATTGGGTTCTTGAAAAATATTAAAATTTTCTAAACCTGCTACCACGTCATTATGTTTATATCCAAACCCCATACCATATCCTGGATAAGTACCGACATCGGCTGTGGTAATTGCTGTTGAATCTGCCATAGGTACAATATTTTGTCTATTTATGCCAAATGGTGTTGGTGGAAATGATCCTGCATCTGGATCTATTTTATCATTAATTCCATTCTTTAACGCAAAGGGCAAATTGTTTGTATATGATTGATTATTATTTATATAATATCCTATTTCTAATAATACTTTATTATCTACATATTCTTTGGTTTCTGCACCTTCGAGTACTACATTTTCTCCTGTGAATTCCATAGGTGTAGTTGTTTGGGCTAAATTTAAGGCAACCATTTCAATCGATATTTGGTCACCTCTTTTTATTACAAAATTATCAGTTGAATTTATCCACTGAGCATTATCCTCCCCACCTTGTAGTCTGTATTTGGATTTATCTATTAAACTATTACTTCTACTACACTCCAATAAATATGTTTCCGTTGTTGATATTGGAGGTATTTTTGGAAACTGATTAGATTGTTCGCTCATATATATATAATCAATATTTTAATAATTATATATATACTGTATGTTTTTTTACATTTTTGGCATGCTTTTTTCTAAAAAGTATTTAGGAGCCCGATACAAATAATTCTCCATTTGAAATTCTCATTATTCTTTCACATTCGCCCCATACAATAATCTGCTGGGCTTCATATTGGACAGCCGTAAGTACTTTGGTTATAATGAGCTCGAGAGGACTGGTGCCAACAGTAGTGCCTGCGCCGACAACATTTTCTTTAGTATGGCTCAAATCAATTCCTAAAAATCCTTCTGTCCCATTCAAACCACAATTAATTTGTACGGCGGGAGCACCAACTTCTCCCCAGGAAGTAGATTTACCATATGCGAAACAATTTAGCCTATAATTAATACCACCTGCGGTGTTTGTCGAATCGCACTGGTATGAATTTGTTTTATCTAATTCAGTTACACCACCACCAGCATCTCTCTGTTGGTTAAACCAAGAGGTTGCCCCTTGATTTACCTTCATAGTTGTGCCTAATGCGCTACTTACCTCCGTATACATTTTAGAATCGGTATTTAATGGATTTACAAAAATAGGTAAATTATTAACCATCAATTGTAAAGTACCCTGTCTTTGAAGACCCATAGACGATAAACTTTCATATCGTCCCTGTACCCAATTCATACGACCACCATATTGAAGATCAGTGGTATCAATTTGCCTAGGCATAGCAATCAATAAATTACGAACAACCTGGTTATTAATATTTAATCTATTTGATATAGTAATATCCGTATCCTGGGCAGGAGGATCTGGGAGATTTGGTGCGGAAATGTTAATATTTACTAAATCAGTATATACTAATTCTAATCCACCCTGGGCAATAGATGCCGCTAATAAATCATATGGATTTGTCTTGCCTTCCTCGTTATCATAGTAGATGTAATCGATTGCTAAATTACAGGTATTTGGGTCAATACGATTATCAGCAACAAATGCGTGGGCGGTTTCAACCATAGGATTCGCATTTGTCCAAGTTGAACTAGGGACACATCTGTTTCCAATAACATCATCCGCAAATCTGACTCTAATCGTAAATTGACCATTCATAAGACCAAGAGGTAGGTCAATCTGACTAAGAATCGGGAAAAGCTGTGCTAATTTAATTCTAAAATCAGCAGACGTAGTGGCAGTAGCTCCAGCATCAAATTGGGGGTCACGATCAGCGTTATTAAATTCTTGTACATTGGCTTGACCTACACCGACCGATGATAAATTTAAACCTACCTGGTTACCATCATAGAAAAACTGACCAGGTAAATCATTGGCACCAGCAATTCCCGCTCTGACATCCTGTAAATCAAAAGCACCATATTCTACGTTATGTTTCTGAGATCTAATATCCGGGTCATCTTTTAAATTCATTAATCTATTTCTTAATCCCGCAAATCTAGTAGATTGAATGGCTTCGTTCTGGTAATAAAGAGTTGCTTCCTCTAAGCAACCTAAAATACCGACGCACATAGGCATTTTATTTGTGGCTGTCCCTTTTAAAAGAGATAGCTGAAGAGAAGCATATTCACCAGCCAATATACCTTTTCTAGGTAAGGTAAATAAAACTTCTCCACCTACGCCCGTATCTTGAAATGAAGTCCAATTTAAAATATCGGTCTCCACACGCTGACTTTGCATTTCTGTTCCCTTTAACATAATAAAATACCTTGAGATAAAAAATATTTAATTTGTTTTTTAAAATTAAGCATTATTTACAATTAACTAGATATGGTTACCTGTCCATTCTGCCCTAAAGTTAATACAGTCTGGTATAAGAAAAATGAATACATCGAGTACGGGCTGATACCATCTAATTCACTGGTTAATCTTAAACTATAAGGTGCGTTTTTAAAGGAAGTCGTTGCACCTATTCCAGCTGAATCAAATCGTACACCAATTCCAAAACATCTGCCCAATAATGGTGATGAATCAAATGAAATAACTCTATCTGCCTGGGCAGGAGAATCGTTCATAAAATTATTAAATAAGGATAATGTACCCTCTGATCTAGCACCTGCTAAAGCATCTATATCATTTCTAGTTAGTCTAACAGCATCCTGGAAATAGTATTGTCTTAGGGCATCAAATGAATTTAATTTAGCTCCAAAGACACCTGCGGGTGCGGTAGTGCTTTGTCTTAGACTGGTCTCATCAATCTGGAACTGTAAGGGAAATTTCTGTCCAGCTTTCATAAAGTTAATAGTTCGTACAGGAGCTGGATTTGTATATTCGCCTGCGACTGCGTTAGCTAAAGCAGGCGTCTGGTAACTATCTTGACTGAAATTCTGTATGGAGGTAGTAGGTAAATAATTACTAAATACAGATGTTACTGCACCTAGTTTGGAGTCAATAGATAATGTAGTATCGTTGTTATTTACGACATCATAGTACGATTGGTAAGCCGAGAACCTGATATTTTTAATCGGGGGTAATTTTCCACCGACAGGCACACCATATTTACCAGTCATTGTTACCCCCGATATTTCGTAGTAAGCTCCAGCCATAGCTGGTAAACTTGAGAATAAAGCCTGGTTGTTAGAATTGAGTTGAATAGTAATAATCATTCCACCAACTCCATTCTGATCTCCTAAAGGAATAGCCTGACCTGAACCAAGAACACCTGTTAATAATGGACTGGAACACTGAACTGATTTATTTAACACTTTAGCAGTGACATCCATATTTGAAGAACAAGTACCTCCGAACCACTGGGACAGATGGGTCTGGTATTCATTAAACCCAGATGTTGCAGGAATAGAGCTCGCCAAAAGCCTTCCGTAATTTCTACATTGCTCAATTGAGCTGTTAGTACTAGTGGCTACACTCACAGAATCAAAAATAGAATTATTTCCGATTCTATCGGATATAAGTACTTGCCCAGCGGTAGGTACAGCTGAGTTAGTGGGCAAATTTCCGTTAGGTTGGTAAGCAGTTAATACGTAGTTTAACCTACATGTTGAGGTTAGGAGGTACATTTGGGTCGAGGGAATTCTTAGCGTAATAATTGGATTTCCATTTCTATAGCTGAAGGTAGCATTATTACCAGAAGCTTGGTTTAATGGACTGATTTCAAAGTTAGTTACTGATGCAATACTCATTATAAAATACTCTTCTTTATTTTTTCTAAATTAGGGATTTTTTAAAATATTTACAGTGTAAAAAAACAAGGCAACCTCCAATAGCGCAATTTATATTTTTTTCTTTTAAAAATTTTTAATCTAACTCTTCTAGATACCATTATCTATATTAGTATTATTTATTATTTGTTTGTGTTGTCTTGGTTGTTTAGAATTACAACCTATACATAACACAGCCCTAAATTCTCCTGTAATATGGTCGTGATCCATGCATCGTGAGGTACTAGTTTGTGGTTTACTTTCTGTTAATATACATTCACAACCCTCACAGTTCTCAGTGCTCATTACTAGGTAATATATACTCTCATATTCATCCTCATCATCTACTATTAGTCCTCTTGCTTTCCAATTAGATATTGTATAACATTTATGATGTTTTTCTGGGTTTTGTTCTGTATATTGTTTTTGATATTTTAGATTTTTTTCTCTATTTTTTTCATAAGATTTTTTTTTACTAATTTTTTTTTTTTCTGGGTTATCTTTTTGCCATTTTTTAACACGTAATAATTCTCTTTCTCTATTTTCTTTATAACGTTTTCTATCATATTCCTTTTTTTTTTCAGGGTCTTTATATGCCATATATTAATTGTTTTTGAAAATAATTATTATATGATTATATCAAATTTATAATTTAAAAGCTTACCTTAACCTCCCTAGAACGAAACGGTTACCTCTCCATTGGCTATATTCAACCTTTTAATGCAATATACCTGCGACTCGAGCACTTTATTTACTTGATTGGCTGTAGGAGCTGTGCTATAGAGGATGGACAACCTTATATTATTATTGTTGGCATTAAACGAATGTTCACGTCTCGATAAAGCTCTGCCTATAATGAAAAAACCATTATTATCACACATAAATCTAGGAGCGACGTCACAGCGCTCTACAGCTTTCTCCACCTCGAGCCCATGCACTGCGTCAAATGCTAAATTTACATTTGAAGCTACTCTACCGATTAAAACCGGCCTGCTGGGCGTATTACGATTGGCTATATTATATTGGTAGTTAACACCTTCGTCATTTACGGTTCGCATTGGCGGTCTAGCCTGACCTAAAGTTGCATTCGGATTATAAGGCATTTGAACTAAACTGAGCGCACGCCTCTCGGTGGAGTCTAAAGACACCTGTGGGTTACTCACACCCGCCTGTAGGTTGTCTCTATACAAATTCCAAGATTTATAATCAATATTCATCCCCATTGCGGTGCTCGATTTATTGACCATATCGCGTAAATCATTTGTATCCATTTCTGCAGACGATACTAGAAGCTCTAAGTTTGATATTTGATAAGATGTATCAAAACTTGAACTTGCTATCCAGATTTTATCATTTACAGCTATAATGGGAAATACGTTTACGTTTACAAAATCAACTTGGAGACCAAGACCTGCTCCTAAATTGGTGACCGCAGTCACAGCACCACTTGTAATATTGGTTGCTTGCGTAGCGACATCGTGAAAGCATAATCTTTGACCAACTTTAATTTGGCAGTCATTGTCTCTATCGAATGGGATTGCGGGAGCAGGTGCTGTGTTGTCTATAACAACCGAGGTAATAGCACCCGCTAAGGTAGCAGTTTTACAATCAAAATAACTATTAGCAGGAGGAGCGGGAGATGGCGCGGCTACAGCAGTAGTAATTCCACCTCCACATCCTTGTGCGTAAAGCTCTGGGTAAGCCAAAGTGGCGCTCGGAGCGGGATCAGCACAAGGATATGTAGTTATCGACCTTGGAACGTCTTCTAAGGTTATTCTAAATCTAACCCCCCCTACTAATATGTTCGGAAATAATGGAGCGGACTGTTTAAATAATCCTGAGACCTGCAAATCAATAACACATTCTACTTTATTATTCTGCACCAAACCTACTGCTCCCTGTTGTGTATAATAAAGAGAGCTGGGTCTATAGTTCGCGCATTGCCCGTGCAATAATTGCCAGTTGTTTGCTATACTCGGCGTTTTAGAATAATGCTTTTCCATAGATACTAAGTGATTTGCTTCGTCTATTTGTTCTAACAAAGTATTTGAATTGAGATCGAAAATTTGAATATTTTTAATCAAACTCCAGCAACCTGCAGTACCATCAGGCTGGGCACAGACATTCGTCCCAGTCATTTCTATATTAAATTTAAGTTTAGTTCCACGCGGATTTACTACAGCTACGTCAGTAGCGGGCAAATCAATTTCTATAACATCGCCTGGTGAATAAATTGTATTTCTTACACTATTTATTGATTTTGTAATGGTTTCAAAATTCTTGCTCATTTATAACTATTATAAAGATAATAATTATAAATTTCTTTTTTAAAAACACTTTTTAAAAAAAAGTATTTTAACTTAATGAATCCATCGTTGGTACTACGTATGTACCAGCTACTTGAATTCCCTGATCGGGCTGAGTCGTGGGCATTGCCTGAGCTTTTGACTCTTCATTACCACCTTTTACTGCATCCGCAATTCCGATGCCCGCTCCCACTGCGCCCGCGATGGCTCCTCCAGCCGCCAAAAGTTCTGGTATTCCTAACCAAGCTAACCAGCTAGTAGCGGCGGCCGCTGTTTCTAGTCCCTCAGCCGCACCTTCTGCACCAGCAACTTCGGCGGCATCACCTGCAACTTCTCCAGCAGTTTCACCAACCGTTTCTCCAGCTTCAGTACCCGCCTCTCCAGCTTCTTCGGCACCTGCATCAGCTTCCTCAGTACCATCTCCAGCCTTGGTTTCATCATCATCTATATCTACTTTTGATTCTGGTTTTACCTGCCCAGGTGCTTCAGGTGCATCTACATCTTCTTGTCCCATCCCTCTACGTTCTGCTCCTTCATTCATAGTTTCCTCAGTAAATCTTGCATTATCTCCTCTTACACCCATAGTATCATCATCAACCTGAACACCTTGTCTTCCTCCTACTGGACGCATCTCCGATAATTCTGTATCCCCAGAAGTTTGTTCTGATTCTCCTAAATTACTAGTTCCATCTTTGGTTTCACCTCCAAGACTTTGATTAGCACCTCCCTCGGTAGATTCTTCTGTGGGTGCTGAATCTCTGGCGTCTTGAGCCTGTTGAGTACTTTGTCTTCCAAATACCTCATTTTTCATACGCTGGGCAATACTATCTACGTCTTCATTTCCAAATTTTTCCTCCATATCTCCAACTTTTCCTTTTACTTTATCTACTATATCCTGACCTGCCTGTCTATATTTATTAAAAGATGTAATTCCTTTTCTAGCATATTTACCGATCGCCGTGGCACCGACTCCACCCCCTATTCCCGATTCAATTAATTTACTACCAGCATCTGATATTTTTTTTGCATTCTCAAAGACCTTATCTGCCTTAAAACCTAAAGCTTTATTTATAGCATCAGTTTTATCTCTATGCTGTGCTACTCTGTTCTCAATTCCGTCTCTGAATGCATTTAATTCATTTGAATATCTGCTTACCATTTATATTTAATACATATATTTTAATATAATCTTTCTTTAAAATTTAGATATACCTCGCAAGGTGATTTAGATAATCTAAGATATAACCAACTATATGGTTTCTCTTGATTTCTTCTAATATATTCTTCCCATTTTTCGCTACCTCCGACACTATCGGCATATTCATCATGTAGACTTTGTAATTCTTTTTTATTTCTAATTGCACCTGATATAAATACTCCTGTGGTATTTACCCTCATAATAGTAGATATATCATTAAATTTCTGATTTGATAAAATAATACAAACAGGATTTCCACGAGTTGTATAATGCCTAAATCTCGTTGAAAAATCAACAATAGCACGACCTTTCTTGCTGTTAGAACTCGCTGATATACTTCCACATATATCATCCAATAATAAACAAAATCCTGTATCATTACCTGTTTTTTTCTTTTCCTCTTGGCTTTTCATTAGGTTTGTGATTATGGAATCATCATATAGTTCGTAGCAGTTATCTTCCCAACGCTCTAAATTAAACCTAGAAGTTGCACAATTTCTTATTGTATTTGAGATAATAGTCACATTATCTCCGAAAATATCACCCCAAAGTGCCTTTTGATGTAATAAATTAGCTATTAAAGTTGATTTTCCAGCCCTAATAGAACCGATTACTAGTAAAAGCTCCTGATTATAAGGATTCGGGATATTCGGATGTACCTTAACTTTAGGTTGTACATAATTCTCTGGCTCTTTTACTGGTAAAATATTAATTTCTGGAACAGCTTCGAATTTTTCTTCTTCTTGATTTTGAGATTTAGGTTTTTTATTCATCGGTATGTAATATAAACAGATATTAAATATATAAATATATTATGGATCAGAAAGACCGAAAATTATTAAAAAATCTCGGTATTTATATGCACCCAGAGCTACGTAGAAAATATGACCATAAACATAGTAATCCTGAAAACTGGGTCAGATTTTATTATTATAAACAAAAAAAACCATTCCTAGTACCAAGGTCTAATATCCGTTACGAAGCTGAAGTAACTAGCACCAATAGTCTTCATAAACATACTTTTTATAAAATGTCTTTTCTTAGCAAGTCAGACCCATACTATGATTACTATTATAAGCTAAAGGAAAATATTGATAAAGTTATTGTTTTAGAAAATCAAAGGGTTCAATCAAAAAAGAATTTTAAAACAATAAAAGCACCTCCCCCCGAAAGGAACTCAGAAGGTCAATTTGTGGTTCGTTTTGAGTAAAATTTTTCTACGGTCTCGAAGGTATTCTGTATCACGCATACTTTTATCTTCCAAATGGGTCTTTAAACCGATTCACGTTTCTTCTATTGGTTAACATATTTAAAGCATATGAAGGGTCGTATATATTTTTTGGCTTTTCAATTACTGGTACTTGTTTTTTTATTTTATGTACTGGATTCTTTTGATTCGGTATTAAAGGAGGTCTTGGTAATAAGTTTTTATTTACCATTTTATTCGGATGAATATTTTTTTGTTGATTTCTTTGATTTCGTTGTTGATTATATTTATCCATATAATCACAAAATGTATCAAAATCATTTATTGATTTCGGCATTGGAAACATCTTTTTTTGTTCAGGTTTTACCTCTGTTTTTGGCTGAGGTTTTGGCTGAGGTTTTGGCTGAGGTGATGGCGGAGGGGTCGGTGTTACTACTGGTTTAATATCTAATTTAATATTCTGTTTTTCTTTTTCTTTTGCTTCCCGCTTTGCTTTCCGCGCTAATCTTGCTTTTTCTAACACAGCTAATTGCTTTGCCGTACGAGGTTTTGCATTATAAGGTTTTTTCGCTTTACCTCTTCCTTTTCTTTTAACTGGCTCAATAACCTCCATTTTATCTGGTGTATCACCCTCTATAACAGTCGGCTCATCTTGCATTATTACTGGTGCTTTTGCCTCCTTTTTATTTGATAAACTAGGAAATATCTCCTCTTGTTTCCTAACGACCATTGGTGCTGGCTCCTGATAATCCTCTTCATTTTCTCCCTCCATAAGCTCCTCTATTGGCTCTATACTCACATCAGGAAAAATATCTATATTTTCATCATATTTCTGGAATTTGTCCATTACTTTTTACACAGATTTTATTTTTTTGTAAATAATCTAAAATAACTTGTAAATAGTTTGTAAATAAACCGAAATATTCGGGCGATTCATAATATCACTCCTCGGAAAAATGGATTGGCACACATACAGGATTTGTTGGATTTTTGTTATTTTCACAAAAAAAATGGGGTTTGAAATTAGTTTTATAAATATTATAATTAAAAAATAATTTTTTATTTTAACTTTTAAAATATAAAGTTTGTTTTCGCTTGTAATTACGTTATTCTGTTACTTTTTAATAATAATAATAATAATAATAATAATAATAATAATAATAATAATAATAAAGGAGTATTGGTGCAGATGTGGGACTGAACCATCTACTTCGGGATTTGCCAGTCTTAATTTTAAAAAAAAAATTTTTGTTACTTTTTTAAAATTATTTTGTTATTTTTTAAAATTTTGTTATTTTTTTATATTTTCTCTAAATCCATATCTCTTCCCGCTCGAATTTTCAACCAGACATGTGAGGGGTTGTCTAAGTAATCGGGGAGCTGACCATATAAATCTGTGATACGAACCTGCATCTCATTAATCGTAAAACTATCTTTATTTAGCAACCTAATCCAATTCTCGGTGTATGGCTCGTATATAGCTTCGGTCGGGTTCTCATCTACTTGATAACCTTCGACAATGCCAAGTATCGGCAAAGCCGTTGCTCCTCCAACCACATCCGCACCGCCACCCAAATATCCAGAAATTGGTAAATTCGGTAATTGAATACAAAAAGGAGTATCGTGGAAATTCCAACGAGTTGTCGCTTCATCACTGACTAATCCAGGGGCAAGTGAATTGCTTACAATTTTGCACTGACCAGAATAAAAACCAAGTGCATCAGCTAAATTACATCTTGTCTGGGCTAATCTTCGCATATTATCGGATATGCCAGAAGCCGTAGCATACGCGTCAGAAATATTTGATATAGCCCAATACATTCGAGAAAAATACCCAGTAGCAGGAGCAACGGGTGTAGCATTTGCTTCGTCGTCATCATAACATCCAGATACCTCAACAGGCGCATTATTATTTTTACCCCAATGCTGAACACAATTTAAACCAATACCATATCCCTGAGAATTACCATTATATTGACCAATCGGGAAAACATCTCCTGCGGGAGTCCCTGGAACAACCACTCTTTGTGACCATGCCCCAGCCGCTACTTTTGTAGCAACTTCCCAACCCGCATTTCCCGCTACTACAACTGGTCTGAATAAAATACTAATTAACTGATCAGCCGCATTGGGTGGAACTGTGATCGAATCTAATAATAATCTCTTATAGCCAGCGCCTCCCCAAGAATCATTGCGAAAAATATTAATAGTAAATCTGCCACCAACTCCTTCTTCAATTTCATACCCCAAATCAATTCTTTGTTGATAAGTTTCATTATCAGGATAATCAGCATTTGAGGATACTGGACAATAAGCCCAACTACCTGGTAAAGGTGCGTCAACTAATCTATCTCCCGTAGCAATACCTCCCTGCATACCATCATAGCCACTGACCGCAGAACCGCCTGTCCAGGTAAAATCAAATTGAGCTCCTTCTAATTGTGTTGCAAAATTATTAGCCGTGGCTTGGTTATCAACATTCCATAATTTACGTCTATCTTGAGACCAGCACGCTACACCTGCTGTGGGAGTTAATGTAGATTTAGTAGCCACAGAAGTAATCCCAACAGGAGAATTAAAAGGTAAATTTGCAACATTCTCCCAATAACCAGGCAATGTATTTCTACATTCGTGCATTGTTAAGGTCATCGTCCAGCCAGCAGGTGCGATAACTGAACTGACACCATAACGAAGTGGTGAAATAGTTATTTGTTCCTTTAAAGTAGTTGCCAAAGCAGTTTGGACATCCGCATAATCAGCAGTTATAGGTTCTTGAACAATAATATCATCTCGCATTAAATTATCATTGGGGGCAGTGCCTGTGGCTCCGTAATGACAAGCAAAAGTATTTGTTTCGGAAGTAATAGTAGCAACCGCTCTTCCTGGTGCGTGTTTTCTAATAGAAGCTCCTACTAAGCAAATCTCACTATTTCTCGGAAAATCAATTCCTCTACCTCCAAAATAATTAGTGAAGTTATTAGCCGAATCGGCGACACCTCTTGAACTTAAACAAATCAAACTCATTATAAATAATAAATATATTTTATTTCTCAGCATAATTTAAAATGTTCAAAAATTCTGAATCTGCAAAGCCAAAAACTGAGACTTGCCCAGTAAATAAAATGATGAAAAAACTAAATGATGATCACAAAGATAGTACCAGATTAAAAATAGATGAAGCGAGTATTTTTGATAAAGCTATACCCAAACCGAAATTAAAAAAATCTAATAAAGTTAAAAAGAAAAAATAAAATATAACAATATATTAAAATGACCGAAAAAGACAATACTATTATTTTTGATAAGCCCTTACAAGACCTATCGGAAGAGATGCATAATAGAAAACAAATTTTAGCTGAATCTCAAAAACTATGTTCATACGTTTTGGGACTTTGTAATGTGAAGGCTGAAGAAGTAATTGAAAGTCAAAAATTAAATCATGAGAATCCAGTTCATTTAATAGGATTAGCAGGAACATTCATTTCCGATATTTTTTTAAGAGATTGGAAAAGGATGGTTGAAAAATTAGCCAAATACGAGGAAGAGGCTACTGAGAAAAGTTCTGATTCATCTGAATCATCTTTGGAAGTGAATAATGGCTCTTCAGATGAGCCTATAGATAATTCAGTTATGGACAAAGAAGAAGTTGAGGATTTAGAAACAAAGTTTCAATCCCAGCCTGATTTACTCTCCTAATTCATCTTTTAAATAATCTTTAAAATATGGGTTATTAACTTGCGTAGCTACTGTTTCTTTTTCTTCTGCTAAAAATTCTAAATTATCTAAATTTGTTGGTTCTTCATCTACATAATTAAATTTAGCTTGTAATGCTTCTTTTAAAACTTTAAAATTAAAACCATACATTCTTTGCTGTTTTTTATTAATTGTTCTAGTTCGATTATTTTCTACTCCTGGAAAATGTAACATAAAGTTTTTTAAATGTAATGGAATAAAATTTTGACACACAATACCATTATCATCCCGATATTCATCAAAACAATTGTATAAAGTTTTAGTTGGTATATAACACCATTCTCCTTTATACACAAATTCCCCATTATATAATTTACATTCACCACCAATTAAACCGTGGTACAAAAACTCTGCCTCTTTTGGTCTGCTTAATTCAGTAATGGTGTTCATCATTTCTGTTTTAGGATAATTGTCAATATTTCCAAAATAATCTTCAAAATCAACATTTAGTAATTCATTACCTATCAGATTAAGATAATCTTTATTTTTAAATTTTGAATATAACTCGTTCCAATAATCGACATCTCCTTTTCGACTGGCTGATGTTTGAATTTGGACAAATCTTCTTTGTCCTGGTGGTAAAGCCATTACACAATTTGAATTAGAATTAAAAATTAATCGACAAATATTATCTTGAACATATGGAGCTTGATATAATTCTCTAATGCGATTACTTTCTCTTGTCACAAAATCTTTTATTTGTTCAATATAATTATTACCATCTTTTGCTTTCATCTCGTTGAATCGGACAACTATTTTATCTTTTAATTCCATGTTGAATGAACTTTCTTTGGGTACAATATCTTCTAATTTATTTGTGGATATTGTATATTCATCATTAATAAGCTTACCAATTAAATAACCAAAAGTATCCTTACCTGTTCCCTGTTCACCAACCATAATAGTTGCGATATTTGTTCTGACTGTGGGTTGCTGAATTATTTGAGCTAAAGTATAATATAAATATTTGTATATTTCTTCATCACCTGAGCCCAATGTATTTAATAAAAATTCTTTTAAATCTGGATCAGGTGAGTATTCATATTTAGGATTATATTCAAAATTCATGCCCTCAAAAGTATTAAAAATATTTGGGTCTATTTTACAATCGTGTTCATCCTTGGGGTTGTAAGGTTTAAATGTCATAGTTTTATATTCTCTACGCGTTGGGTCTTTCGACCATTCAGTAAACATATCTGATTCTTTACCAGCTACATTAGTGCATCGTTTATTTTTACCACCCTCAATCATCGCTTGTTTATTCATAGCCCTCCAAATCTCATTGTGCTTATCATCAATAGTTTTAATAAAATATGAGCCTTTTGATTGTATCCAACAGTGATTCTCGTCCCAATCTTTTTTTTTAATAATATATAAATCTGAATTTTTAATAGCTTCATCAATATATTCCGCAGAAATATCTGTTTCATCAATAATCGGTTTAACCACCCAGTTAATCGAATTGTATTCAGGGTGGTCTTGTCTAGTCCATTTATTAATTTCAACAAGCATATCTTTGCTAATATTTCTATTCACCATCAAACCGTCAAACATAGGAACAATATAGGTGTCTGCTGATTTAAATAAACAACTTTCATACAACTCTTTGATTACTAATTGTAGATATTTGGCTTCCTCGTTACAAAGTATCCGATTTAAAAAGCTTGATTTAGGATTTTTTCTTTTCTCACAATCCTTTTTGTAATGCGATAAATTATCGTGTTTCCAAAGAAGATTTTTAATTTCTGATATCTCATGGTGTATGCCTTTTAAAAACCAAGCCTTTTCAGATCCATCGTTATTAATATAAAACGCATTTTTCTCTTTAAAATCAGTGGTAACATTATCAATATTTAGTATAATTAAAAAAGTTTTTTTATCTAAATTATATTTCTTCAAATATTTTTTACGTTTTTTTACATATTCGGAAATAAATTTAGTATCTAATTTTTCAAAATCCTCTAGCCCGTCATTATAGTTTTGTATATACCCTAATAAAATAGCATAATGGCAATTCTGAATATCCAAATCTGTATAATAAGATTTACCTTTGTCATCTGTTACCAAAAAATTTCTGAGCCTCTTTTGAAGAGACTGTATTGAAAAATTTTTAGTGTAAAGCCGACCATAATTTCTCCCAAATGCGTATTTATATTGTGTTTGATAAACTACGGGAGAAAATTGCTCTCCATCAATTGGGATTTGTTCCAGACTCTTATTATAAATCTCTTTTATATATCGGCGAATCGCCTTTATGTATTGGTCTGTTGTCCATTGGTCGTCGGTGCTTTCTTTAAGTTCTTCCTCTGTCCAAAATAATTCCTGCAACTCCGTATCAGAAATGGTCATTAAATAAATTATTTTTTTGAAATTTATGATTTCTTTATATTGTTTAATGTCTTCGAGCATTACATTATTCAAAGATTTTAAATTGGTATTCATTATGCTATAATACATAATATCATAATATGTTTAAATCAAAATTTCTTTAAATCTGATATA
>WLWG01001355.1_pt1 | contig 22257 bp, 7 predicted proteins | sample 6712871 | NCBI WGS metagenome assembly WLWG01 (sample SAMN12718693, study PRJNA515312) | sponge metagenome | isolation source: marine sponge | host: Mycale hentscheli | place: New Zealand: South Island, Marlborough, Capsize Point | collected 2003-05-01
TAAGGAAGGTGACATTGTCACTATTCCTATAATAGCTGCAAGTGGTCAAAAAACAAGTACAACAGCCGTGGTGTCTTACACTATATTGGCTGCTGACTTAGTGACTGCAGACTCTCAAGCTGAGGAGCTACTTCCAGTTGACGACGTAGCGTGCGTAGATGTTGTTGACAGTGGTGCTACTATAGATGTGCTTTTAAAACAAGCTACGGCTTTGAAAAAGTACACTTTAAGTTTAGATGGCGGTACTGCTGACAACTACGAAGAAATAGCAATACATGTTAATGGTGCTATTCAAAAAGCAATGCAAGCTGAAAATAGACAACCAATAATGACTTTTCCTTCTGGAGTAAGTTGTTATGATGTTGTTTTATCTTAAAATAAAATGTAAGGTCCTGCTTCGGCAGGATCTTTTTTAATTATTATATTATATTATATTATGGAAACAAAAGAAAAAAAGACTCCAGAGAAAAAAAATAAATGGGAGTATAAAAATAGAACTTATTACTTATCAAACAATAAAAACCCTTTAACATATACTTTACCTAGTAGACACTCGGCAAGATACCCTTTAGTTTGGTTTGATCCAGACAAAGGTTATGAAAGAGAATTAAGGTATGCTACAAATCATCAATCACCTTTCGTAGATGAACAAGAAGGACAAGTAACTTTAAAACATATAGTTTTTGATAATGGTGTTTTATTTGTAGAAAAAGAAAAAAGAAACTTACAAGAGTTTTTAAATAAACATCCACATAGAAATATTGTATTTACAGAATACGATCAAGTGGTTGAAGCTGAAGATCAGTTTGATATGCTAGAATTAGAAATAGCTGCAATGAATATGGCTTATGATATGGATATAGATAAAGCTGAAGCAATATTGAGAGTAGAAGTTGGATCTGAAGTATCTAAGCTTAGTTCTAAGGAGCTTAAAAGAGATTTATTAGTATTTGCTAAGAAAAATCCTAAACTGCTCATAGACTTAGCTGAAGATGAAAATGTTGAATTAAGAAACTTTGCTATAAAAGCTGTTGAAGCTAGAATATTAGACATTGCAACAGATGGCAGAACAGTTAAATGGGCTAGTAATGGCAAAAAGCTTATGACTGTTCCTTTTGAAGAAAACACTTATTCTGCATTAGCCGCTTGGTTTAAAACTGATGAAGGACTTGAAGTATATAAGTCTATACAGAAAAAACTAAAATAACAAGTGATTATAAATAGGGTGGTTTACGCCACCCTTTTTTTTTAAATAAATAAATATGGCAATAAATGTAAACACGGTATATAACACTGTATTAACTATACTTAATAAAGAGCAAAGAGGTTATTTAACTCCTTATGAATTTAATAAAGTAGCTAATCAAGTTCAATTAGAAATTTTTGAAAATTATTTTGAAGATTATAACCAGTTTTTACGAATGCCAAAAACTGACGAAGAATTTGCTAGTAGAGTAGCTCACATAGAAGAAGAGATACAAGTGTTTGAAAAATATAACTCTTCATCAAGTTCTACTAATGGTATTTATGCATTTCCACAAGATACTAATAATGTCAATGAAGTTTATAGATTAGGTTCTGTTTATTTTAATGCTGTACCAGGTACACCTCAAATAGAGTTAGTAAACAGAAAAGAATATAAGCAGCAATTAATGTCTCCACTTACTCAGCCTAGTAAAAAATTTCCTATAGGTATATTAAAAGGAGATACAGTGGAAGTGTTTCCAAAAGTTACTACTTTTAATCCTGCTTTAGTTACCAATAACTCAGATGTAAAATTTAGTTATATTAAAAAACCTAGTTCCCCAAGATGGGGTTATCAAGTAGGTGCTTTAGGACAATTTACGTATGATCCTACTGTTTTTCAACCAGATTTGTTAAACTCAAATGGTGGTTTAGTTCAAAATATATCACCTAATTTCACTACAGCAACATCACAAGCGCCAATCGTGGTTACGCCAGGAACAACAACTGGAATAACTATAAGCACTTTAAACCCATCGGCAAGTGGATTAACGCTTACTTTTTCAATTACTAACGGACAAATAGACCAGCTTCAAGTTGAAAATCCTGGGACAGGATACAGTAACGGTGATACTATATCTTTTAATGGTAGTAGTTTTGGACAATCTGGTACAATAGCGAAGTGTACTTTTTCTGCAAGTAACTTTAACTCAGGAAGTACTTTTGGATCAACTGATTTTGAAATAAGTGAATCTATGCAGCCAGAAGTTGTATTGGAAATATTAAAATATTCAGGAGTAATAATAAGAGATCCTCAAATAGTACAAGTGGCTCAACAAGAATTATTACAAGAAGAAGCTAACGAAAAAAGATAAAATATGTCTACACTAACTAACTATGAAAATCCAGGCCTTATAAATCAAACAAATGCAGAGTATTACACGGGAGAGCATGTTGTTGCTGGTAGCGGGGCAACTCCTCAAACTATAGCTTGGCCTTCTAACTTAACGCCATTAATATGGGATGCTACAGCTGTTAAAAAATCTATTAACAATTACGATGTATACATAGACAATGTGTTACAAACAGAAGGCGTAAATAATTTTGCTAGTGCTGTTACTACTACTTTAGATAGTTCTAATGATCCTGCAACTTCTTCTCAAGCTATAGCTATAACAACTACTTCTGGTGTAAGTACTGGTTCTTTAATAACTATAAAGCTAAAGCAAGAATCTATATGGGACAATTATAAAAATTATCAATATTCAACATTAAGTGACGTAGTAGCTAATTTTATGATGTCATATGTAGGTACTGATAGAATAATATTAAGAGCAAGAAGGTCTGAAGTATTATTTCACGCTAAAAGAGGTTTACAAGAGTTTAGTTACGATACTTTAAGATCTGTAAATACTCAGGAATTAAGCATACCACCTAATCTTAGTTTGCCACTGCCTCAAGATTACGTTAACTATGTTCAATTATCTTTTATAGATAAAATGGGTGTTAAACATATTATATACCCAACAACTTTAACTACAAATCCAACAGCTCCATTAGTACAGGATGGTCAAGGTATACCTACTCAAGATCAATACGGTAACAATTTAGAGTCAGAACAGTCGATAACTAACGAGAGATGGAGAAATGCTAATCAAAGAAACATAACAGGACAAATAACTAATCAAGAGTTATCAAGCGCTAGTGTCTATGACTGGTACTGGTGGAAAACGTCTTTTGGTCAAAGATACGGTTTAAGTCCTGAAACTAGTCAAAAAAATGGTTGGTTTACTATAGATGAAAGAAGAGGTGTTTTTGCATTTAGTGGTAACTTACAAGGCAAATTAATAACTTTAGAATATATTTCTGACGGGCTTGGCTACAGTCAAGATAGTAGAGTTCCTAAAATGGCAGAAGAAGCTTTATATATGTATATAATGTACGCTATACTTTCTACAAGAAGAAATATACCTGAGTATATTATAAATAGATATAAAAAAGAAAAAAGCTCTAAACTAAGGAATGCTAAAATTAGATTATCGAATATTAAGCTTTCAGAATTTACTCAAGTTATGAGAGGTAAATCTAAGTGGATTAAACATTAAATATGACTCAAACTAAAAACACTTTTATAAAGTCTAGAATGAATAAAGATCTAGACGAAAGATTAGTTCCAAATGGAGAATATAGAGACGCAGTTAACGTTCAAGTTAGTCAATCTGAAGATGCTGATGTTGGTACTCTTTCTACTGCTTTAGGAAATTCTAAAATAAGTGATTTTGGTTTATCTAGTGATTGTGAAGCAAGAATAATAGGTTTATACGCGGATGAAAAAGACAAATATATATATGTATTTATAACTAATTTTATAGATTCTTCTACTACACAAACCTCTAACTATCCACCCTCAAGTGTTGTTAATCAAATATGGAGAAGAAATGTAGAAACCAATGAGAACACAAAGCTAGTCGAAGGTAGATTTTTAAACTTTTCGATTAATAATTTTATTTTAAATATAAATTTAATTGAAGATTTACTTTTTTGGACAGACAACAGAAATCAGCCAAGAAAAATAAATGTAAAAAAAGCTAATCCAGCTAGGATTGATTCTCCTACTTACTACACAACAGAAGACCACATAAGCGTGGCTAAATATGCTCCCTTTGAACCTATTAGCCTAATGAAAGATTATTTAGTTAATTTTACATTGTCAAGTGCTGGCGGCGGATCATCCTCGAGCCCAGCTCCTTATTATAATCTTATAAATCAAGTGTTACCAACTCAAGTACAAAGTACTTCAGGCACTAGCGGTCAAGGATTGACAGTTTTAATTACAGATGCTAGTTCTGGGAATGGCAATATAATTACTGTAGAAATAGTAGATGAAGGGTCTGGATATAGCAACGGTGACGTAATACTAATAGCTCCCAGGAGTGGTTCAGCCACTATAACTCTTTCTGTAGATAATCAATCTACAATGAAAAATAAATGCGAAGAGTTTTTGCCAGAAATAGCAACATTTGGTTTATTTAGCGCTTCTACTGTGTTGTATAATTATAATGAAGTTCCTAATAATTCTCTTCAATCTTTAGCTTTAGAAACTCCTTTTCCTCAAAACGGAGCAACTGGAAGTAGTGATATTGATAATATATATAACAATTGTTTTATAAAAGTTATTAGTAACGGTGTTGACGTAACACCTTATAAAGCATCTATACATGCTTTGACTTGGGACCAAAATGATGGTGCTTATTTTGTAACAGTAAAATGGCCTTCTTCTACACAAAGTATAACTCTTAACAGTGATTATGTTATAACTGTAGGAGTTAATCCTGATTATGATGCTAAGTGGCCTGGTGATTGTGAATATTTAAAAGATAAATTTATAAGATTTGCCTATAGATTTAAATTTGACGACAACGAGTATTCTCTAATATCTCCCTTTACACAAGTTTGTTTTATACCTAAAAACAATGGTTATTTTTTAAAAGAAAAAGAAGATACTAGTACTCTTATTTCTATAAATAACGTACAAACAGGTTCTTTTTCACCATATACTGTCGGAGATGTTGTAGATATAACTTCTGCTACAGGTGTTGGAGCTAGCGCTGAGGTTGTTAGTACCATAGGCGAAGTTAAAGTGTTAAAGCCTGGTAACGGATTTGTTAACGGAGAGACATTAACTCTCTCAGCACTTACAAGTGGTACAGGTATGAGTTTTATAGCTAACACCCAAGAGATAATTTATGATAGCGACGCGGCTTTTAAATCTACTGAAAACAACAAGTTTGAAAATAGTGTTAACAACATAGATTTAGAAATACCTTGTCCTAGTTTTTTAAATGGAGTTTCAAGAAATTGGAGCAATGTAGAAAAAGAACTTCATATAGACTCGTTAGAAATTATATATAAAGACGATGAAGAAAATGTTTTAAAAATAGTAGATACTATAGACTCAACACAGTTTGTAAATTTAAACCAAAATTTATTTAGTTATTCTTACCAATCTACTGTACCTATAAAAACTTTAACAGAACAAGATCTTACAAGAGTTAGTGATAAAGTACCATTAAAGGCTTTAACTCAATCTGTTTCTGGAAATAGAATTATTTATGGTAATTATGTAGATGGTCACACTAGTAATTTAGCACTTAATTATCAAGTTGCCTCAGCTAAAAAACTTAGTGAAAATACACCTACTTTTTCAACATTAAAAAAAGAATATCAAAACCACACTTTAAAGCAAAACAGAACCTATCAAGTAGGTATAGTTTTATCCGATAGATATGGTAGACAGTCAGATGTAGTTCTATCTACTTTAGACACTTCAATAAATGGATTAGGCACAAGTCTAGAGTTTGGTGGATCTACTCTTAGAAACGATTATTATACTTCAAACCCAGGGTTAATACAGCCTGGTGGCACCGGCGTTGCTCCTACTACGTGGCCTGGTGATTCTTTAATTGTTCAATTTAATGGACAAGTACCAACTGAAACTGGTGTGCCTGGTTACCCAGGTTTGTTTGTAGATTACAATAATCCTGTTATTACAAGTTTTTTTGGCGGAAAAAATTATCCTCCTTTTCCAGAAAATTTAGGTGTTGCAAATACTAATGTAGCAACAACTACAACTGGTGCTGGAACTGGGTTAACAATAAATTATTTTACAACACCTAATTATAATGCTGTAAGTCCTATATTTTCAATAACAATAAGCACTTTAGGTTTTGGTTATAAAGACGGTGACATAATAACAATACCTTACCCTGGCCCAGGATCACCTCCCGCGGGCTTTCAATCAGCCACCTTCATATACAGCAGCTCTGTTTCTCCTAATTTAACCGGTTGGTTTAGTTATAGAATAGTAGTTAAACAGCAAGAACAAGATTATTACAATGTGTACTTACCTGGCATAGTTAATGGATCTTTAGCAACTGAAGGTTACGTTAGCACAAGAGAAGCTACTCTAAGTCTTTATGGTGATAATATAAATAAAATACCAAAAAACTTAAACGACGTAGGACCTAATCAGACTAGTTTCTCAACCTCAGATAGTAAATTATTTTTAAGAGTTCAAAATGAAAAAAATAACAATACTAGTAGCAGACAGTTTTACCCTAAAAATAACGAGTCTGAAGATGTGGTTTCTTTGTCTGAATTGTCTGATTTAGGATTTAATTTAAATAGATTTAGCTCTAAATGTAATGCGGTTGTATCTTCTTCAAAAAACGTAACTTTACTAGATTTTAATACAAGCATATATAGAGGCATGAATGTTGTTATAACAGACGCAGATGGTAATAATATATATGGAACCGAAGATGGTCTTTATGTTAGGGGTTATTCTGCTACATCTACAGCAGCTTCTTTAGTTCTTAATAAGACAATAAGTATTCAATCATCAGAGCTTCCTGCTGTTTTTACATTTGGACCTCCAGGCGTAGTATACAACAGCGGATCAAACCCTGTTATAGCTTCTTTAAGCACTTCTTCTATTATAGGAGTTTCTGAGGAGCAAGATTTTACATCTCAACTGGCTGTTTTTGAAACAGAGCCTGTTAAGTCTCAATTAAATATATTTTTTGAAACATCAAGTGCAGGTCTTATTTCTAGTCTAAACAACGCTATTGCAGAAGGTGGTATTGCCGGAGAGTCAATTGCTAACATTTCTTTAATTGAAATATTGCAGTCTGTATTTAATGAAGGATCTACAGGTTCTTACAATATAATTAATACTCCTTTTAAAGCTTTAGATTTCCAAAACGCAGCCTTACCTGCGACATCTGCTATAAATACTACAGGTGATTTAGTTAGCGTTTTTGATGATAATGGCGCAGATAGAAAATCAGAGTTTGCTATAGTAGATAATAATAATGGTACTTTTAATATTAAAACAACAAAACAAGCTGGCGAAGGTTATTATGTAAGCAATAACACAGCTCTTACTACTTTTAACTTTACAGTTAAATTAAGCAACAATGGGACAAGTTTATTTAAGTCATTTCAAGGGGAATTAGGTAATTTATTTCCAACATATGGAGGTGCTTATACTGGTACTTATAACCCAATACCTATGGAGGATTCTATACCTGCTGATTATTTTGTTAGTGTTGATAATTCGGGCAACGGAGTACCTTCTAAAAGAACATTTTCTGGGTACTATCCTTATGTTTTTGGTCCAGGTATACATAATTTAGGTGGTGGACCTGGTTACCCATCTGTACCTTTTCCTCAACCAAGAACACAATATAATCCTGCTGCCACTCCTTTTACCGCATTAAATGGAAGTGGTGATGTTTCATTACAAAAAAGAGACATTACTTGGGAAGTAGTAAGCTGGATAACTGGGGATAATACTTTTCCTAAACCGTTTGATGATCCTTCTGGAACACCTCAAATGATTCCGTTCTATAGTCAATACTATAATCAATACCAGGCTATAGAGTATGGCGATTGGATGGATATACCGGATGTTATATACCCACGAGATACTGATAGAACAACTCTTGGCAATAAAGCTAGTTTCGCAATAATAATAGGAGAAGACAATGCAATTGGTCCTAATGGAGGGCCTGGAAGATATGGCGGTCTAGTAAATCCAAGTGATCTTGTTTTTGATATACCACCTTTTAATAAAAAAGGAGGTAATTCTGCGGTAAATAATACGTATTCATTACTAAATCCACCACCTATTAATTGGACAAACGATCCTACTAAGTATGCATCATTACAAAATGATACTTGCCTTATTGGTTTTAATAATTCTCTTAATGCCGCTCAAACAAACTTTTCAATTACTCAAGGAGCAAGTAATGGAGTTTTTGGAATTGGAGCAACCTCTGGAACAACTTCACAAGTAAATTCAGTGCCAATAAGTGCTTTAGTTGAGCAAATTGAATTTATTGTGACTATACAAGCTAGGGATGGTGCAAACTTAATAGGAACTCCGCAAACTATAACTTTCTTAGTGAGAAATGGAGAAAATCCCTACAATGTCTTCGCTGGAAACTTTATATAAAATTTGTAATAAGTTTAATAAATAAGTAATAATAATATGGGTGCAATTATAGAAGTAAAATATTTTAATTCATTTTGGATGAAACAAGTGCAAGGTGCTGACTTAACGCCTGATGCTAATAATCCAGTTTGGCCTGGTTTAGAGTTTAATCCTATTGGTTATCCTCAGTTTCCTATAGCTGCAAAACAAGATAATGATAATTGGTACATAGAAGAGTCTAGAATAAAAGGTGGTTTCAATAACACGATGGTATCACAAGGTGTTAGAGCTTTTTTAAATGAAGAAAATCCAATACAAGACATTAGAGAATCTTCTTTAATATACTCTGGTTTATACAATAGTAGAACTGGAATTAATAGAACTAACGTTTTCAGCGTAGGTGAGGTTATAGAAACTGATTTAGATCCTATTGACGGAAGTATACAAAAGATATTTGCTGATGATACTAATTTGACTATATTTCAAGAAAATAAAGTTAGTAAAGCATTGATAAACAAAAATACTATTTATTCCGGAACGCAAGGAGCTGCTGAAACAACTAACATACCAGTAATAGGTCAAATAGTGCCTTATCTAGGTGTTTTTGGAATAGGTAAAAACCCAGAATCATTTGATTACTATGGCTTTAAAAAGTATTTTGTTGATCCTGTTAGGGGTTCAGTAATGAGATTATCAAGAGATGGTTTAACTGAAATATCTAATTATGGAATGAAAGACTTTTTTAGAGACGCTTTAACCTCTATAAACAGTAACTCACAGGAAAGAAGGTTACCGTGGACTAAAGCCTCGCCATCTTTAAAGCCTCTTACGGAAAACGCTGAGTGGCTTATTATATCTGGTAGTGGTGTTGGGACTATGACTAGAGATACTAATTTTACAGCTGCTTCAATAGGTACTGTTGGACCTCTTACAATAACTTCTTTAACTGGAAGTGGCAGTGGGGCTACTATAAATGTAAATATACTTACTTTAGGAACTACTGGAACTTTTACTGCCGTTACTGTTTCAGGTGGATCTGGATACGCGGATGGAGACCAGCTTTCTATATCTGACCCTAGTGGTTTATTTTTTGAAGGAGCTATATTGTCTACAGTCAACGGTAATAACACTGATGGACAGCTTAATTTAAACAGTGGAGTTAATCCTATATATATTACTAATGAAAACTCTTGTGACATATTTATAGGTAGTAGAATAATAAACGATAACGGCAACGGAGTAACTGAAGATACTGGAGCTATAGTTGAGAACGTTGAAACAATAAATGATCCAGTTTTAGGAAGTATTACAGCTGTATACACTAGTCAACTTGTTACTCAAAAAAATAATGGATTCTTTTTATATAGCTACAAGAGTAGGATTGTAGGAGGTTGGGATAATTATAATAGGTATTATACTATTTCATTGCAAAAAACACCTTCTTATGTATCTAAGTCTGATAGTAATTTTGATACAATATCTTATGATGAAGGAATAAATGGTTGGGTTTCAAGATATACTTACAAACCTGATTTTATTAAAAGCTTAAAAGGATTATTCTTTTCTACTCAAGGACATTCTTTATTTCAACATTATTCTTCTGAATCCTCTTATTTAAACTATTATGGAATACGGTATAGTGCAGCAGTAGAACTTTTAGTAAATAATAGTCCATCAATGAGAAAAATATTTAACACTATTAACTACGAAGGGGATAATGGATGGGAAGTTACATCTTTATCAACAGATTTAACTAAATTCACAAACTCAGGTAGTTCCACAACAGACATTGGTTCAAAAATATATAGCTATGATGAAGGAGTATACACTAGCTTTAGTGGATACCCTATGAGAGCTGGCTTTAATAGAAAAGAAAATCTTTACACTGCTAACATAGTCAATCAATCAGGTTTTAATCAAGAAGAGGTTTTACAAGGCTCTCAATTGTCAGGTATAAAAGGTTATTTAGCTAAAGTTAAATTTTCAGTAGACTCATCTACTAATGTTGGAGGATCTAAAGAAATATGGTCTGTAGGAACTACATTTGTTCAATCATCTTAAAAATAAAATATGTTATTAGAAATATTAGAAACATTTAATTACGAACCTAAATTAGGTATACTGCCTGTTGTAGCAGCTGCGGCTGTTGGTCAATTAGCTATGGGAGTATATGGGATGTATAAAAAAAATAAAGCAGCTTCAGATGCAGAAACACTTAAAAGTCAATTAGCAAGTCTTGAAAAGTCAAGACAAGAAGTATTTGATGCTTCTGACGATTTAAGAAATTTAAAAAGTCAAGTTTCAAATCCATATGCTAATTTAAGCGTGGCTACTCAAGCTGCTGAGATACAAGCTGAGCAAACAGATTTAGCTTTAGCAAATACTTTAGATTCTATACAAGCTGGAGGCTTTGGAGCTGGTGGTGCAACAGCACTAGCACAAGCAGCAGCAAGAAGCAAACAGGGTATATCTGCTAGCATCGAACAACAAGAAGTTAATAATGAAAAACTAAGAGTTGGAGGAGAAGCAAGTGTTCAAGCTCAAAAATTACAATTAGAACAAGCGGCTATAGGCGCTGAAGGTCAAGCTTGGCAAATACAAGAGCAAAGAGAGATGACTCAGCTAGATAGAAAGCAAGCAGAAATAGATCAAATGAATGCTCAGCAAATGCAATATCAAGCTGATGCAATGGGTGCTTTTACAGGTGCTTTGGGAACTCTATCAATGGGTGCATTAAACGATCCTAGTAATTTTCCTCAAGTTCCAGATGCATTTAATCCTCAATATACTGGTCCAAGTGGAGGTGCTCCTTTTAATCCTGGAACTCAAAATCAAGGCCAAAATTGGGCTATTGTAAATGGACTTACAGATAGAAGTGGAATGATAAACCCAGTTCAAATAGGCGTTAACATAAATGGACAACCTGTTTTTGAAGATAGATAAAATAAAATAATATGGGAACTTATAGACAACCGAGTCAAATTATAGATAAAAGTTTAAGTGTATCTAATCAAGGTATGCAAAACATAGCTGCTCAAATGGAAAGAGGTTTAGCACGTAGAAGACAGCAACAACTTTTAGATGCTAGAGAGGCTAAAAGAAAAAACGAAATAAGAAACAAAGAATTAAAAGTTTTTAATGCAAATAAAAACGCAGCTATAGATGGCTATAGAGAAAAAATGGCCAGCTGGGAACATATTAATCAAGGAGCTGATGGTCAAGAAACACAAGGTGTTACTATTGAAAATCAGTTAAGAGACAATGCTAAATATTATTTAGATATAATGAGTGGTTCTGTAGAAGGAGATGAAAGATATAGAAATGCAGAATTAGCTATTAGAAACATGATTACTGAATACCCGCTACTAGCTGACATGCTTAATAAAGAGGCAGAGCAGGCTGGCAACGCTTACTTAATGAACAGTAACACACCTAGAAACTCTAATGAACCAGATGCCTTTTTAGAATCTAATGATCCTTTAGATGGAACTAAGAAAAGTATGTTGAGAAACATTAAAGCTGGTACTAATGTTGAAAGATACAACATTCAAACAGGGCCTAATGGCGTCAACTTAATATACACAGATTCCGATGGTAAAGAAGTTACAATAAATGCTAAGAGATACAAGACTGAAAAAGAAAACGGCTATAACTTAGTAGAAACTACTGATGCTAAAGCTCAAAAAGTATTTATGGATGGTGTATGGAGCGTGGTTGGTAAAGGTTATGAAGGCGAAGGAGAGTTAAAAACTACGTATACAGAGTTTAAAGAGAAAGGAGAAAGCTTAACAGAAACTGATAAAATACTTCATTTTAGTAAAGCTAATGAAAAAGTTAAACAACAAGTGCGTCGCTGGGTAGAAGATAACCAAGGAGAAGTTACTCAATCTCAATGGCAACTATTAGGCGGTAAAGGCATTTTTAATAGAGAGGAAGATAAAGAAGAATTAGTAAACCTCTTAACTACAGCTCAAATTGATAATAACGGAATTCCAGGAAGTAAATTAGTTTCTTCAAGCAGTGTAGAAAAAAATTTAACAGGTAGTAGTGCTGCAAGTCCTTTTGACCAAACGACTAAAAGTCAACTAGCTGGTTTAGGTGGTGTTTTTAATGAAGTAAACACTGATGTTAATAAAGCTTTTGAAATGGAACAAGGCGATAGAGTTAAAACTATAAAAGAATCTATTAACAAAAACCTTCCTGAAAACGCTAATTATGCATATTTAGACTTTACACAAGTTAAAACACAAATAGAAAAAGAAAGAAAGAAAGCTGTTAATGCTGGAAATGAAGAAGAAGTTGCTAGATTAGATGAACTTAAAAAACAATACAAATTAGATCAAGCTCCAAATAAAGATTTACTATATAAAAAGACTTTTACTAAAGGTAAAATACAATTAGATAAGCCTTTTGATGCTTCTGATAAAGACAATGTTTTAAGAACAATTGCTAGAGAAAGAGGTATAACTAGTGAAGAGGCATTTGAAGTTTTTAAAAGCCAAAGAACTAGTGTTCAAGAAAAAACTTTTAATCCTCAAAATTTCAAAAAACAACAGCCAACAGTCAATAATGTACAAGCAACACAAGCACCAACAAGCTCTAATACAAATACTGGAATTGTTGGGTCGAGTATTTCTCAAGGAGGTGGCTCAGTTACAAATGTGCAACCACCTGTTAGTAACACACAAACACCATCAAATAATACACCACAACCGACAACACAAGTTGATAATGAATATGGTAACAATGTAAAAATTGACCCTGCTACAAATGTTGTTAGTTTTGATTTTAATGGTAAAACAGTGGATGCTAGTAAAGCAGCTTCAGGTCATCCAGTTCTTAAGATGAAAAATGATGGTAATGATTATAAAAGAAAAATTGCTAATTTTGAAACTCTAGCTGGTTCTGGAAGTGGTACTAGTGTTACTGGCTATGGATTTAGTGGTGCTAACGGTAAATTAGCAAACAAATATAAAAACGCTAAAGGTAAAACTAGCGAAGAAAAGTTTATAAACACTGTTGATGAATATATAATAGGTAATAACACACCAGGGAAAGATGTTTATGGTCAAGATTTATCTAAGGTTGAAGGCAAGCCTGATACAAGTATACTAACAGACTTAAACATTGATAAAGCTACATTTGACGCTTTATCAGACGAAGTTAAGAAAGAACTTGTTGATTGGAAAATGAATAGTGGTAGAAATGTTGCTGATATAGTTGTTATAGCTTCAGGTGGTGCCTGGGACGGAGACAAAGGCGCTAGAGAAAATTTACCAGGTGAAGCTATTAGTAAAGTAGACTATAAAAAAATTGATGGTAAAAAATTAATAGAAGCTAGAAGAGCAATGTACAAAGGCACTTTAGACCTTATAAAAGAAAAGCATGGTGAAGACAGTGATAAATACAAAAGAGCTAAAGCTCAATATGAAAACTCACAACAATATAGATAATATAATTCAATATGAACGAAGAGTATTTACAAGGTTTATATAACTATTTAAATATAGAAGATACATTTGACAACTGGAGAGATTCTATAGTAGACAATGAAGAATATTTAAAAGGTCTTCATGGTTATCTAAAAATAGAAGACACTTTTGACAACTGGAATAATGAAGTTTTTGGATCTACAACTTTAAACGCTGTAGAAGTAGAAGAGCCAGAAGTCGTTTCACAAGAAGCTTCTCTTGACTCGCCTTACTTAAAAGATAGAAAGTTTGGAGAGTTTGTAACAGGTAGAGGTATGCCTGCTGAAATAGAGGATTTAAGTGTTAAAGAAAGAGAATTATCAAATAAAATAATATCTGATATAGAAAAAGAAGAAAATAAATCTAATAAAAATTTAACAGAACTTCAAAGCTATAATTATATACCTTTACCAGGTAGTGAATACTTTTTTAAAAGTCCAGAACTAGGATTAGATAATAATGTACAGCCCTTGGTTCTTTTAGATGATCAAAACTTGCCTATATATAACTATAACCCTAGTTATCTAGATAATAGATACACTTCTATGTTAAATAAAGACACTGATGGTAATTTTCAAATGTTAGATAGTACTGGTAAAAAAGAAAATTTTAGAGCTGAATGGTTTACTACTGATGAAGGTCAATCCTGGGTGGAACAAAATTGGTTTAAAGAAGATAATCCTCAACTTGGTATTAAAACTGAAGAAATCAATAATTATGTACAAACAGGTGTTAGTAGGGGAGGTGAAATAAACAGCACTAAAGCTTTGAATAACGAAATTGGAACTGTATTAAGTAATAACAATGTGAAATATCCATTACCTGAAGGTTTCACATTAGACCCAGATGTTGTTGACCAAGCTGAAGAAAATGTTAATTTAAAAAATGCTGAAGTTTTAAGTGACTTTTACGGAAATAAATCAGTTGGTCAAGCTGGTTTTCATCAAAGGGAAATAATAAGACTAAGTTCTCAAAATGACTTATTAAACCCAAATGATTTTGGTTTTGGAGAAAATTTTAAGAAAAATTTAGAAAAAATAAAATATCATGAAAGCGAAATTAATAATTTAAGAAAAGATTATTTTGCTAATCAATATGATGAAGATGGTACACCTACTCAGTGGTATGATCTATTGTCAGGTGAAATGGTTAAAAAATCACAAGCAACAAGTACACAACTGACTAATGAGAATAGAGATATAGCTAATGCTTCTAAAAAATGGGGTGATACAAATGTAGAAGTTTTATACAAGAAAGAAAATAAATTAATAAATGAAGTTGTTTATTTAGCTAAGAAAGCTCAAGAAAACCCAGGTCTTGTTAAAAGCGGTACTACTTTTGCTAGTCTTGAAAAATTAACTGAAAAACAACAAGAAGCTTTTGAAAAACAAGCTAATTCTAATTTTTTAGTTCCTGGTCTATCTACTTTACCTGGTAAAAGTAAAATAGCTAATGAATTTAATACTAAATTAGCTGAGCTAGTTCAAATACAAAAGGCTATAGTTTTAAACTATAAGCCAACAGATCTTAAGAAAACAGATACTTTTGTTGATTATATAGGCCAGGTTATACCTGCTTTGGTACAGCAAGCTAATCCATTTAAAATAAGCTCAGGTATTTTAAGTGAAAACGTTAGAATACCTTCTGGTGTTTTTACTAATACCCCAGACAATTTAGCCGTAGATAAAGACATAGAAAAAGCTAAAGAAGCTTTGACTTTTATAAAATTTACAGAAGACCAAGTAGGTAAAGAAAAAACTGAAGAATTAGCAGAATACTGGGATCCTGGTTTTAATAAAGGATCTGCTCAAGCTATAATGGAAGGAGTTAAAATAGCCGTGGAATTTGGTATTACAAGAAAAATAGCTGGAGGAACTGTGAAAAAAGCTGTTAGTGAATTTTCTAAAATTGGTAAATACCTTTTAGGTGAAAGTAGAATAGCTAATGCATTAAACACTACTGTTGCTACTATAGTTGAAGAAGCTGCATTAATAGAAGTTAATAACAAGCTAATAAGAGAAAACATTGGTGAAGAGCGTTTTGACCCTAGATTCGCTATTGGATTAGGTGTTGGTGGCACAATAGTTAAAGGATCTAGCAATGCTCTTATAAAATCTCAAACATATAGAAATTTAATTACAACATTAAACGAAGCTCCTATATTTGAAAGTTTAGTTAGAGGAACTGTTCAACCAACCGTGTCTAGTTTTACTATTCTAGCAGGTTCTTTAGGTGAGATAAGTTTACAGAAAAATCAAAGCTTAAAAAAATCTTTTGATGATCTAACAGAAGAAGATGGGTTTTTACAACACATGTTTTCTACATTTATAATGGTTAAATCAGCTGGTTTGGCTAATCCAGTTAAAGGTATTACAAATGTTTTATCTGCAGCCGAGCAGTCTATAATAGCTCGTAAAGGTGGATTAAATAAAAGAGCTAATGAAGCTTCAAAAGTTTTAGACTTGAAAGAAGAACTAAAACAAACAAATGAAGACGGTACAAAACCTTTAAATGAAAAGCAAATAGACGAGAAAGCTTTTAACATAATGAGGCAAGAAGGTTTATTTAAAGAGCTTTTAACAGAGGAACAGCAAGCTAGAAAAAAACAAATTAGAGAAGCTGCTGGTACTTTAAAAACTCAAATAGATTTTAACAACATAGTTAAAGAAATAAAATCTACATATGGTAGAAGTGAATATGCAAATATATTTACTTTAGGTAGAAGATTACAAAGTGGTCAATCACCAACAGCTGCTCAAGCTTTAACCCTTTCAAACATGGCAAGTCTTGATCAAGTGTTTTCTATAATAAAAGATCCTAACGGTTCTTTTTCTGAAAATAAAAGACAAGAAAAAGTTTTTGTAGAGTATGTCGAACAAGTTAAAAGCTTTGTTGAAGGAATTAGAAAAACTGGAGGAACAGCTAACGATCCTAAAAAAGAAATTAAACTTCTTGAAAAATGGAATCAATATAATGAACTTATCTTAGCTCCTTTAAATAATTTAAACACGTACTTAGATGACAACGAAGTAGAAGGACCTGAAAAAAGTAGAATTGAAAAACAAATATCAAAACTAGAAATAAAACAACAAGAATATTTTGATCAATTAAATTTAGAACTTCAAGAATATACAGCTGAAAGACGTAAAAAACAAAGACAAAAAGTTAGAAATATTATTGGTAAGCAAGATAAAATTAAATATACTAAATTAAATGATATTGAGTTTGCAGAGAAGTTTGGTGAGAAAAACACAGAAGGGTTATTTATAAATGAATCAGGCGAAATATTTGTTAATGAAACTTATGCTAACGAAATAAATAGTGTTTCAGTAGATTCCCACGAGGTTCTTCATCCTGCTATGAATGTTACTTTAAATAAATTAGCTGCTGAAGGTAGATTAAATCCTTTTATAACTGATTTTAAAAAATCATTACCAGCTAATATTCTTGCAGAAGCACAACGTATAATTGACGAAAGAACAGACATATCTGACAAAGAATTTACTAGAGAATGGTTTAATGTTGTTTCAGACGTGTTACAAGGTGGTAAAATAAAAGTTACTAACACTAGAAGTAGCATGCAAAAATTAGCTGATACTTTTACAGAATTGTTTAAAACAGAAACTCCAATGGAGGACGTTGATTTTGAAACAGGTGCTGAAGCTTTTGAGTTTATAAAAAGATTTTCAGAAAACTTTAGAGAAGGTCAAAGTGATGCTCAGTTAGAAGAGGCAGTTGTTAGTAAGCTTAAAAGATTTGAAACTTCTGAAGGTACAGAAAAGTCTTCAACTCCTAAAGTTGATGAAAAAACTGGTAATATATTTTTAGACTTAACATTAAATAAAAATCAAAAGATTTTAGATGAAATAATAGGTGAGAAAAATAAAGAAGGTTACTATGAGATGCCTAAATCAGATTGGAAAAATAGTGAAGCTGAAACTTTAGCTAAAAAGTTAATTGATGGTGGTTCTTTTGATAAATTAATAGGCGCTAAAGTTTTTACTAAAGACCTTAATAAGAGACAAGAAATAGTAGAAGAATCTAAAGAAGAATTAAAAAAGCATGTAGAAAGATTTGATCCTCAGTTAAATAAAAATTTATTTGGATATATAAATAGTTATCTAGGGCGTAAAGTAGGTACTGCTTCTAAAACAAAATCAATAGAAACAAGCTCATTAGATCAAAGACAAGAATTAATGGGCCGAGAAGGCTCAGAGATTGCTTCTGGTGAAATGAGTGCTGAAGACTTAACTGATATATCCTTAGAAAAAGATAGACAAGCTAGAGCTAGAGAGCAAAAGCCTGAAGAAACTACGGCTTCTAAAATAGGTATGCCTAAAGAAGTTAAAACTCCTAGCGGAAAAGTTGAATCTAATGAATATGTAGAAAAAGTAGTTAATGAAATTAATTTTAAAGATTTAAAAGATATAACAACAGAGCCTGGTCCTAATCAAACTATATCACCGTTTTTAAGTAATTTAAAGTCTAAAGTAGCTAATGACGGTAATGTTAAAAAAGATATATCGCAAGGCATGGGTAAAGCAAAAGATAGGGCTAATTATTTAGAAACTAATTTTGAAAAACTAGCTAAAAACCTTGATCCAAGTTATTTTTCTGGATTAATAGAAAGAGAAATATCAAAAGGCAAAAAAGTTACTTTACCAAAAGGTTTAATACAGAAAGATATAGGTAATGGTTATACTTCTGATTGGTATGGCAAAAAAGCTGTAGGCACTAAAGCTGCTAAAACTGGAATTACTTCTGGCTTAAAAAGAATAAGATTAAATCCTGATTTTAATTTTAACAACAAGGCTAATGCTAAAATATTTGCCGATGCTTTTAAATCTCAAGGAAGATACGAGGGGCTAGCTGGTCAAATAGGTGCTAAGGCTGTAATTGATGTTATTGAAAAATCTTTAGGTACAGGTAACAAAGTTGATACTAAAATAAAAGATATATACGAAATACAAGGTAGAGACTTACCGTCTGACTATGCTAAAAATTTTAAAGATCAAATACTTAGAGCTGGTATAGAAAGATCTAGTACTAAAAAGCAAGAGGAACTAAAACTTAAAGGTAAAATAAAAGAAATACAAGCTAAAACAAAAATTAACAAAGAAAAAGAAGGTATTAACGCTGATATAGAAAAAGCATATGGTGGTTCTTTAGATCATTCAAATCCTAATGATTTTAAAAAAATTAACGATGATGTTATAAATGTTTTTGCTCCTGAATTAGGAGTTGATATATTTTCGTATACAACTTCGCAAACTATGGCAGCTGCAGGAAACAACGCTTTTGGAAGTAAACCTTCCACCGGTGCTGTTGGTGCTAAATTTTGGTATGTAAATGATATTGGAAAAGTTACAGATGTTAAAAAATTAGGAGAAACAACTTCTATGAAAGAAGCAGGTTATATAGGTGATTTAACTGAATTAAATAATACAATTGCAAAAAAATTAAATTTAAAAATACCAACTCCTAAAAATAGAAATCCTCTTGCGAAATCACAAAGTTTAAACAATTTAAAATATAACAAAAAAAATTTAAAGGAGATTAATAAAGAAAAAAGAAATTTGCTTAACAAATGGAAAAAAATTTATGATAAGTATCCTGAATCTAGACCTAGTATAAAAGAACTTCAATATAACAATAACGCAAATGCAGCTGTTAGTAAAAATGAAGCTTTTGTTTTAGACTTTATGGAAGGAGCTACTGAGTTTAATAAATATGAAGAACATGGTTATCAACATGGTGAATACTCCTTAGATAAAGCAAGAGCAATGAGTAGTAAAGTTGCAGGAAATTGGGAAAATTGGAGCAATTTAGCTGAAAAAGAGTATAAGCAAATGGTCTTTAATAAAACTACTAAAATACCAAGCATAAAAGGTGATATGAGAACATATCAAGGTATAGTAGATTTAACTTACAATATCCCTACATATGGAAAAGTAAAATTTAAAAGCCAAAAACATCCTTTAGTTAGTGAAATGATGGATATTGCTTTTAAATCAGGTAAAAAATCTGACTGGGCTAAAGTTCCTCCAGTATCTGACATGCGGTTTTTTAATGAAGTAATTAAACTTAATCCTTTTATATTAAAAACATTTGTTAATGGTAAAACAATTACTTTTGCTGAAAAATATGGGTTAAAAGTTCCTAAAAAACTACAAAGTAATCCTGATATTTACCAAGCAGCTTCTGATTTAATACTTGATATAAACAGAACTAGAGCTGGTAAATTAACAGGAGATTATAAAATGACATCTAAAAAGGCTCAAGAAACTTTAGATAAAATTATAAAAGTTGAAGGTACTAAAGAATTTGAATTAGCAAAAAAAGAAAACATAAAAACTTTAGAAGGATCTAATGTTTTAGATTTAAAAAACGCTAAAGATATTACAACAACAAATGTTATTGAAAAAGCTGAAACTATAGACAAGGCTTTGAATATTGCTAGATCTTCTACTGCTCCTATTAAAAAAATTAGAATATTTGATTTTGACGATACTATAGCTAGAACTAAAAGCAAAGTATTTGCTGAAAAAGGAGAGGAAAAAATAATATTAACAGCTGAGGAATTTGCTAAACGTGGATCAGAACTTATAGATCAAGGATATGAGATGGATTTTTCTGATTTTAACAAGGTTGTTGAAGGAAAAAAAGGTCCTTTATTTGATTTAATAAAGAAAATGAAAGAAGCTGAAGGTGATAGAGATATATTTATTCTTACAGCTAGAGCACCTGAATCTCAAGCAGCTATATACGAATTCATGAAAGCTATGGGCGTTGAAGTTCCTTTAGAAAACATAACAGGTTTAGGTAAATCAGAAGGTAAAGCTAAAGCTGATTGGGTGGTCGGTAAAGCTGCGGAAGGTTACAATGACTTTTATTTTGCAGATGATGCTAAATCTAATGTTAAAGCTGTTAGAGATGCATTAGAAGTATTAGATGTTAAGTCAAAGACTCAAATAGCTAAAATGGAAAGAAGCAGTACTATGAGTCAAGACTTTAATAAAATAATAGAAGAGTCTACAGGTATTGGTGCAGAAAAAATATTTTCAGATGTTAAAGCCCAAGTAAGAGGTGCTAAAGCTAAAAAACAAAGATTTTTTATACCGGCATCAGCAGAAGACATGCTTGGTTTAGTTTATACAACTCTAGGTAAGGGTAGAAAAGGGGAAGCTCATTTAAAGTTTTATCAAGAAAACTTATTTGATCCTTATACTAGAGCTATGGAAAATCTGTCTACTGATAGAGTAAACTTAATGGCTGACTTCAAAGCTCTTAAAAAACAATTAGATGTACCTAAAGACTTAAGAAAAACAACTGAGTCAGGTTTTACTAATGAACAGGCTGTAAGAGTTCACTTATGGAATAAAATGGGTGAGAAAATACCTGGGCTATCTAAAACAGATTTAAAAGAATTAAACGATATAGTAGAAAACAATCCTAAACTAAAAGTTTTTGCAGATCAAATACTTTCTATAACTAAGGGTGATGGTTATTCAGTACCTAAAGAGAGCTGGGCTGTTGGAACTATAACCACAGATTTAATAGATGTATTAAACACTAAGAAACGTGGTAAGTATTTAGAGACATGGAAACAAAATAAAGACCTTATATATTCTAAAGAAAATTTAAACAAGCTAGAAGCGGCTTACGGACCTAAATATAGAGCTGCTCTTGAGAATTCATTAAGACGTATGCAATCAGGAAGCAACAGGATTAGCGGAGGTAATAGATTAAGTAATCAAGTTTTAGATTATATAAATAATTCTACTGGAGCTATAATGTTCTTTAATGCTAGGTCAGCTGTACTTCAAACAATATCAGCTGCTAACTTTATAAACTGGGGATTTAACAATCCTTACAAAGCTGGTAAAGCATTTGCAAATCAACCTCAATATTGGAAAGACTTTGTTGAGCTAATGAACTCTGATTATTTAAAAGATAGACGTAATGGTCTTAAACTTAATATAAATGAATCTGAAATAGCTAATGCTGCAAAAACTAGTGGTAACAAAGCTAAAGCAGCTTTAAATTATATACTTGAAAAAGGCTATTTACCCACTAAATTTGCCGATAGTTTCGCTATTGCGTCTGGTGGAGCTACATTTTACCGTAATAGAATTAATGATTTAATTAAAAATGAAGGTAAAACAGAAGCAGAAGCTAAAGAAATAGCTATGAAAGAGTTTAGACAAGTATCTGAAATGTCTCAACAGTCTTCTGATCCATCTAAAATATCTCAACAACAGTCTAGTGATTTAGGTAGAGTTGTATTGCAGTTTGCTAATACACCTATGCAATACGCTAGAATAC
>WLWG01001357.1_pt1 | contig 22251 bp, 27 predicted proteins | sample 6712871 | NCBI WGS metagenome assembly WLWG01 (sample SAMN12718693, study PRJNA515312) | sponge metagenome | isolation source: marine sponge | host: Mycale hentscheli | place: New Zealand: South Island, Marlborough, Capsize Point | collected 2003-05-01
CTGAATTGGGGCCTGACGTCGTTAGGGGACTCACCAATCGCTCCGGTCACGGGAGCGGGCGGAAAACCAAACAGTGACTGGGCCGCCACCGCGAAGTGCCGTACAAAGCGCGGGGGCCGAGACAGCGGCAGCACGGCTACGCACGTAGAAGAACGGAAAGATCCTGCACGGACCCGGGTTCGATTCCCGGCACCTCCACCACAGCACACCGAAACTTGTTCGCGGTAGATGTTGCAATCCGCTCACCGCCGTCACCTTAGGTGACACAACCAAGCACTCCAGTTTCCCGGAGCCCTAAGCCCGGGTCCCCTTCCGAGCAACCCTCGGCCAGGGTCGAAAGAATCAGGAATGTGGGTCAGAGCCAGTCGTTATCTCCGCCGGATGCCTCCTGAAATAGCAAGTGTTAGCACCCGACATTCGGCTTAGTACGGAGCCACCATGTTTGGGTGGAGTGCTTTTAAGTGATTTTGGGACCATGCCCCCAACCCTTCGATGACAGGCTGCAGATCCCTGCCTCTCTTGGTGAGTTGGTAGGTGTTATTTCGAGCAGCCGCTTCCGGGTTTGTCCGCTCAATAATGCCGACTGCCGTGAGGGAGCGAAGCCTCGAGGCCAGGATGTTAGAGGAGATATGTTCAGGGGCGGTGAGGAACTCTGAGTAGGTCAAGGGGCCGTGTACCAGCAAGTCCCGCACGATGAGCAAAGACCATTTGTCACCAAGACAATCAAGCACCGAACTTATGGGACAGACGGAACGCCATCCGTCAGGCGCTAATTCTTTGCTCATCGGTCCCCTGGGTCGATAGAGAAGCAGCCATGTCCAAGAAGGAGGTTTTCATTGGGGTGGCGTGCCAGTCAAGAACCTCTGACGTTGTTGTCGTGTCGAGGGTGGTTCGCTTCCCGAGCATCGGCACGGCGCCGCGTGCTTCTCGGCTAAATAGGCCCATCGCCTTGAGCAGCAACGTTGGTGCTTTGCGCGTGGAGACCCGGGAGTAGCCGGCTTGCTTGAGAATCTCGGCAAGTTCCGTGTAGGGCACGGGATCTGAGGTGGCCGCGATGAAGCGTTGCCCTGCGGCGAGGGGTGTGGTCATCGCCTTCACGTGGAGCTTTGCTACGTCCCGGACGTCAACCACGTTTAGAGCAATGTCAGGGAGCATCGGCATCTTGCCACGGATCATGTCGGACATCATCGATACACTCGCGCTGGTGAGTTCGGGGTCCAGCGGTGGTCCAGAAACCCCACCGGGGTTGATAACTGAGAGTTCCATCCCGCCCCCTTGAACGGCTTCCCAGGCAGCTCGCTCAGCGAGCGTCTTGCTCTTCGCGTAGGCGCCAATGTTCGCTGTGGTGTCCGACCAGGAGTCGGGGCCGTAGTGGCCGTTGTTCCTACCGGCGACCATCGCGAAGGTGGATGATGTGAGCACAAGGCGGGCAACTCCAGCTCGCTGCGCGGCCTCGATTACACGGACGGTCCCTCTTACTGCAGGGGCAATCACGTCATTTTCATCTTTCGGTTCGGTCAGGATGAATGAAGACGCGACATGCATGACGTATGTGCACCCAGACATGGCATCGTTCCAGCCGGAGTCGGAGAGAAGATCTGTCTCGGCGAAGCTAAGGCGGTCTGCTGGTGCCACGGTTGCGATCGCAGCTGCTGTCGATTCAATTTTTGTTTTGGATCGAACAGTTCCAATGACCTCGTAGCCACTTCGAAGTAATTCGGCCGCGATGTGCTGCCCGATGTAGCCACTAATGCCTGTGACGAGGACTCTTTCGGTCATTTCTGATTGCTCCTAAGGAGTGAGGTTGGCGTAGTCGGTGCATTCGAAGGTGTCGGTCTCCAAAACTTGCAAAATGCAAGTTAACAAACACTTTCATTTCTTGCAAACCGCAGAGATGTAGCCCTCTACTCTGGCCCGATCAAATGTTCGCACTCCACCGCGAATTTGACGTTCGCCCTATAACCCTCGCCTTTGCCCGACTTGCCCTCTGACCGATTTGCTGAAGCCCCGGAGTTCAGGGGTCAGAAGAATCAACGAGATGGGTTAGAGCTACTCAAACCAGGCGCTTGAACCCCTCACGAAATGGCAACCGTTAGCACCGAACCACCACCGACGTCATCGGGGCTCCGGTTGGCCTAGGCGCCGGCAACTCCGCGGGTTGACTGCTGAGCAAGTCGAGACGGAACAAAGAAGGAAGCCGCCATCAGCGCCGCGGTGGTCCCTAGCATCGTTCGGCACCGCTGGCCGAACATTTGCCCAGCTTCGCTGACCGCAGCGAAAACAGCCCCAATATGCAAGGGGATGGCGAGAGTCCAGTCGCCGTTGACAATGGGGATGGCCGTCACGATGGCGATGACCACTGCGGCCCGCAGGGCATCGGGCCCGTCGGCCTTGGAGAGATCGAATCAAATGCGGCTGGCAAACCTGCCTCGGTAGCTCGACATGATAACTCCCGCGGTCGTGGGCTGTGGCAGCAAGTTTAGGGTTCACCTCATGGAGCCATTACGAATCGGAGTTCTGGGAGCCGCGCGCATCAGCGACAAGGCCATCATCGAACCTGCACGCAACACCGGACATCGATTGGTAGCGGTCGCCGCCCGCGATCGAAACCGAGCCGAGCAATTCGCTCAGGACGGAAACATCGAACGGGTCCTGGACTCGTATCAGGAAGTGATCGACGACCCGGAGGTCGAGGCGATCTACAACCCGCTTCCGAATGGCCTGCATGGGCCGTGGAACCTGCGAGCGATCGCGGCCGGCAAGCACGTCTTGAGCGAAAAGCCCTCGGCCAGCAACGCCGCCGAGGCCCGCGACGTTCGAGACGCTGTGAACGCTTCCGGTGTGAAGTTCATGGAGGCATTCCATTACCGGTACCACCCCGTCATGAAGCGCATGCTCGAGTTGGCGAGCTCGGGTGAATTGGGTGAGCTGACGAACATCGACCTTCACATGTCCTTCCCGAACACCGATGCAACCGACCCTCGCTGGGACTTCGACCTCGCCGGAGGGGCCACGATGGACGTGGGTTGTTACGCGATCCACGGGCTCAGAAGCCTGCGCGACGTAGGTGGCGGAGAGCCGTCACTGGTGTCGGCGACGGCTGTCGAGCGCCCCGGCTCCGGTGGTGTGGACGAGCAACTCGAAGCCACCATCAAGTATCCCTCGGGACTCACGGCGCGCTTCGAATCCAGTTTCGTCGTTCCGGAGATGGACTTCACCATGAGAATCACCGGCACCTCAGGTGAGGCGTTCGCCCACAACTTCTGCGTCGCCTCCTTCGATGACCGCATTACGGTCACCGTCGACGGAGTCCAGCGTGTCGAGGAGTTGGGGACGAAGACGAGCTACACCTACCAACTCGAAGCCTTCGCCGATCACCTCCGAAACGGGACACCCATCTTCAGCGACGCGGACGACGCGGTTGTGCAGGCGGAATTCATCGATGCTTGCTACACCGGTGCTGGACTTCCGCTCCGCCCGACGACGCACCTTTAGTCTGCTCGTATGAACGTCGCCATCGTTGGCGCCACGGGCAGTTGCGGTCGCCAGGTCGCTGCCCAGATGGTCGAGCGTTCCTTGCTGTCCGAAGACGCGAACCTCCACCTCGTGGGTCACGCGGGTGGAGCCCACGAGTCGGAACTGTGGGGATTGCGGGCGGACCTGTATGACGCGTTCGCCGATGCGGCTCCGACGATTCACGTGGGCACCGATGTCGGCGATACGGGTGCTGATGTGGTCGTCATGATGGCTGGCGCCACGGTTACACGTGAGACCACCGACCGTGCTGCCTTGGCGGCGACGAATCACCGGATCTTCGACGATGCTGCTAGCGCCGTTGGGCGAATGACAGGCGACGTCACTGTCGTGGTGCAATCGAACCCCGTCGAACTCGCCGTGCAGTCGTTCGCATCCGTCGTCCCTCGGCATCGACTGATCGGCGCCGCGGCATGGTCTGATTCCCTCCGTTTCCGGCGCGAGCTTGCCGCCGACCTGGGGGTAAGGCGGCCCATGGTGTCCGCCCAGATGTGGGGGCAGCACGGGGACCACCTGGTACCGATCTGGTCGGGCATCCATGCCCGCGGAGTAAGCGAGCAGAAATTGGCGGACATCATCGGGCGGGCGCGCGAAGGACGATCACTTGTGGACCTGAGTAGTGAAATACCCGAGGTCCGATCGCGCGCACTGGAGTTGGTGAATGCTCACGACGTGCCTGGAGCCTTCGATTTCATCCAGGGGCAACCCCCGGACATTCGGGCAGCCGTCAAGCCGTTCTTCACCCACTTCACCGCCGGTCGCACGACAGAACTCGCCACGGCGCACGCGGTGGTAGACGTCGTGGGCTTTCTCGTGCATGGAGAGCAGGCGGCCATCCCCGCGCAGGTGATCCTCGATGGAGAGTTCGACGACCTTCGAGGACCGTTGGCTGTCCCCGTGCTGCTCAGCCCGGCCGGGTGGTCGCAGACGGTGAGCACCGAGGTGGCCGACGATGAACGAGCCGCATTGCGTCAGGCGCATCGGGCGATCGAGTCAACGCTGCAGATCTAAGCACCCGAGCCTGCGACGGCGCATCCTGGCTGGAATGCCTCAGACATCGACGTCTTCGCGGGTTCCCGCAATGGACGCGGCATCGATGAACCAGCCGTCATCTTCGAGGACGAGCCGATAAACGAGGACGATCGATGGTGAGCCGTCGACCTCGACCCTCATCAGCACGGTGTCCGTTTCTCGTTGACACTCAGGGAAAGCGAGTTCTGGGCTGTCGATCAGGAAAGGGTAAGTGCCAATGATGATTTCCCGGAACTGGTCAACACTCACGGAGCTTTGGAACGACTGGGATGCAAAGGATCGCGCCGCTGCGAAGTCACCCGTGGCGAAAGCCTCTTGTTGGCCTTCGATTCTTTGACGCGTCGCGTCGAACGTTTCTTGCGTGCACTCAGCGACTTGAACGTCCGGCTGGGTTGGCGTCTGCTCGGGTTGCTCGGGTTGCTCGGGTTGCTCGGTCTGCTCGGTCTGCGATGGCGCGGGCTCGTTGGATGGTGATGGCGTAGATGACGGTCTTTGCGGCTGCGTGGGGGTCTGCGTTGGAGTTTGCGTGGGGGTCTGCGTGCTCTCCTGCCCACCGGTGGTCGAGCCCGTTACGCATGCCGAGAGGAGGGCGGCTGCCAAGAGGGGAAGGGCGACGCGCATATAGGGACGGTAAATCAGATTCGGGTAAACCACATGTCGACCACGGATCTTCCCTCGCGAATCGCTCGACGCTCGTAGTGAGTCATCGGACGCCACTCGGGGCGAGGGATAACTCCGCCCTGCCATCCAGCGTGCTCATCGAACGTCGCGCAGATGGATTCCGCATATTCGGCCCAGTCCGTCGCTAGGTGCCAGAAGCCACCCTCTGTGACACGTTCGGCGACAGCGTCGATGACCGAGGTTTGCACAAGCCGTCTCTTGTGGTGGCGGGACTTCGGCCACGGGTCTGGGAAGTAGGTCCGCACACCCGATACCGGGCCGGGAATGGTGGGCAAGAGTTCGAGAGCGTCGGCTTCGATGACGAAGACGTTGTCGATGCCCTCGACTCGACAGCGATCTACCAGGTCCCCGATGCCGGGTGTGTGCACGTCGACGGCCACGATGACCTGCTCGGGGAAGGTGCGTGCCATGACTGCAACCGGTTCACCTGATCCGAATCCGATGTCCACGATGACCGGTGAGCCGGAAGCCCATGCGTCGGCGAGCGTCTCCTCGGTCAATAAGCAGGGGCCTGCGTGGGCGAGGGCCTGCTTCTGGCGGGGCGTTATTCGGCTGCGTCGTGGTTTGAAAGTTTTTATCCCCGGACGCAGGATGGGGGTCGACACGTCGTCAGTGTGGCCCATGACGAACAAGGAATCTACGGTGGCCACATGCGTCGGACAGCAATTGCTCTTGGAGTGGTGTCCATGTTGGCCATCGGCGCTTGCTCCTCGGCATCGATCGATGAAGACGCTGCTATCGCCTGCGGATGGAACGAGGCGGGCGAGCCGGTGGTGTCGGCGCTCGAAGCCTCGCCCGATCAGCGTGCGGAGTACGCCGAGCGGGCACAGGTTCGCCTCGAGGCAGCGCGGCGGGTGTTCGCGGCGGACGATCGGTTCGCCTCGCTTGTCGAGGCCCTGTCGGAAACAGCCGCGTTCGCGGTAACTCTGGAGACGCTGAGCGCCGAGGAGATAGCAGCGGTGCCGGATGAGGAGTGGGATTTTGCTAAGTACACCCAGGCAGTGGCTCGGGATCAGTGCGCGCAGCTTGCCCGGGTAGTGGATGGAGGGCGGGAAGCGTCGTAGGTGGCCTGGGGCTATCAGGGATGCGCGAGCGGGCTGAGATGTGCGATGGGCGGGTGGAGAATCGCCGACGCGATTCGTCGACTACACGACCGATAGCTCCATGGGTGAGTTGACGCGGTACTTGCGGTCACTTTCGATGCGCCAACACGATCCCCGCCCAACGCCTCGAAAGGACCACGGCTGCTTGAGGTCCTCGGGCGGTTCGGCGCGAAACGCCGTCTGCTCGTCGATGCCGATGACTGTCGTGGATTCAGTCAGTAAAGGCCGCATGACGATGTCCGGAATCCACTTGCCGTATACGTCGAAATGGGGAAGAACCCGCAGTTCAGGAACGAGGCCGAGGCCGTCTTGACCGCCGGAGCGGGGGTGTCGAATATCCGGAACGTAGCCGCTGAGTGCCATAGCGCCGGCGGAACAACCCGCGAGAGACGCTCCCTGCATCCAGGCCTGATGGATGGCATCCCACACCGGAGTGTCGATCAGTGTTCGGGAGAGATGTTTGGGGTTGCCGCCGGACAGATAGATCAGGCCGGCACCGGTGATCGCCTCGACGTAGTCGGCGTTGTCTGCGTCCTGTCGGGTTCGCACGTCGACAACGACCTGCTCGACACCAAGTCGCTGGGCTGCCCGAGCTCCCAAATCGTGCCAGCGGCGAAGTGATTCTTCGCCCTCGAGGGACGCTGCCGTAGCCAACTGCACATAGCGAGGCGGCTTGTCGGTGAGAAGCCACTCTTCGAGGTCCTGCATCTCGGGCAGGTACTCGCCGCTACCGACAAGGGCGATCCTTCCGGGCACGGGGCCGCTCAGGACGTATCCCCCGATGAGGGATGTTGGGCGTCGTAGTACTCGCAGAAGGCGTCGTAGGCGCGTGGTCCGTACACCGTTGCGGGCCCTCCCTGCATGAGGAACGTGACGCCTATGGCCTCGGCAACCTCCTGCTTGGTGGCCCCGGCCCGAGAAGCGCTACGAGCATGCGCAGCGATGCAGCCGTCACATTGGGAGCCGATCGACAGGGTCAACGCGATGAGTTCCTTGACCTTGAGGGGTAGGGCACCGTCCGCCATGGCACTCGAGTGCAACTCCCGAAAGCCCGCGTAGACCTCCGGAATGGCCTGGCGCAGGTTGCGCGCTAGGGGCGCTAGGGGCTCTTGAACGGCTGTACCGTGGTTGTGTTCCATGTTTGACAGAATACCCCAGAGGGTATTGGGGTAACATGGGGTCATGGAGATAGATTCGGCGATCAGCCGCGACGTTCTGCTACGCCTGAAGAGGGCGCGGGGGCAGCTCGACGGTGTCATCAACATGATCGAAGACGACCGCAGCTGCGGCGAGATCGTCACCCAACTGGCGGCCGTCTCCAAGGCCCTGAACCGGGCTGGCTTCAAGGTCGTCGCCACCGGGCTGAAGCAGTGCTGGGAAGACGGCGACAAGGCCCCAATGACGCCGGAGGAGCTCGAAAAGCTCTTTTTATCGCTTGCTTGAAAAAAGTTTGATTGGGGTGCATCCAAACGCGCCCCGTGAGGCGAACTCCTAAGTGATCGGTCGTTTGGCCGATGTTCCTCACGACATACTTAGGAGCCGAATATGCACGATTCTCATACCAAGGTGGGCCACAGCCCGGTCCGCCGTGGCGCGGTCGCCGTGGCCGCCCTCGCCCTTCCCCTCGCAGTTGCGGGTTTCGCCGCAGCCCCAGCCATGGCCGATGGCCACGGTGGCGACATGGACGCGACCGTCTCTGTTCTTCATGGAATTCCCGAAGGTGCTGGCGCTGACGTCGTCGACGTATACGCAGGCGATGCGATGCTGATCGACAACCTCACTCCTGGGTCACTGGAGACCCTGGTGGTGCCCGGGGGCACCTACGATCTCGCTGTCTACGCCGATGGTGAGGGCCCAGACGGAGGCACGGCAGTGCTGGAAGCTGCCGGTGTCGAGGTCCCCGGTGGCGCCAATGCGACCGTGACCGCGAACCTGGACGGTGACGGCAACGCTGCGTTGAACGTCTTCGTCAATGACATCTCCGAAGTTGCTGCCGGTGATGCTCGTCTGACGGTCCGCCACGTTGCCGCTGCCCCGGCCGTGGACATCCGCGCTGACGGCTCAGTCTTGGTGGAGAACCTGGTGAACCCGGAAGAGGCCATTGCTGACGTGGCCGCCGGCCCGTACACCGCTGATGTCGTGTTGCAAGGTACCGACACCGTTGCGATCGGTCCGGCCGATCTGTCCCTCGGTGAGGGCACCAACACCATCGTGTACGCCTGGGGATCCGCTGAGGCTGGCAACCTCGCCCTGGCTGTCCAGGTCGTCGACGGTCTTGACGGCGCACCGGCCGGTGTTGCTGCAGGCGGCGGCTCCACGGCTGCCACTGGTCTGCTGCCCGCTTGGACCGCTGGCCTGATGGCGCTCGGCGCTCTCGGAGCTGTGGGTGCGATGGCGCGTGTGGCGCGCCACCGCGCGTAGCGGCTTCGCTCGAGCAAGGTAAACGTGATGCGACGACCCCGCCCTGCGATTGTGGTGCTGATCGGCAGCTTGATGCTGCTGGTCGGAGCGCCTCTCGCATGGGCGGGGCTCGTCGCGTTGGACGACTCGGCCGAAGCTGTCGAATCCGTCGGTGAGCGGCCAGGGTCAGTCATCACCCAATACCTCGATGAGGCGCCAGAGTCGGCATCAGCCGCTCCCAACGTGGCTGGCCCGGAGGTCGAGCGGATAGGCATACCAGTGGAGCCGCGGGTGGCGATCGCACCCAATCCGCCCTTGGGCGTGGCCATCGACAAACTCGGCGTGCGTGCTCTCGTTGATCCCGTCGGCATCTATGAAGACGGATCAGTCGAGATTCCTGAAGACGTTTCGAGAGTGGGTTGGTATCGGTTCGGTTCAGATCCAGCACAAGGAGGGGGCTCCACGGTCATCGTTGGTCACCGTGATGGCTTCGACCGGGGTGCCGGTGCCTTTTACTCGATTTCAGGACTCGATGTCGGGGATGCCATAGACGTAACACTGGCCGATGGTTCGTTGCGAGAGTATGAAGTTGTCGCTCGCGAGGTGGTCGCCAAGAATCTGCTGCCGACGTCAGACTTTTTCGCGGAGAACGGACCTGAGCGTCTCACGTTGATCTCTTGCATCGGCTACTTCGACCGCGACGGTGACGGATATCGCGAGAATGTCGTCGTGACAGCCGTACCGGTCGTCATCGGCGAAGCTGATGGAGAGCCGTGGGAGGAGGTGGCATCATGAGGGTGTCCAACGTGGACATTCGTGGGGCCGACCTCGCCCCAGGTGCAAAGTCGTCGACCTCGGAAAGGCCATCGGTGCGCTCGGAAGCGGATGCGGAAATCGCTGCAGCCTTCACGCGTGGAGACGAAGGATCCTTCCGTGAGGTGTATAACCGGTGGTCGCCGCTGGTGTACTCGGTTGCCCGGCGAAGTCTGCGCAACGACGATGACGCTGCTGACGTGACACAAGCGGCCTTCGTGGCCGCATGGCAAGGACGGCAGCGGTTCGACCCCAACTCCGGAAGCCTCCCCGGCTGGTTGCTCGCGATCACCCGGAACAAGATCGTGGATCACTACCGGGCTAGTGGTCGCGTTCCTGATCCGGTCGACGAAGTCCCCGATGAGGTTCAGCAGGATCACGCGGTGGAGGGAACTGTGGATCGCGTACTGCTGGCGGATGAGATTGCTCGCCTAGGTGAGCCGCAGAAACGCATTCTGGAACTTTGCTTTTATCAGGACATGACCCACGCCCAGGTAGCCAGCTTGCTGGACTTGCCTCTGGGCACGGTCAAGAGTCACATACGCCGGTCGTTGAGTCGGCTCCGCGATCGATTGGAGGTGGACGGTGTCGCAGCATGAGGGCAACGGAAATGCCCGAGACGACGCGCAGATGAGTCACGTGGACGAGGACACGATCGCACTGCTCGCCCTCGGGGAGAGTGTGTCGGCAAGGGATAACGATCACGTGCGGTCGTGCGTTTCGTGTCAGGCGAAGGTCGATCAACTCGCTGCCATCGTCCACAGCGCTCGGGCGGTGACCGACGAGGACAAGCCGGTGGCTCCACCAGATGAGCTGTGGGATCGGATCGCCATGGAGATCGATTCCGGCGAACAGATCAGTCAGCCGCCGGGCGCCCCGCGTGGCGCCCGGATGGGCTGGTTCGCTCTGGCCGCCGCGGTCGGTCTTTTGGCAGGGAGCGCGGGCACTGCGGTGGTGATGAACCAGTCCGAACCTGCTCCTGCCATCGCACAGGCCACCTTGGAACCCCTTCCAGGGAAGGACTCAAGCGGGGTCGCGCAGGTGCTGCAAACGGCCGATGGCCCCACGCTGCTCATCGACGTGCCCGATCTGCCGGAACCGGACGGGTACTACGAGGTGTGGATGCTCACCCCCGAGACAGACTCCATGGTGTCCATCGGTGTTCTCGGAGCTGGCGATGTGCAGGAGTTTTCCCTTCCTGCCGGGATGGACACGGAGTCTTTCCCCGTCGTCGACATCTCCCTCGAGCAATTCGATGGTGACGTCACGCACAGCACGGACAGCGTGGTCAGGGGCGTCCTCGAGGCGTAGAGCGCGAGGGGGCGTTCGAACGCGACATCCCTTGGCATGCTTGTCCCATGGCGATCGACGAGGTATCCCTCGAGGAGTTGAGGCACCGCTCCAGCGCGAAGTGGCGCACGTATCCGTCGGATGTGCTGCCGGCTTGGGTTGCCGAGATGGACTTCACGCTGGCCGAACCGATCGCCCATGCTCTGCGTAGCGCCGTGGACACCTCCGACACCGGGTATCGGTGGGCGGACGACGTCCCCGCGGCCTTGGCCGAGTTCGCTAGCGCCGAGTGGAACTGGGAGATCGACCCAGGCAATGTGACGGTGCTGGCCGACGTGATGAGTTCGGTCGGGCAATCGCTACTCCACCTCACCGAGCCGGGGTCGACCGTCGTGATCAACCCGCCGGTCTACCCGCCGTTCTTCTCAACGGTCGAGAAGGTCGCGTCTCGGCGTCTGCGTGACGTTCCGTTGACCGTGGACGCTGGTCGCTACCAGTTGGACATGGACGAGCTCGCGGGTGCCTTCGCCGATCCATCGGTTCAGGCCTACGTGCTGTGCTCACCGCACAACCCCACCGGGACGGTCTATCCGGCAGAGGATCTGCGCCGTATCGCCGAGCTCGCCGCCGACCACGATGTCGTCGTTATCGCCGATGAAGTGCACGCTCCGATGACGCTCGCGGGGGCGAAGCACACACCCTTTTTGAAGGCTGCCGCCGACGTCGCGGATCTGCGCGCGGTAGCGATCATGTCGGCATCGAAGACGTGGAATATCCCCGGCTTGAAGTGCGCTCAAGTGGTGGCAGCTCCGACCGTGGTCGAGCGATTGCGCGAGCGCCTTCCTATCGAAGTGACGTATCTCGTGGGGCATTTCGGCGTACTGGCGAGTCTTGCGGCGTATCGGGAGGGTGTTGCCTGGAGACGCGAGATGCTCGCTGCGTTGAATCGTCGTCGTCGTCAGTTGTCCACCGCTTTGGAGGACATGGCTGGAGTGTCGATGACCTGGCCGGAGGCGTCTTTTCTTGCCTGGGTTCGCATGGAAGGGCTGGGCGACGACCCAGCCGAGGTGATCCGGGAGCAAGGCAAGGTCGCGCTGACGTCCGGATCGGCATTCGGCTCTCCGGGGATAGGGCACGTGCGCATAAATTTCGCGACGTCTGAAGCGATCCTGGCCGAGGTTGTGTCCAGGCTGGGATCCGTGGTGGCTGCTCATGCGTCGTAGCTTTATGGGGCTCGCTCGGTCTGCGGTGATCACGGTCACAGCGTTGGCGGTGAGTCTGCCGGCGGTGGTGGCCGCGCAGGGGGCCCACGCCGATGAGCACCGGAAATTGGATGCCGTGGCTATCGGTGACTCGGTCATGCTCGGTGCCAAATCTCAGTTGAAGGCAGCCGGCGTGCGAAAGGTCGACGCGGCTGTGAGTCGACAGGCGTCTATTGGTCCAGGGCTTGTTCAAGAACGAGGAGCCTTCCTCCCCGAGCACGTGGTTGTCCACCTGGGAACCAACGGGACCTACACCTTGAAAATGTGCCGGCGGCTCGTGCGCTCGGCCGGACCAGCAAGAACCGTGTACCTGGTGACCGTCAAGGTTCCCCGCGCCTGGGAAGACGTGAATAACCGGATGCTGCGTCGATGCGACGCGAAATTCCGAAGCGATCGGGTTGTCCTGGTGGACTGGAACTCCGTGGCCTCCAAGAATCCCGAATACTTGTACGCGGACGGTTACCACCTGCGCCCAGAGGGAGCGAAGGCCTTCGCGCGGATGGTTCGCAAAGCGATCTCGACGCCACGAGCGCCGTACCTCGACCGGCTCTAGCCGGCTGATTGCCCGTTGGATCGGTCCATTCGTTAGCCACGTCACACCGGCCCTGTGCCGTTGCTCACAAGACAGCGCTTACACACGAGTGTCGAGGTGCGAATGGCGCTGCGAAGCGGGAACCTCAAGGCAATCCCGCCCTCCAGGGGTCACCCATCTCGATCGGACAACGGAGTCACGATGGCACTACGGGGACTAGAAGACGCGCCTACACGCAACAAGCAACTTCTCGAATGGGTCGAGGAAGTCGCGGAGTTAACACAGCCGGACGGCATCGAATGGTGCGATGGGTCTAGGCACGAATGGGACCGATTGACCGGGGATCTGGTCGATGCCGGAACGCTCATCAAGCTGAATCAGGAGCGTCGACCAAATTCATTCCTCGCACGCAGCGACCCAAGCGACGTGGCGCGCGTCGAACAGCGGACCTTCATCTGCTCGCAACGGGAAATCGACGCGGGCCCAACGAACAACTGGGCCGATCCCAGAGAGATGCGAGCCACATTGAACGGTTTGTTCGCCGGGTCGATGCGTGGTCGCACCATGTACGTCATCCCGTTTTCCATGGGTCCGCTGGGTTCTCGCATCTCCCAACTAGGCGTCGAAATCACGGACTCGCCATACGTGGTGTTGAGCATGCACATCATGACGCGCATGGGAACACCGGCTCTGGAGGAGATCGGGGAGTTTGGAGATTTCGTCCCATGTTTGCACTCGGTGGGCTTTCCGCTCATCGATGAAGCTGGAGTTGCCCGAGAAGACGTCTCGTGGCCATGCAGCGACACGAAGTACATCGTCCACTTTCCACAGACGCGCGAAATCGTGTCCTACGGGAGTGGTTACGGCGGCAATGCTCTGCTCGGCAAGAAGTGCTACGCACTTCGCATCGCGTCGGCGATGGCGCGTGATGAAGGCTGGCTTGCCGAACACATGCTCGTCTTGCGAGTGACGTCGCCTGACGGTGACGTGTTCCATATTTCCGCGGCGTTCCCGTCTGCCTGCGGAAAGACCAATCTGGCAATGCTCGAGCCCTCGATACCGGGGTGGACGGTCGAGACGATCGGCGACGACATCGCGTGGATGCGGTACGGCGAGGATGGCCGGCTGTACGCCATCAATCCCGAAGCCGGCTTCTTCGGCGTTGCTCCGGGAACAGGAATGGACACCAACGCGAATGCTGTTCGCACCCTTGAAGAAGGCAACAGCATCTTCACCAACGTCGCCCTGACGGACGACGGAGACGTGTGGTGGGAAGGCTTGACACCAGAGCCGCCGGCTCACGCCATCGATTGGAAGGGCCGGGATTGGACGCCGGACTCGGAGGAGCCGTCGAGCCATCCCAATGCACGCTTCGCCGTTCCCGCGGCGCAGTGTCCGACGATCGCGCCGAACTGGGAAGACCCCGCGGGAGTTCCGATCGACGCGATCTTGTTCGGCGGTCGGCGGGCGACGAACGTTCCCCTGGTGGCAGAGTCGCGTGACTGGGCGCACGGGGTCTTCATGGGTGCGACGATGTCCAGCGAGAAGACGGCGGCTGCCGAGGGGAATCTCGGCGAACTTCGTCGAGACCCTTTCGCCATGCTGCCGTTCTGCGGCTACAACATGGCGGACTACTGGGGGCACTGGCTTAAGGTCGGCTCGTTCACGCAACCAGCTGACCTTCCCCGCATTTATTCGGTGAACTGGTTCCGTCGCGACGCCTACGGACGATTCATCTGGCCCGGTTTCGGTGACAACTCGCGGGTCATCGACTGGATCATTCGGCGCATTGGTGGGACGGCAGACGCCGTCGAAACCGCTGTCGGTCTCCTGCCCGTGATCGATCAGTTGAATCTCGACGGCATCGACCTTAGCGACGACGACGTGCAGGAGTTGTTCCGAGTGGATGCGGAGTCCTGGAGAGCCGAGGCGGAGCTCACCGAGGAGTACTTCGAGCAGTTCGGCGATCGCGTGCCCAGTGAGATGTGGAACCAGTTGAGCGAACTGCGGGCACGCCTCGGTTAGCCGGAGCTCGAAGCGGACAGTGAGTCCTGTCCACCCTGCATAGTTGCAACGAGCACGGCCTTGATCGTGTGCAGCCTGTTCTCCGCTTGGTCGAACACGATGCTGGCGGGGGAGTCGAACACTTCCGATGACACCTCGACTCCGTCGCTTAGGCCGAACTCCTCGGAGACAAAGCGACCGATGTCGGTGTTGGTGTCGTGGTAGGCGGGGAGGCAATGCATGAAGGCGGCGCCCGGGGCTGCTTTCGACATAAGCGTGGAATCCACGCGGTAGGGGCGCAGCAGTTCTATCCGTTCGGCCCAGACGTCCTTCGCTTCTCCCATGGAAACCCAGACATCGGTATGGACGAAATCGACACCGGTGAGGCCGTCGTCGACGTCCTCGGTCAGCGTGATTCGAGCTCCGGACTCCTCTGCGCACTCATTCGCGATTTGCTGAACATCCTCAGCCGGCCATAGGGATTGGGGAGCGACGATGCGGACATCGCTGCCGAGGATCGCCCCGCTGACGAGCAGCGAGTTGCCCATATTGAAGCGCGCATCTCCGACGTAGGCGAAGGACGTGGTGGTTGAGGGTGCGTGCTCCCTCATCGTCATGAAGTCGGCGAGCGTTTGGGTGGGGTGCCACTTATCGGTCAGACCGTTAAAGACCGGAACGGTCGCGTGTTGGGCGAGTTCGACAACGGTCGCATGATCGGCGCCGCGATATTCGATTGCGTCGAAAACCCGCGAAAGGACTCGGGCGGTGTCCGCCGTCGACTCCTTGTGTCCGATCTGGCTCGATGTTGGATCCAGGACCGAACTGAAGCCTCCTTGCTGGGCGATGGCCGCTTCGAAGGACACGCGTGTTCGCGTCGATGTCTTTTCGAAGATCAGAGCGATGCCTCGCCCGTTCAGGCGCTGCTCCTCGTGTCCTGCGTGACGCTCGCGCTTGAGGTGCTCGGCGAGGTTCATCAAGTACGTCAGTTCCGCTGCCGAGAAGTCCTTCTCGGCGAGGAAATCGCGGCCCCGCAGGTCGATCGTCTCGCTCACCCACCGAACCTTAGCGGCGCCGCGCCGCACCTCAGCGGTTAAGCCGCGGCCCTAGGAAGGGTCGCTGGCGGAGTCCTCGGCGAGCTTTTTCTTGACGTCGTCCATGTCTACGTCCCGTAGTGCTTGCACCAGGTTCTCCAAAGCCGGTTGTGGGAGCGCCCCCGCCTGGGAGTACAGGACGACGCCGTCACGGATAGCCATCAGGGTGGGAATCGAGCTGACCTGGAAGTAGCCGGCCAGTCCTTGCTCAGCCTCGGTGTCGACTTTGGCGAAGACGATGTCGGGATTCGCCTCGGCGACCTTCTCGAACACCGGGGCGAACGTCCGACATGGGCCGCACCAGGATGCCCAGAAGTCGACGAGCACGATGTCGTTGCCACCCACGACGGTGGCGAAGGTTTCTTCTGTCAGATTCTCCGTCGTCATGTGTATACCCTAGGGGGTATCGCATCTGATGATGTCACCGGGGTCGGAACGAGCTACCGAGCATTCGGCGACGACTCGCCGGGCTTTCGCGCGTGAACAACAAAGGCGGATGCGAGGAACATTCCACGCCATCCAGAGGTGTCGTCTTCCAGCGCTACATCCGCACGTCGAAATGCATCAGGATCTTCCGACTGCAGGTAGGGCATGCCTGCGTGGTAGTGGAAGTAGTGAACACGAACATCGTCGAAACCAGCACCCCCGAATAGTGCGGGAACCGTCAAGGGATTGTCGAAAGATTCGAGGATGTCATCGCCGGCGTCGGCTGATCGCGCGACGGCACCGGGAACGTCCATGCGAAGGCGCGCTGCGAGTTCGTGGTCGACCGCGTCGCGCACGGCTGGAGAGACCTCGTGCAGCAGCTGATCCATGAACAGACTGTGGGTGAAGCGATTGAAGGTGGACATGGCGAAGAGCAGGTTTCTGAATTCGATGAATACTTGACCACCCGGTTGGGTGAGGTCGAAGAGATTCCGAATGCTTGATTCCTTGTCGCCAATGTGCGGCAGCACCCCCATGGCGACGATCCCGTCGAATCGTCCCTCCGTGCAGATCGAGCGATAAGACGTGGGCTCCCGCAGATCGCCGTGAGTGAATCTCTCGGCGTCGAGACCGAGGGCTAGCGCCTGGTTCTGTGTCTGAACGACACATGCGTGGTCGATATCGAATCCTGACATCACGAACCCAGAGTCGGTGAACACCGACAGCGCGGCCCCCTGGCCGACGCCGATTTCAAGAAGACGCCGCCCGGGTGCCTCGAGGAGAGCGGGAAGCACGTAGCGGAAGGCAAAAGCGTTCGCCGGGTAATCCGTGGTCGGGTCAGCGACATCCTGGGGGACAGGATCGATGAAGGTGCTCATGGGGAGATCTTGGTCGTGGGTGGGCCGTATGGCGGCCGGGGGGTGAGTATCCGGGGCGAGTTCGGAGTCTGGGCACCGAATCGAACACGTACACTTGAGGAGTGAGTGACACCGGACCTCTCGAACCGCTTGCCTCGCCAGGCGGAGACACGCTCCTAGAGGAGCGCACCTCCTCGGTGGACGACGGCGATCACGAACGGTTCGCCCACTACGTCGAGAAGGACAAGATCGTCGAGAGTGTGGTCACCGGTAAGCCCGTCACGGCGCTGTGCGGCAAGAAGTGGACCCCGGGGCGTGATCCGTCGAAGTTCCCCGTCTGCCCTGAATGCCAAGAGATCCATGCCTCGCTGCCGCGTGGCGGAGACTGACAGGTGCGTGGTCCCCTAGGCCTTGCTCTCGGATGCGTTCTGTTGAGTGCATGCACGGTCAACGGCGCCTCCGGCGGCGCCACGGGCGTCGTGCCCCCACCCGACGATGATCAATCAGAACTTGTTCTCCTGGATCCGTGTTCCAAACCTAATTTGACGACCGTCGAGCCGGGGGCCTTGACATTCACCACATCGGCTACGCCGGCCCCGCCGTACTTTCTCTCCGATCAACCCGCGGACCGGCTAGGGCTCGAATCAGAACTCGCTTACGCCGTCGCCGAGCAGTTGGGTTTTCGACCGCAAGAAGTGACGTGGGAATTCGCGCCGGCGCAGGATGTTCTGACGGGAAGCTTCCTCGACTTCGACATAGCCGTGGACGGGTATGTGGCACGCCCCGAGGAGTTCCCGGCAATCGCATTCTCAACTCCGTACTTGGAGACGACCACAGTGCTCGACGTCGCCAATGACGACGCCCGCCGTGTTCTTCTCGGAGTCAGCCAACAGACGCAGCCATCGAGCCTGCGCTTCGCCGCACCTGTTCAAGGAACGGGGCGACCCTGGCTTCTGAGCAAGGGATGGATCCCCGAAGGCGGGGGACTGGCGATGTGGGCACGCGCCGGAACCGAGATGCAGGAGGCGCGGATCGTCACCGATGCGCAACTCATCGACGAGCCCACTCGGCAATGGCTGGAGAGCGTCGCGGACATCGACGTCTCCAATGTTGCCGGTGTCGATCCTCCGGATATCGCGCTGTCCTTCGCCATGGTGCAAGGAAACCCACTTGCAGCCTGCGTCGACCGCGCCCTTGCTGAATTGTCCGAATCCGGGGAGTTGGAGACCATCACTGAAACCTGGCTCAACCCGGAAATGTGGCGCATCGACGACTAAACAAGGCTCTGATCGCCCGACATAGGGGTTCATCGGTCGATCACGTCCCCAAAATTCGGGCTATCGCCCCTAACATTGGGGCGGTATTTGGGGAGACACCCCGTCGCCAGCATCGGGAGGATGCGCATGTCGAACTCTGACGTAGTGATAGTCGAAGACGACGACCTGATGGGGTCGATCGGCAAGAACTGGTGGATCCTGCTCGCTTTGGGAGCCGTCACCTTGATCCTGGGGATCTGGGCCGTTCTAAACACAGCTACAGCTGCTGAAATCGTGGCGGTCATTTTCGTCATCTGGCTCATCGTGTCCGGCATCTTCAGCGTCGTTCGCGGTTTCGCTCCTGGGCTGACCGGCGGGATACGCACCCTCTACTTCATCACCGGCGCTCTGTCGATCGTCCTGGGCTTGCTTGCGACACGCGCTGAAGTCAGCACCGGTCAGGCTGGCGAGTGGCTGCTGGGAATTTTCATCGGTGTCGCCTTCCTCTTCCAAGGGCTCGCCGCTCTTCTCGAGGGCTTTTCGAACAAGGACGGACGCGGCTGGAACATCTTCTTCGGTGTCATCCTGCTCATCGGCAGTGTCATCTGCCTGGTGACTCCGGTTGGGTCCTTCCAAGTTGTTGTTTGGATAACAGCAATCTGGTTGATCATCATCGGTATTTTCGAGATCATCGCGGCCTTCCGAGTGAAGTCCGCAGCGAAGGTCTAAGTCAGTCATCACCAACTGACAACACAGAGTCGACGAGGGGCGGGCCATTGGCCCGCCCCTCGCTTGTCGCTCGCATGCATGGTTGGCTGACGTCATGGCCGCCGAGACGTCACAAACACTCGATCGAGGGCTGCGGGTCCTCGAGGAGGTAGCGGATTCCACCCAGGGTTTGACCATCACCGAGATCGCCGGACGGATTGGAATCGGACGCACGGTTGTTTATCGACTGGTCGTCACGCTGGAACAGCACGCGTTGATCCGACGAGGATCCGATGGGCGTTGTCGGCTGGGTCTCGGTGTTCTCGCCATGGGTCGCCAATTGCAGCCTGTTGTTCGAGACGCGGCGTTCCCCGCGCTTCGGATGCTGTCGGACGCCATCGGATGTACCGCGTATCTCTCTCTCGTCGATGGCGGGGAGTCTGTTGCCGCTCTCGTAGCCGAGCCAAGTCGATCGGACATGCACGTGACGTATCGAGTCGGTAGCCGCAGTGCGCTAGAGGCTGCCGCAGCCGGCCGGGCCATCTTGGCTGCCAGGACAGCCGGAACGAGGCCGCTGGACCCTCCGTGGGTCGTCGCGAGCGAAGACGGAGCACCGGGGGTGTTTGGACTCGCCTCCCCGGTCACGGGTGTTCCCGGCCTTGAGGCCAGTGTGGGGGTCGTGTCCTTCCGGGAGCTCGAGGAGTCCGAGGTTGGTCCCCGGGTTTCTCGTGCAGCGGGGGATATCGGCCGGGTCCTGCGCTAGGGCAGACACTCCCGCACCCCCCGGGTTCGACGCCCGAGGGTCGCCATGACGCACAATGCTTGGATGCGTCGTCTTCCCCCCATTGCGTTGACCCTTACCGCCCTGATCGCAGGCCTGTTGGTGGGGCAGGTCGGTGCAGCGTCTCCTGCTTATGCGAACACGCCGGACAAGGTGATCAGCGGATGGATGCCGTACTGGATGACCTCTCCGAGTCGACCCGTGGGAATCGACAGCGCCGTCGCGAACGCTGATCTCTTTGAAGATGTGTCCCCTTTCTGGTACTCGGCGATCGCCCGCAAAGGCGGCGGTGTGCAAGTGGCGCTCAATCCCAACTTCACGAACGGCAGCGCCAATGTGGCGTGGGCGATGGAACGTTTGCGGGCCGCTGGGATGGTGGTCATTCCCGCTATCGCCGACGCCTCGGGCAAGGGACGAATGGCTGCCACGCTGGCCGACCCTGCTCTGAGAGGTCAGCACGTGGCAGACCTCGTGGCCCTGGTGGTCAACAATGGCTACGACGGGCTCGACCTCGACTACGAGAACTTCGCGTTCGTCGATGGCAGCAAGACGTGGGATGCCACGTTGCCGAACTGGACGACGTTTGTTGCGGAGTTGGGCGCTGCGCTGCGTGCGCAAGGGAAACTGCTGTCGGCAACCGTCCCGGGACCGTGCGATACGCGAAATCGTTGCGGCGGTCGGTCCGGATACTGGGTCTACAACATTCCGGGGATCGCTCCGCACGTCGATCGAATTCGGATCATGGCCTACGACTACACGGTGAGGTCGATCGGCCCGATCGCTCCCATTGATTGGGTGCGCGCGAATGTCGAGCACGCCGTCACGGTGATGGATCCGGCCAAACTGCAAATCGGAGTGCCCACCTATGGCCGGGCGAGAACCAGAACGAAGGCCGGCGGCGGCTACCGGCTGTCCGGCGTGTGTCCGAGCAAGAATGGATCGGCGTCAGAAAGGCGTGCGTACCGATCGGCGACGTCCATGGCCGCGGTCACCGCTGCCAAGATTCCTGCGTTACTCGAGCGCTACGGCCTGACCGAGGCGGATGTCCGCTGGGATCCGGTGCGTCAAGAGAGTTCGTTCCGTTACACGAAGAATGTGGACTGGACCGACTCGTCGGGAACACCTCAGACATGCCAGGCCAAGCGCCAAGTCAACTTCGTTGGGCCCGACGGTGTGCTCGCGCGCACACAACTGGTTGGTCAGTATGGATTGAATGCTGCTGCCCTCTGGACCATCGGTGGCGAGAACCCCGCTCAGTGGCCGGGCATCAGGAGTTACGCGCAGTCCCTCGCCCCGGCCGAAGCGGTCGTCGCGATCGCTGTGACCCCGGCTGTGGTCTTCGGTCAGCCGACGTCCATTGCCGGAGGGGTGACGTTCAACGGTGCTCCGGTACCCGATGTGCCTGTAACGGTGGAATTCCAACCCACCGGCAGCGAAGAGTGGCAAGCCCTGCAGGTAGCGGCGAGCGGACCGGATGGTGCCGTAGCGTTCCAAGTCCAGCTGCCATCTTCAGGACGGGTCCGGCTGACCGTGCCGGAGAGCGCAGGCATGGCCGCATCGCAGAGCCCCGCCGCCGAGGTTGCCGTGGGTGCAACGGTCAGCGCCAAAGCAAAAACGAAGAAGGTTTCTTCGGGCGCCCCGATTCGGGTCCGGGCGATTGTGCGACCGGCCCAAGCGAAGCAGAAGGTGATTCTTCAAGTTCTGAAGAAGGGAACATGGCGAAAGGTCAAGGGTGCGCGCACGAATGCCAAGGGTCGGGTCACGATCAAGGCGAAGGCCCAGAAAGCGAAGAAGCGCTGGACCTACCGGGTGGTGTCGCGAGCCAAGGGCGGGCTAGCGCCCGGGGTCTCGCAGGAATTCGTCATCCGGGTCAAGAAGAGATAAGTAATTGGTCGGCGGTTCGATGATGGGCTTAGACGCGCGCTATGTCGAACCAGCGCAAGGTTTCAAAGTCATCTGAAGCACCGGGAACATGTGTGATTAGGTCTGGCTCCGCTAGCGAGCGAAGCAGCGAGCAGGCGGAGGCCAGATAGCCCTCGAGCGCTGACTCAGGCGCTCGCTCGTTGTGCACGGTGTAGGTCAGTCGGCCGTTCGCGTCGTACGACAGATGCTTCAATCGAAGCGGAGGTTCGATCGGTCCGTTCTGGTGTTGCCACAAACCCGACGCGGCATCGAATCGGTAGTAGGGCAGCAGGCGGTGGCCGAACTCCGATGTGAGATGCACGGCGGTGACGAGGTAGTCAAAGACCGACTCGGAGATGAAGTAGTTGAAGTTGATCCTGGTCCAGCCCGGCTTGATACCTTCGCAGCCCTGACTGATCTCGCGCTCGAATTCGTGCGACCGATCCACGTCAATGCCGAGCAGCCGGTGACCGTAGGGACCCGCGCAGGAGCAGCCGCCGCGCGATTGGATACCGAAAAGGTCGTTCAAGACCGCAACGATGAAGTTGTGGTGAAGGTATCGACCGTTGGGCCGACGGA
>WLWG01001361.1_pt1 | contig 22229 bp, 20 predicted proteins | sample 6712871 | NCBI WGS metagenome assembly WLWG01 (sample SAMN12718693, study PRJNA515312) | sponge metagenome | isolation source: marine sponge | host: Mycale hentscheli | place: New Zealand: South Island, Marlborough, Capsize Point | collected 2003-05-01
TTACCAAACGGAACACAAGCAACAGAACAACAATTTAATTCTATAACAGTGCCTTTAGTATCTAATGCTGGAAGCACAGCAACAGGAGGCGGTTTTCAGTGTACAATTGGACCCGTTAATGATAGAGGTTAAACATGGCTGGATATACTTACGCAAATTTAACAACAGATATTAGAAACTATACAGAGGTTGGAGACACTGTGTTTACTGCTGCTGTTATAAATAGATTTTTAGAAAATGCAGAATTTAGAATTAATTTAGATATACCGATGGATTCAGATAGAATCCAAGCAGAAGCACAATTTGCTACAGATTTTAATAGTATTACAGTTCCAACAAAAGCTTTATTTATAAGAGGTGTTCAAGTATATGATTCAACATCAGCTACTACAGGTGAAGGAGTATGGTTAGAAAGACGTGATCAAACTTTTATATCTGAATATGTAGGAGAGTTAACAGGAACTTCAGGAGGCACTGCTGCACAAGATGTAACAGGTCTTCCTAAATACTATGCTATGTTTGGTGGTGCAACAACAGGTACTAACACTGCAACATCGGGAGCTATATATGTGGCCCCAACACCCGATAAAAATTACAAATATATTATTCATTATAATGCTATGCCAACTGGTTTAGAGACTAATACAGGTGGAACTTACGTAAGTAATTACTTTCCTCAAGGTCTATTATATGCATGTTTAGTAGAAGCATTTATGTTTTTAAAAGGTCCAACAGACATGTTGACACTATATGAAAATAGATATAAAACTGAACTACAAAAGTTTGCAGCGATGCAAGTTGGAAGAAGAAGACGAGACGATTACACGGATGGTACAATAAGAATTCCAATCGAGTCAGCGCCTCAATAATTAGGAGAAAAAAATTATGGCAATAACATCAGCAGTATGTAACAGTTTTAAAACAGAAGTTTTACAGGCGTTACATAACTTTACAGCATCATCTGGAAACAGTTTTAAATTAGCTTTATATACAAGTTCAGCTACATTAAATAAATCAACAACTGCTTACGCAACAACAAACGAAATTTCAAACACATCAGGTTCAGCTTATGTTGCGGGTGGAAAAGCACTTACAAGTGTAACTCCAGCTTTATCAACTGACACAGCGTGTTGTGATTTTGCAGATATTAGTTATACTTCTGCTTCATTTACAGCAAACGGATGTTTAATATATAACGATACAAACGCTGATAGAGCAGTTTGTGCAATTGCATTTGGTGGAGATAAAACTGTATCAAGTGGAACTTTTACAATTCAATTTCCAGCAGCAGACGCATCAAACGCAATCCTTCGTATAGCGTAGAGGTAGCGACGGATGTCCGTTACTAGAACTTTTACAGTAACGGTAGTCAGTACCGGTTCAGGTAATAAATATTTTATAGATGGTGTACAACAAGCTACTTTAAATTTAGCAGAAAATGGTACATATAAATTTGACCAATCAGATAGTTCAAACAGTAACCATCCCCTAAGATTTTCAACAACAAGTGATGGTACACATAGTGGAGGTAATGAGTATACTACTGGTGTAACTTCATCACCAACAAGCCCAGGAAATGCTGGAGCCTATACACAAATTACAGTTGCCAAAAGCGCACCCACTCTTTATTATTATTGTACACAACACTCAGGGATGGGTGGACAGGCAAATACTGTTGACGATAACAGTTATGGAATGTGGGCATGGAACACTGATGCATGGGGTGATCAAGGTCCTGTTGAAATAACTTTAAGTGGACAGTCTGCAACTTCAAGCGTTGGAAGCGTTACTGTTTCACCAGAAACAATTGCATCTTTAACAGGATTAAGTTCTACTTCTGCTGTAGGTTCTATAATTTCAGGTCAATTATCCGTTGTAGATTTAACAGGTGTGTCAGCTACATCTGAAGTAGGTGATTTTGATAATGCAGGAACGTTAGTTGGTTGGGGTAGAAATGGTTGGGGTGAAGAACCTTACGGAGATTCATTTAATAAATTAGTTCAACCAACAGGATTAAGTTTAACATCTAGTGTAGGATCGATAACAGCTTCACCAGAAACAATTGCATCTTTAACAGGATTAAGTTCTACTTCTGCTGTAGGTAGTCTAAGTTTTATTATAAGTCCTGTAGTCTTACCAACAGGTCAAAGTGCAACAACTAGTGTAGGAACAGTTTCAACTTCAGATGCTATTGGATTAACTGGTCTTAGTGCAACATCAACCGTCGGTTCTATTACTCCCGCTGATGTAATGGGTTTAACAGGACAACAAATAAATTCACAAGTAGGAAATTTAATAGAAAAAACTGCAACATTTGTAACTCCAACAGGTCAATCAGCAACATCTTCTGTAGGATCTTTGGTTTCTGGAATAGGAGTTCCGTTATCCGGGGTTAGTGCTACATCTGCAGTAGGCTCATTAAGTTTTGTATTTTCAATGGACCTTACTTTAACCGGTGTACAAGCAACAACTGAATTAAATGATGATCTTATTCTTAAATACTTTGGAAAAATTACACCTAAAGATAGTACAGGGTATACTACCAAGACACCTAAAAATAGTACAGGATATACAACTAAAACAGCATAATTTATGTTTGACTTAAAACTAAATACCCAATATAAATAACAACAATTAGGAGAATTAATAATGGCTTCAACATACACAGATCTTGGTATAGAACTAATGGCAACTGGTGAAAACGCCGGTACATGGGGAACAAAAACTAACGCAAATTTAAATCTTATAGAACAGTTAACAGGTGGTTTTGCTACTTTATCAATTGCTGGTGGAGCAGGTACTCAAGCATTAGATATAGATGATGGTGCTTTAACAGGAACTGCACAACAAAGAATTATAGAATTTACAGGATCAATTACTGGAAACAGAATTATAACAATTCCAAACGATGTAGAAACTTTTTACATTTTAAAAAATTCTACTTCTGGAGCTTATACAGTTCAATTTAAATATGCTACTGGTTCAGGAAGCAGCACAACTTTTTCAGCTACAGATAAAGGAATTAAAACTATTTATGCATCAGCTAATGATGGAACAAACCCTGACATTGTTGATGTTATGGCTAATTCTTCAGAAATTGTTTTAGCTAACAATAATCCAATAAAATTTAATGATGCTGATAACTCAGCATTTGTAGGAATAGATGCACCAGCAACAGTAAGTGCCTCTTACACATTAACATTACCAGCAGCTGTAGGGTCTTCTTCTCAAGCTTTAGTAACAACAGATGGATCTGGAACTCTAGGTTTTACCTCGACATCAACCTTTGGTATTACAACAGGAAAAGCTATTGCAATGGCAATGATTTTCGGATAAAAACAAATATAGGAAATAAATTATGGCAAATCCAAATATAGTAGCAGTAACAAATATCTTAGGTGGTAACCTTGGTTGGAATTTATCAGCTACAGCAACAACAACTTTAATGACTGTTGCTGCAGAAAAAATTGTAAAAATTAATAGAATCACATGTGCTAATGTAGATGGAACAAATGCAGCAGACGTTTCATTATTTGTAGATGGTTTAACAACTGCTGGTGCAACTGGAATCACACCAACAGGAGCTAGCGCAACAGTTTATCTAGCAAAAACAGTTTCAGTACCTGCTGACGCAACGTTAGTAATTTCAGACACACCAATTTATTTGATGGAAGGTGACATCCTTAAAGGTGGAGCTAGTGCAGCGTCTGATTTAGATTTATTTATTTCATACGAAGTATTAGACGACGCATAGAGAGGTTAACCTTTATGTTAATAACAAAAGGAGAATCTAATGTCTAGCGACAACGGTGGAATTATTGGTGTTGTAAACGATCCAACAAGCACAGTAGCTTCTGGAGTTTGGCAACAAGAAGAACAATACGAAGCAAAAGTAAATGGCACTTGGCCTCAAAGAGCATTATTCACAACTAACTCTGCTAGGTTTGAAACAAATACTTACCTAAATAAAGCTTCGACATCTTCGACATCTGGAAATACAAAAACATTTACAATGAGTTTTTGGATTAAAAGAGCATCTTTAGCAACTGGAAACAATCAATTTCCAATTAGTTTTTATCAAGATTCTAATAGTAGAATTTCTATTGCTTTTTTAACCGACAATACCTTTATTGTTTATGCAGCAGTAAGTGGAGTAGATAAGATGAACTTTACTACAAATAAAGTTTTTAGAGATACTTCTGCCTGGTATCATATAGTTATAGCAGTTGATACAACCCAAAGCACAGAATCCAATAGGGTTAAAATTTATGTTAATGGACTTCAAGAATCATCATTTAGTACAGCAACATATCCTAGTCAAAACCAAGATCTTACAATTAATACAAATATTTATGTGGGAACTTATGATACAAGTAATAATTTCTTAAGTGGTTATTTAGCAGAATTTGTATATATCGATGGAACAGCTCTTGATCAAACATCGTTTGGAGTTGCAAACTCTGATGGAGTTTGGACCCCGATTCCTTATACAGGAACCTTTGGCACTAATGGATTTAATTTGCAGTTTGAAAATGCTGCAGCGTTAGGGGAAGATTCATCGGGTAACGACAATGACTTCACAGTTAATAATTTAACATCAATAGATCAGTCAACTGACTATCCTGTAGTTAATTTTGCAACATTAAATCCTTTAACATTTTCAGAGGGAACATTATCACAAGGTAATTTAGAAATAGATCACAATGGAAGTGCTGGAAAATTTTGTGCATCAACTTTTGAAGTTAGTCAAGGAAAATGGTATTTTGAAGCTAAATTATTAAATTATTCTTCAAACTCAAGACCAGGTATAGGTCTCGCACAAAGTAATAATTCATTTAAAGGTATAATTGGTGCAAATAATAATTATGCTTTATTCTTGCCTGAAAGTGGAACATATGAAAGTAATGGTGGAAATAGTGTAACAGGTATTAGTGTGTCACCAGCAAGTAACGATATTTTTATGTTTGCAATTGATTTAGATAATTTAAAATTTTATGTTGGTAAAAATAATTCATGGTTTAGTTCACAAAACCCATCAGCAGGATCAAATGGTTATACAATTGCTGTATCTGATAGTTATGCAATAGCTACAGGGGCAAATGATCTTTCCTCTGATTCTGGAAGAAATAATGATTGGCAATTTAATTTTGGTTCACCAATATTTGCTATTACATCGGGTAATCAAGATCCTAGTGGGTATGGTAATTTTGAATATGCAGTACCATCAAGTTACTATTCTTTAAACACAAAAAACTTAGCGGAGTTCGGATAATGGCTTATACAACTATCAATAAGGGGGGAACTTATTTTAATACTAAACTTTATACTGGTAATGGTGGAACAAATGCACTTACAGGTGTAGGTTTTCAACCAGACCTTACATGGATAAAAGAAAGAGGTGCAACAGGTGACCATTTTTGGTGTGATGCAGTAAGAGGAGTTACTAAATATCTTTTATCTAATGCCACAGGTGCAGAAGGAACAAATGCTAATACCTTAACAGCTTTTGGAACTGATGGTTTTACTCTTGGGTCAGATGGTTGGACTAATAATAATTCTGATACATACGCATCATGGAACTGGTTAGGTGCTAATGGAACTGCATCAAACTCTAATGGAAGTATAACTTCAACTGTATCTGCTAACACAACAGCAGGATTTAGTATTGTGTCTTATACAGGTACAGGTTCGGCAGGTGCAACAGTTGGACATGGTTTAGGAGCTACACCTGCTATGATTATTGTTAAAAATAGAAGTGCTGCTTGGAACTGGTCTGTTTATCATAAAGATGCTTTTACATCTCAAGCAGCTCCTGGAGTATTATATTTAAACACAACAGCAGGAAAAGCTAATGATGTAAATGTTTGGGGTAACTCAAGTGTTACTATAAACTCAACTGTATTTAGTTTAGGAGATTATGAGGGAACCAATCTAGATGGAGGTAATTTAATAGCCTACTGCTTCGCACAAAAACAAGGCTACTCAAAATTTGGAAGCTACACAGGAAATGCAAGTGCTGATGGAGTATTTATTCATACAGGATTTAAACCTGCGTTTGTTATCGTTAAAAGAACTAGTGATACTCAAAGTTGGGTTTTATGGGATAATAAAAGACCTGGATATAATCAAACTAACCCAAGTTTAACACCTAATGAAACTGGTGCTGAAGAAACTAGAAGTGTTGATTTTTTATCAAATGGTTTTAAAAACAGACAAAATAATACAGCAACTAACGCTGCTTCAACATACATCTACATGGCGTTTGCAGAATTCCCATTTACATCAAGTACGGGAACCCCGGTTACGGCTAGATAAATTATGGAAAATAAAGTATAAAAAATTATGTCAAAACAAAACGGCGGAATCATTGGACCAAATAATGTACCTACAGGAGCTTTCGGATCAGCTTCTGGAGTATGGAAATTATCCGATGCAATAAATTACAAAAGACAAGGAACATGGCCAGTAGTTTTAGATAATTTTCAAGTTGATAACTCATGTAGGTTTAATGGTAATGATGAATATTTATCAAAAACAGTAGGAGATGCAGCAGTTACAAATGCAACTTTTTCTTGTTGGTTTAAAAGATCAGTAATAGGTGCTAATCAAACTATTTATGCAACTGATAGTTCAAATGAAGTTAGAATAAAAATTCATTCAGACGATAAACTTGATATATATAGTTATACTAGTAGCTATCAATATAGATTACAAACAAATAGAATTTTCCGAGACCCTAGTGCTTGGTATCATTTAGTTATTAGAGTGGACACTACAAATGGTACGGCAGATAACAGAATAAGAGTTTATATAAACGGCACACAGGAAACTTCATTTGCAGCACGAACAAATCCAGGAAGTGGTGATAATATTGAATGGTTTCAAGGTGTAACAGGATATATTGGTATAAGTGAGAATGCATCTAGTAATCCATTTGGTGGTTATTTAGCTGAGGTAGTTATGGTTGATGGTACAACTTATGAATCAACATCATTTGGAGAATTTGATTCTCAAACAGGAATTTGGGTTCCTAAAATTGTTACAGGTTTAACATTTGGCACAAATGGTTGGTATTTACCATTTACTAACGCAAGTGCTCTTGGAGAAGATTTTTCTGGAGAAGACAATGATTTCACGGTTAGTAATTTAACAAGCATAGATCAATCTATTGATAGTTGCACAAATAATTTTGCAAACTTAAACGCATTATCAAAAGGTTCTAATATAGCTTTATCAAACAGTAATCTTTCAGCATCAAACGGTAATACAGACAACAGTGTTCTTGGAAACATGGCTTTTGCAAACGGTAAATGGTATTGGGAAGCAAAATGCACTGGAGCAACTACTTACGCTACTATTGGAATAACTTTAGCAAGTGTAGATGGTAGTGTTCATAGTGCTGTAGATGCAGGTAGAATTGTATATTCTAGTACTGGATACATTTACAGAGAAGGTTTATCTGGTCAGGGTAACATTTCTGGTGTAGCAACTTTTACAACAAATGATATTATTGGTATTACCTTTAATGCACAAAATGGTTCTGTAGCGTTTTATAAAAATGGTGTTTTGATAAATACTACGACAGATAGTCAACTTTTATATACTAATAATCAATACATAAACGCAGCTGGTTTAAATCAAGGAAGTTTTGATTTTAATTTTGGATCTCCAACTTACGCAATCTCATCAGGAAACGTAGATTCTAGTGGACTAGGTAATTTTGAATATGCAGTTCCCGAAGGTTTCTATAGTCTATGTACAAAAAATTTAAATTTGATAGGATAGAATTATGAGTTATTCAACAATAGACAAACCAACAGATTATTTTAATACAGTTACTTACACAGGTACTGCAGGTGGACAAACAATTTCTGGTGTAGGAAATCAACCAGATTTTATATGGGTTAAACAAAGAGCAGATGCAGGTTACGATCATTCATTACACAATTCAGTTTCAGGAGTGTTAAAACAATTAATATCAAATTCAACTGCTGCTGAAATTACAAATACTGATACAGTTACATCTACTAACGCTGATGGATTTGTGTTAGGTGCTGATACTGCAGGACCAAATGCAAACTCAAACAACCAAGATACAAAAACTTATGTTGCTTGGAACTGGAAAGCTGGTGGCTCTGCATCATCAAATTCTGATGGAAGCATAACAAGTTCTGTATCTGCTAACACTACTGCTGGATTTAGTATTGTCTCTTATTCAGGCACAGGTTCTAGTGCAACAGTAGGTCATGGTTTAGGAGTTGCACCAAATGTAATTATAACAAAACAAAAAACTGGAACTGCACAATGGAATTTTCAAAGTTCAATGTTAGGTTATAGTCAATATATGGCACTAAATACTACTGACGCTTCACAAGCAACAGGTGGTGCAATAATTAGTTCAGTAAGTTCTACCACATATTCTTGTGATGGAAATAGTGTTGTTAATGCAGGTAGTGGCGCAACATATGTTAGTTTTTGTTTTGCAGAAAAGCAAGGCTATTCAAAATTTGGAAGTTATGTTGGTAATGGAAATACTGATGGAACATTTGTTAATACCGGATTTAGACCTGCGTTTGTTATGGTAAAATTATCTTCTGCTAGTAATGAAAACTGGGCTATGTATGATAGTAAAAGAAATCCATTTAACACAACAACATCACAAAGATTAAGAGCCAACACTAATGCTGCTGAAGCAGCTTCTGGTAGTGAAGTAGATTTATTATCTAATGGTTTTAAGGTTCATGATAATAATGCAGAAATAAATAGTTCTGGTGCTACATACATCTACATGGCTTTTGCTGAAAATCCATTGGTAGGTAGTAATTTTGTGCCTACAACTGCTCGATAATTAATGAATTTAATCTGTAGACAACTATATATAAATAACTTATAAGGAGAATATTATGTACGCAAAAGTAGAAAATAACACAGTAGTTAAAGTTAATTCAAGTTTGGCTTCTTTTAATAATGCAGCGCCATCTTGGAGTGCAGAACAGCTTGTGGCTAATGGCATATACGAAGTAGTATATGACAATACAAATTTAAAAAATAACAGATTTTATATCAATGGCGCAGAAAGTTTTACTTTCGCTAACGATGTAGTAACAGCAAGTTATGCTGCAGCAGTAGGTAAAACACTTGATGATGTTAATGCAGTTGACCAAGAAGGTAATGCTATATTAGATAGGGATGGTGTTCAAATAATTAATTCAGGTGTTAAAACAAACGAAAAAAATCAAATCAAAGCTCAAGCAGCAGGTCAATTACAATCTACAGATTGGTATGTTGTAAGACACGCTGAGTCAGCAGCTGCAATTCCAGCAAATGTTTTAACTTTTAGAACAGCAGTTAGAACTAAATCTAATGAAATGGAAACAGCGATAGATAACGCAACTACAATTGAAGCAGTAGAAGCTTTATTTACTTACACAAAAGGTGCAGACGATGTTTCTTCTAGACCTTTAGGTGAATGGCCTACTTTATAGTACAGCACATAGCTTACTAAAACATTTGAATTCAACATAAATCTGATATACTACCTAATAAACAGGTTTTTATATGTTACAAAAATTAGGGTTTTTACCAGGGTTTAATAAGCAAGTTACGTCTACCGGCGCTGAATCTCAGTGGACGGATGGAGAAAACGTGCGTTTTAGATATGGTACACCTGAAAAAATAGGTGGCTGGAACCAATTAGGACAAGATAAATTAACAGGTGCTACAAGAGGTTTGCATCATTTTGTTAATAAAGATTCTACAAAATTTTCAGTTATAGGAACTAACAGAATTTTATATGTTTATTCTGGAGGTGTGTATTATGACATACACCCTTTAGTTAATCCATCAGGTACAACTTTATCAAATTGTTTTACTACAACTAATGGATCAAACACAGTTACAATTACATTCCCAACACCACATAGTTTTAAAGCAGGAGACATTATATTATTTAGTAATTTTTCAACTGCAACTAATTCTAATTATACAGCAACAGATTTTGATGACATAAAATATATGGTAACTAGTGTTCCAAGTGACACTACTATTACTATTACAATGGATAATAATGAAACAGGATCAGGTGCCACTACATCTGGAAGTGTTAAATTTTTTCAATACTATCATGTAGGACCAGCAGAACAACTTGGTGCGTTTGGTTGGGGTATTGCATTGTGGGGTGGTAATTTATTAGGAGCGTTAACCAATACTTTAAATGGTGCTATTTCTTCTACGTCAGGCGGAAACAATGGTTCTGCTACAGAAATTACATTAACTAATTCAACAGGTTTTCCAACTACAGGTACAAACCATGTCTTAATAGGCACAGAAGAAATATCATACACAGGTGTTTCAGGAAATAAACTTACAGGTATAGGAAGAGGAGCAAGAGGTACTACAGCTACTACTCATTCTAATGGTGCAACAGTAACTAACTCATCTGGTTTTACTGGATGGGGTTCAGCTGCAGCCAACACCGACCAAGTTATTGATCCTGGTCTATGGGCATTGGATAATTTAGGAAGCACATTAATAGCATTAATACATAATGGTGAATGTTTTGAGTGGGATGGTGATGCAACAAATGCAACAGCAACACGTGCAACTATTATAACCGGTGCACCAACAGCGTCACGTGATATGTTAGTCTCTACACCTGACCGTCACTTAGTATTTTTTGGAACAGAAACAACTATTGGTAACAAAGCAACACAAGATGATATGTTTATAAGATTTTCTTCTCAAGAAAATATTAATGACTATGCACCTACAGCAGAAAACACTGCTGGTACACAAAGACTGGCCGCTGGATCACGGATCATTGGAGCTAAACTTGGTAGGAATGCAATTTATGTTTGGTCTGATACATCTTTATTTACTATGCGTTTTGTTGGACAACCATTTACATTTGCTTTTGAACAAGTAGGTACTAACTGTGGATTGATAGGACAGAATGCAGCTGTTGAAGTTGATGGTGCTGCGTACTGGATGTCTGATAACGGTTTCTTTAGATACACTGGTAAACTAGAATCTATGGATTGCTTGGTTGAAGATTTTGTTTATGATGATCTTAATACTTCATCTAATCAATTAGTTTATTGTGGTATTAATAACTTGTTTGGTGAGATTACTTGGTTCTATCCAACAGCAGCATCTAACAATGTTAACAGAGCAGTTACATATAGTTATCTAGATTCAACTGCTAAAAGACCTATATGGTTTACAAATGCAAGTAGTTTATTTCCTAGAACAACTTGGGAAGACTCTGCAGTATTTGGTTTGCCTCATGCAACTAAATACAATGCTGGCGATGATATATCGTTTGATGTAAAAGGTAACACAGATGGTACAACAATATACTTTGAACATGAAACAGGAGTTAATCAACAAGAAGCAGCAACAGCTGCTGTTGCAATTCCAGCAAATATTACATCTGGTGATTATGACATTACACAAAAAGTTATTAGAGGAGCCGCTACAAACATGGCTGACCTTAGAGGTGATGGTGAAAACATTATGAGAGTAAGTAGAATTATTCCTGACTTTATAGCACAACAAGGAAATGCTATTATACAATTAGATTTAAGAGATTATCCTAGTGACACAGCAGTTAGCTCATCATTAGGTCCGTTTACAGTATCATCTACAACAACAAAAGTAGATACACGTGCAAGAGCAAGAGCTATAGCTCTTACAATATCTAACACAGCAGTAGATACTAGTTGGAAACTAGGAACTTTTAGGTTAGATATACATGCTGGAGGAAGACGATAATGATAGATAAAAGAATGATGTATGCACAAGGTAAAAGAGTTGGTGGTATTATGGGAAGTAATGCAGGATCTATGTTAGTGACTCCAACAAGAGATGGTAGTCGACCAGGATACTATGGACCAGACGCTGGACATGAAAACGATCCAGGACATGGAAGTAATTCTGATAATGGTAATAATAATGGTAATGGTGGTTCTGATCGAGATCATTCAAGATTTGATGAAGGATCTGGTTATTATGGAGGACCAACAACTACTGCACCAGATACTAGCGAAAACGATGGTCCTCAAAATCAAATACCTAAACCTAAACCTAAACCGCCAACACCACCTAATTTTAGCATTCATGTTGGACCAACTTATAAAGCTCCTCCAAGAGTTCCTGATCAGATTGGGTTTTCAACGTTTAACACAGTTCCAAATGTTACATATAATACAGGGCTAGAAACTCAAAGATTAAAAAATATACAATTACAAAATGAACTAAAAGATTATAAACCAAAATCATTATTTCCTGGTTTTCTAAATATTTTTAATCTTGGAACTCCAGCAAATATAAATTTTTTTAATAAAAATAGTATTGGAGCAAAAATAAATCCTGAAACTGGACAACCTTTTGGTTACGGAATAGATGGTTTTAAAGCTTACATGGAACAAAGATCCCTTGGAAATGTTGGAGCTTATGGTGGCACAGAATTAAGTCAAAACGCAATTAACGCAGGTTCTGGAGGAGACAATGGCATTATGGATGTTTATAATGCTCCTAACTACACTAATGATGGAGATGCTGATGGCGATGGCGACGTTGATCAAGATGATTTTATCTTTAGATATTTTGACAAGACAGGTGAAACATTGCAAGCAGGTGCTGGAGGAGTAGGAGATTTAATGACACAAATTAGAAAAAGAATTAGTAGTATATTTTCATAATGGCAAAAATAGTACAAACATTAACAAGAGCAAGCTCAGAGTATGAAGAAGACGTAGCACAGTCTTTAGTTAGAGATTTAGATGCTGTTCTTGAAAAATTAAATAGTACGTTTCAAGAAGAATTAAAACAGGAGATAGAAGCATTTAACTTCTTTGTAAATTAATGGCAGTAGTAAACCAATATAAATTTAAAGGCATAGATAACAGTACAAGTGGTAGTGCTCTTACACCATTAGGTGCTGGTAATCCTTTGGTTAGTGAAACATATGTTATAAAATCTATACTTGTTACATCAGCTGGTACACCAAGTGTAACGATTCTTAACAATAGTGTTACAGCTATTAAATCAGCACAGTTGACAGCTAACACAACAACAGAATTATTAACACAACCATTAATAGTTGAAGGTGGAAAAGCTTTTACAGTACAATCAAGCACAACAGACTCGTTTGATGTAGCTATTAGCTATCTAAATATTAAGAAAGAGGTAACAACATAATGAAAATATATAATGCTAAAGTAGAAGAAACTTACAGACACAAACAAACTGGAGAGATTTTTAAGGAAAGAAAAGACTGGGAAGTCAAAGGTTATAAGAATGAGGACATGGCACAGGATGTAAAAGTTATTATGCCTCCTCTTGATTTGTTCAGTAAAACAAAGTAAACTAGTAAAACCATGGAAATAGAAGATATACAAATTTCAGAAGAACTTGAGACTAACGCACCCTCTATAAAATATAGTGGTAACGAAGGTCCTAAATCTCCACAAGAAGAGATGATGATGGTCGATGCTATGTTAGAAGAAGAGTATGAAAAATACGTCTTTGATTTATTAGAACAAAGACCCGACGCTCAACCTATGTCAATCGAAGAATTTAAAAGAATGGTTATTGGAGATATGTCAGGTGGTCAACCGTTACCACAAGATCCAACAAAACCAGTTAATCCTTTTCAACCAAAACCAATAGGACCAGTATTACCTGACAGACAGATGGCAGCGTATGGTGGTATTATGGGTTTAGATGGTAGACGTAAATATGGAATAGGAAGTTCACTTAAAAAAAGAATTAGAAAAATTATACCTAACGAATTAGCAGCAGTTGCAGAAGTTGCAGCTCCATTCGTTGCACCACTTAACCCAGCTCTTGCAGGAGTAATGTCAGCTGTAGGTGGTTTTGATAGAACAGGTAGAATAGGTTCATCACTTAAATCAGGAATAAAAAATTATGCTATAGGTCAATTGATGAGAGGTATAGGTGGTGGTACAGAAAATTTACAAGCTAATCCGTTTAAAGCAGGTTCATTTAAAGAAGCGTTTCAAGGATTTGGAAATGCTAGTAAAATGGGTTCAGGGTTTGGAAAATATTTTAGTAGTCCCATCCAAAGTTCAGGTGGAATAGGAAAATATTTTTCAGATAGCGCTGCTGCTAAAGGTCAACTAGCAAAAGATCAAGCTCTTGCTAACTCTACAGATCTTTACGCAGGTATGGGTGATCCTGTATCTACGGGTATGGATAAAATTGTACCGAATGTAGCTGACATAGCAAAAAAAACAAAAACAACAGGTGGTATATTAAAAACAATTAAAGATTTTGCATTAGACAATAAACTTTTAACATTTTTTTTAGCAAAAGAAGGTTTTGATTTATTAGGTGATACACCAAAAGAACAAAATAAAATAGACCGTGGTGAAAAATTAGATATAGATGGTATTAGAACTGAAGTTATAGAAGCTATGAAAGATGAAACCGGTGAAAAGCTAGCAGCACTTAGAGTTAAATATCCTTTTTTAGGAAGACAAGATACTAAAGACATAGAAAACATGGCTATGGGTGGTAGAATAGGTTATGGCTTAGGTAGTTTAGTTACAGAATCTGCAGTGGCTCAACCCGTATCTGGATTAGCTATTAAATTAGATAGACCTGTACAATCAGGAGACCCTATAGGATCTTATTATCCTGATCCTTCTAAAATGTTAACAGCAAAACCTATGTCAAATAGTGGTGGTATGGGTGGAATGCTTTCTAAATTAATTAGTAATAATTCACACCTTTTTAAAAATATTATTGGTCAAAATAATAATTCCTATAATCAAAAAATGTATAATCAATATTTTAGAGACGAAGAAGATTTTATAGATGAAAATTTTAACAATATAGATGATAGAGAAGAAGGGTTTATGGGTAGTAGAATTAGTAGAGCTGAAGGTGGATTAATGGACCTTGGTGGTATGGAAAAAGATTATAGAGCTGAAGGTGGGTTTGTACCTATTGGAAGAGAAGAAAAAGCAGACGATGTGCCTGCAAGATTAAGTGTAAATGAGTTTGTATTTACTGCAGATGCTGTTAGAAATGCAGGTGGTGGAGATATAGATAAAGGCGCAGAAGTTATGGAAAACATGATGAAACATTTAGAACAAGGTGGACAAGTATCAGAGGAGTCACAAGGAATGCAAGGCGCTAGAGATATGTTTGCAACATCACAAAGATTAAGCGAGGTAATATAATGGCTGTAACACAAACACAAGCACTCCCACCACAATATGTAGAAGATCTACAAAAAGATTATGGAAAACAGGTAACAGCGTTAACCGCTGCACCATTAGATACCGATAAATTTGCACCTCTTGTTGCTTCACAAAATCCTGCTCAACAAGCAGCATATCAAATAGCTACAACACAAGGCCAAGGTATAGGTGCGTTTCAACCTTACATTTCACAAGCAGGAGCCTATGATCAAGCAGCAGCTGGAGCTTTAGCACAAGCAGGAGGTTTATCAGGATCTTCAGCTTATCAGGGTTTTATGTCTCCGTACCAACAAGATGTAATTGATGCAACACTTGCAGAATACGATTCACAATCAGCACAAGGTTTAGCAAATATAGGTCAACAAGCAGCTATGTCTGGTAACTTAGGTGGTGGTCGTGAAGGTGTTATGAGATCAGAATACCAAAGCAAATCTGACATGAACAGAGCATTACTACAATCAGGATTATTACAACAAGGTTTCACTCAAGCTAATCAATTAGCTAATCAAGCATTTGGTCAACAAATGAATTTAGGACAAGCACAACAAAGTCTATCACAAAATCAACAACAATTAGCTGGACAAGTTCCAGGATTGTATGGACAAGATATTAGTACTTTAGGGTCAGTGGGCGCGACTCAACAAGCACAAACACAAGCTCAACTAGATGCTATCAGAGAACGAAACAGGCTAAGAGCTTACGAACCATATGAAAGATTAGGTTTCCAAGGTTCAGGTATACAAACTATTACATCTGGAATGCCGGGACAATATCAGTCTATGGTAACACCTAATCCTACGCCGTTGCAGAATGCGTTGGGAATAGCGTCAGTTGGTGGAGGACTAATGACTGGTTATGGTGACATGATGGGAGCACTTAATAAATAATGAACAACTTATACAAAAGACCTATGTTTAGAAAAGGTGGATCTGCTGAAGGCGGAATTACATCTGGACTACAAGCACCTAGACAAGGTTATGAAGAAGCAGGTTCTGTACAAGCATTAAACATGGATCAAAACATGGCAGAGTTTTTAAGAAACGCATCTATTGGTGACATGAAAGCAGCGGCGGATCAAATGTACACACCAAAAGAAAGACCTAACTATGCTAAACGTAGAATAGGTGATGCTATGATTGACTTTGGAATAGATATTGCAACTAGAACACCAACAGGTAGTGGTGTTGGTGGAGCTATAAGCACTATACTAGCATCAGCCAAAGAACCTTTTGCTAATTTTAAAGCATCGAGAGCTGGTGCAGAAGCATTGATGGACACACAAGAAGAAAATTTAAATAGTAGAAGATCGGATATGTTTAAATCATTGATTGAAGGTCAATCAGAAATACTTGGATCAGATACAGGTGGTAAAACATATAGAGATTTAGAGATAGCTAAACAATTAGAAAAAATTATTCCTAAAATATACGATATACAAGCTAAAATTGAAGCTGGTACAGCAACTGAAGATGACATGGTGCAGTTAGACATATTAAAAACTCAAAAAAATAATTACACTAAAAGTAATCCAATAACAGATGGCTCTATAGAAATATTTATTAAATCTTCCGCAGGTCAAACTTTATTTGATTCAATTACAGAAGAGTTGTTTGAAAAAAATCCAACGGGTTATGAAAGTGAAAATGATCCAAAATTATATATTGATGCTATCGAACAAGTTAAAAAAATACTTGGTCAGTTCTCAAGTGGTGGTAGAGCAGGATACGCGGCAGGTGAGATGGTTGAAGAACAGGTTACTGAAACAGAGACCATGGCCCCCGGACCAATGGATGATGGTTCTAACAATTTAATTAGTTACGATCAACTAAGAGCAAGATTACCAGCAGAGATTACAGATGATATTGTAGAACTTATGTCAAACAGTGCAGAAGCATTAGAAGACTTTGCCATGATTTCAACACAAGCAGATGTAGATCAATTCAATAGAAAATATAGCGTCAACTTAGTATTACCAGCGGAGGCGTAACATGGCGGATACAGCCTACGAACGATTTCTCAAAGATCCTGACAAGGAAGAAGCTGTTGAAGTTGATATTAAAAATCAAAAACCATTAGATTTAAATCAAGTCAAACTTAAAATACAAGAAGAACTATCCTCACAAACTAAACCTAAAAGACCTGTGAAGTGGTTAGCTATGCCTGACCCTAAAAATATTTTAGAATTATATTATACATTAGAACCAACTAAAAGATTAGCTAATAAAATTGTAGGGTTAGAAGATCCTGTACAACAATTAAAAAAACTTCCTGATGCAAAGGCTCCTAGCTTTAGAATAAATAACAAAGAGATTACACAGGAAAGAGATTACACAACAGGTCTTGATGAAATATCAAAAGGTATCAGCTCAGGTATTTATGATTTACAAAATAGTTTAGGTTCACTGTTATTTGCAGGAACCGACCTTGCAGCTAACACAGATTTTTTATCTAAGTTTGAAAAGGTAATGGAAGAAAATGAACCGACTCGACCTGAAACATGGAGAGGAGAACTTACATCTATTCTTACACAGTTTGGTATACCTGGTGTAACGATAGCTAAAATTGCAGGAAGAATACCTGCTGTTGTTAAAATGAAAAAAGCAGCTGACGCTGTTAAGGGTGGTAAGACTAGAAAAGCTAGTCAGATAGCAACACGAATGGTTGAAGGCGCTGGTATTGTAGGAGCCACGGATTTTATAGCATCAGAACCTGGTAGACAATCTATGTTTTTTGAACCTGAAAATACAAAAGGTTTAAGTGGTAGAGCAAAAGCAGGTGCAGAATTTAGAAACAGAATTAAGTATGGACTAGAAGGTACGGCAGTTGGTGGTGGTTTTCCATTGGTTGGTAAAGCAACACAGTTAGGATACAAATATTTTGGAGCACCATTAATGGTCAATAGATTTGGCGTAGGTGCAGCACAGTTAGGTGCAAAAGGAATTAACACAGTTGTAGTTAAACCTGTAGAAATGTTACTAGGTAATAAATTAGTAGCACCTCTAACAAAAGCAGGATCAGAAACATTACAAAAAGCAGGTAAATTTACTGTAAGTAAGGTAGTAGCACCTTTACTAGTGTCTGGTATGTCAGGTAAAATTGTAAGACAATTACCACCATTTGATAAATGGAGACTACAATCAGTGACATCACCCAACAAAGTAAATAGAAATGTTAAAAGAATAGATAATTTTTTATCATGGTTTAGATCTTATGGTAAACAACCAAAAGATATTGAAGGTGTAAGTGAACAGGTTACGTTATATGTTAAAAGTAGAGCTAGAAAAATAGATAGAACTTATGAAGGTTTAGAAAAAACTGCATACAATTTAGCTAAAAAATTTCAAGACGACTACAATGCAAAAACTACATCACCTGCTATTCAAAGATACTATGCAGATGAAATAAAAGAAATAGCTAACAATCTTTTAAAAGATGCAGACGCAGTAGTAAAAGGTGAAAGAAAATTAGATGATTTACCAAAAGAATTACAAGCGTTAACAAAAGATTTAACAAATGATATTAAAAAAATTATGACAGAGTTTAAAAAAGTATTACCTAAAGGGAAAGACGCAGACGAACTAGCAAAAGATTTAGCTACGGTTGAAGTAAATAACATCGGTAAATATTTAGTAAGATCATTTCAAACATTTAGAAATCCTGAGTATGTTCCACCAAAAGATGTTATGGACAAAGCAATTAGTTATTTGGTTAACAATGTAATTAAAAAAAATACAAATCTAAAAGAATCTGCAAGAAATTCTTTTCCTAAATTAGATGCAGAACAAGCTTACATTGAGTCTGCTAAAATGCATGCAGAAGATATATTAAGAATGGGTAAAGCTGAAGGTAAATCACCATTAACACAGTTAAAAGAAATAGGAACTCGTATATTACAAAACGATAAATTTAAATTTTTAAAAACAGGAGAAGAACTTCCTAGTCAAATTAAAAACTTATTAGGCCCTGAAAGAAACTTAAAAGCATCTGTTGGTTATACTACAGCAGAAGCTATATCATCTATGGCTAATAAAAGAGCTGCAGATTATATTGCAAACTCTGGACTAAAAAATGGTTGGTTATTTAATACTGTTGAGGATGCAACTAACGCAGGTTTTATAGGAGCACAACAAATTAAAAGTGTGCCAAGACTCGGTATAATGAAATCAAATTTATTAAATAAGTGGGCATCACCTGAGTATGTAGAAGGTTTTGCGGGAATAGGTGGTCCTTTAGATAAACTTGTAGAAAATGCAGTGTATCGTTTTTTCTTACAATCTAAAGTAGGTGTACAAATTGGTAAAACATTATACTCACCACAAACACAAGTTAGAAATGTAACATCAGCTTCTTTCTTTGCGCTAATGAATGGTCACATAGGTGGTAGAGCTAGTGTAACTGACGCTATGCAGATTGTGGCAAGAGATATATTCAAAGCAGGTGGTAATAAAATTGATGAAGTAGAATTTAATAATTATGTTGAAAAATTAGTACGTCTTGGTGTGTGGGATGAAAACGTTGTGGCTGCAGAATTAAAAGCTGTAACACAAGATATAAAAAACAATGTAATAAATACTACCGATGAATTATTTGATAAACTAATGAAGATGGCACCTACCGATAAAGTTGCAAGATTATACGCAGGTGGTGATAACTTATGGAAAGGTTATGGTTTTGAATTTGGTAAGTCACAACTCTATCAAGCTTTAAAAAGTTTAGATGATGTTAAAGAATGGTTTAGCTACATGGGTAAAGAATTTGATCCAATTAATACAGTTACAGGTGTTAAAAAAACATATGATGATGCAATCGAAGAAGCATCAGCATTTATGTTAAGAAATACTTATCCAACATACAGTAAAGTACCTCCAGTTATTCAAGCGTTAAGAAAATTACCTCTTGGAAACTTTATATCTTTTCCTGCAGAAATACTTAGAACAGGTGCTAATATTATTGGTTTAGGTTTAAAAGAAGCAGCACACCCCAACAGAGCTATACAACAGATGGGTATAAGAAGATTAACAGGTGCTTTTATGACTAGTTACGCTGTTGGAAAAGGATTTAATGAGTTGTCACAAGCATTAACTAACTCTACAAACTCACAGTGGAACGCATACAAAAGATCATCAGCTGCATCATGGGATGCAACATCAAACTTATTAGCTGTTAAAGGTTGGAAGAACGGCGAAAGTGCTGCAATTAATTTTTCATACTTTAGTCCTTACGATAGTTTGTATCAACCATTAGACGCAGCTATTGCACAAGCACAACAACAAAATTTAAATCCACAAGAGACAGAACAGTTTGTAATGAATTTAATGTTTGGAGAAGACGGACCTGTATCTAAATTTTTAGAACCATTTGTATCAGAACCATTAGGGTTTGATAGATTTATAGATGTGACTACAAGGAATGGTAAAAAAGATGGTGGTGGATCTGTGTATGCACAAACCGATGACCTTGGAGATAAATTTTTAAAATCATTTGCACATGTATTAGATGGTGTTAAACCGGGTGTGCTTACAAGTAGTCAAAAAATAGGTGATGCTTTATCATTAGACTTAACTAAAGGTGGTAAACCTGTAAATTTAATGGATGAATTATTAGCCTTATTTACTGGAACACGGATTATCAGAATTGATGTTAAAAAAGATCTTAGATATTTTTCATCTACAATGAATAGAAACAGAAGAGCTACCGATGAAACAGAAAATTTTTATAGTGTTAAAGATTTTGCACAACAAACACCAACAGACATGGTTAGAAAATTTAATCAAATACAGGGAGAAGAACTAAGAAATCAAAAAGATATGTATATTAGAATTCAAGATTTAAAATTATTAGATTTATCTGAAAACCAAATATATGATATTATGAAAAATACAGGAACTTCTAAAAAAATTATTAATAATTTGTTAGACGGAGTATTTACACCTATTCCTTATTCTAAACCTAGATTTGAAACTAAAATTAGACTTGTAGAAGAACAAATGGATAGACTTACTGAAGGAAAAGGTAAATATATTTATACTGCAAACAGAGATTTTTTATTTCCTCAATCTAAATTAGATGAAATAATAGATGCATATAGTAATGTTAAATTTTTTCCTGAATTATATAATGAAGAAACTCAAAAATTAGAAGGAGGGTATTATCCTGATGAAGAGAATTATCAGGTAGATAAAGAAGGTAGATTAATTTATGATGAAAATGGTAAACCAATAAAAGAAGAAAATTTTATACAAAAAAACATTGAAAAAATACCTGGTGCTCCTTTTATTAAAGAAAATATTTTTGATCCTTTTAAAAATTTAATAGTTCCTGGTTCACCTGAAGTTATTCCTACAGGTTTACAGAGTAAAACACCACCATTAGGTAATACACCAATGCCTGTACAAATGGCTAGCAATACGCAACAAAAAAACCCACAAACTAACTTGACACGTAATGAAGAAGCGTTACTATCACCAACAGAAAAGGTAATAGCGAGTAGAACATAATGGTTAAAAAATCAGCATTACAAAAAATTGAATCTCATGAAAAGCTTTGCAGGATAATGCAAAAGCAAACGTTTGATCAAATAAAAGAAATGCAAGAACGTATTAAAAGATTAGAGTATTGGATAGTCGGTGGTATGGGAGCTGTCCTTATAACTTTACTAACAGACATAGCAAAATAAATTATGCAACTTTCAAAACACTTTACTCTTAAAGAGATGATCAAAAGTATGACAGCCACACGTAAAGGTATAGATAACACACCAGGATCAGCAGAAATAAAAAACTTAGGTGACTTATGTTATGAAGTGCTTGAACCGCTACGTGCACACTTCGACAAACCTGTGACAATCACCAGCGGATACCGGAGCGAAGCGCTTTGTGAAGCGATCGGCAGCAAAAAGACATCGCAGCATGCACTGGGCCAGGCATGCGATCTAGAAATTTTTGGCGTGCCCAACATTCAGACAGCTTACTGGTTACAAAACAACGTAGATTTTGATCA
>WLWG01001363.1_pt1 | contig 22208 bp, 26 predicted proteins | sample 6712871 | NCBI WGS metagenome assembly WLWG01 (sample SAMN12718693, study PRJNA515312) | sponge metagenome | isolation source: marine sponge | host: Mycale hentscheli | place: New Zealand: South Island, Marlborough, Capsize Point | collected 2003-05-01
TTATGAGAACACTATAGATATAGGACATAAATGCATTGGGTGTCATGAGGACACCCAGTTTGGTAGTGGGAAGTTTGTTAATAGAATTCCTGCTGATGACGAGAAATATAGTGGTTACTTATGTGTTGATTGCCAGTCAGAAAATTGTGATGAATGTAATACATTAACTCATGAGTACGAGTATGACGATGACGGCAATTTTTTATGTGACGATTGCTATGTGAACAAAGTTAAGATGGGTTTAACGAGTGACCCTTACGATATATTGGAGGAGATAACATGAGTGTAGATAAAAATTTATATGATTTAGAAAAAAGTAAAAATGAAGTTTACTTATCACCCCACAAATGGTCATCAACTGAAAGGAGATTATTACAAGTAAGATATAAAGATCAAAAACCTTTTAGAGCTTTTGAAATGAATTATTCTAAATGGTCAGTATACAATATTAGTAATTTCGAAGACATTGAAATACTAAAATATAATAATGATGGTTCTATGGATATAAAACTTTTAGGAGAAACATATCAAGAAGAATCGCAAGATACTTATTACCAAAATTGGTGTGGTAATTTAGAAGTAAAAAAATTATTTAAAGATTGGGAGGATCATTTAACTTATTCAAGTGAGTTAGAATTATTTTTAGAAGAAAATCCCTATGACTTAGATATTGAAGAAGTGCAAAGTGACATAAAATGTACTATAGATGTTAGTGATTATGTTAAATTAAAAAAATATTTAATCGCTTGTTAAAGAAAGGAAGAATATGACGAATAAAGAAAGAGCAGATAAAATAAGAAAGTTATTAGGTTTACAAGGAAAAGATACTGATGATGAATATTATAGAGTCGCTGATGTTATATGCGATTTAAAACATTATTGTGATTTTTACAAACATCATGAAAACGAAAATGACAATCTTAATTTTGATGACGAATTAAGAAGAGGTTTAGAATTTAACGAAATGGAGAAAGTATGAATAAACAAGAAAAAGAAACATTTTTAATGAATTGTTATGAAAAAGCTTTTGTTATTTACAGTTATGACAAAAACTTACATCTAGCACACCTAGAAAATTCTAATATGCCCTTAAAAGACTTTTTAAAAGCATACAAAGTAAAACTAAGAGAGTTAGATGTTGATGAGGTTATCTATCACATATGAATAAAATTATATTTTACAAAGAAGGTGAATATCAATCTCTTCCAATGACTGAAAGTTTATTTTGGAATAGAGTTGATAATTTAAAAAGAGCTGTATTAACAAGTGAGGACTTTGAATTTAGATTAATGTGGTATCACAAACTACAAGAATTATTGAAACAAGTACCCTAGTGTTTATTTATTTATTTTTTAATTGTCTTGGGTGGATTGTTTTAATTCTTTATGTTCTAATTCAGTTGAATCGATAACTTCATATTCAGCATTAACAATATTATTATCCCGTATCTCTTTTAATTTAGATTCCAGTTCTTTTCTGGTCATACTATCAAGGGATGCGGTCACAACCTCTTTACGATCTACATAAAAACCACCAAGTTGACCTCTTCTAAATTCAGCATTTATTGCAGGTCCTAACTGTCCATTTTCAACAGCTTTATCTCTTAGTCTTGCTAATTCTCTAGAATGTTTAACAATATCAATTTTAGTTGCATCAGCATATTCTCTTTGTAATTTTTCAATTGCTTCAACAACACCTGGGTAATACTTAGGATTTCTTAAATTAGAAGCTGCGGCAGTTGCACTATGTTCTTTATATCCTGCTTGTCTTGCACATTCAGTTGGAGTTATTCTTCCATTCTCTTTACAAAATATCTCAACAAATGCTTTTTGTCTGGGACTTAACCCACCTCTGTTTTTTGGCATAATTCCTATAATATCCTTCTTTTTCAAAAAGGTATAGTTTATTTTTACCCTAACTATTTATAATATACTAAGTATGGCTTAAAATATCCCAATAGTGTAACATATAATAAAATCTGTTGTTACAAGATTGTGACATAAAAACATATATAATTCAATAAATTAACTTAATGTAACACTGTAACAGGTGTAACACAGGTTTGAGCAGTAAAAATATTCTAGGGGGGCTAAAATAAACTATACTTTTATAATTTGATAGTAGAGCCATACGATCAGGAGGAAAGAAAGACTCTACTATCATTTAACAACATATGCATTGATGATTTAACGGGTTGTATGAACACTGGGAATCGAGGCCCGAACCATCTCCAAGCAATTTGCTATGATTTGCATATATAACCATCGAAAAATTCCTCTATCCCAACTCTAAAAGGGCGGTTCGCCCTTAAACTCTATAACTGGTTTACTCATTCGAAATCGTGTAGTTTTCAAAACATTCCGGGTCGAGTGGTGGTCCGTAGTAGTATGCAACGGCGCCGTCCTCACCTTCGGTCCATGTTTGGTGGTAGTAGGTATCTTCATTGATCTCCCCTTGTGAGTGACAAATCTTACACTGACCAATTGATTCTTCGTTTTCAAATTTAAGTCTAACATATCCATTTCCTTTACAATTGTAACATATCATTACCAAGACCTTTGATGTGTATCATAATACTTTGTAATCTTTTCATACTCTGCTTTTCTTCTTTTAGGTTTTACATCTTTAACAGCTTGATGACCTCTCTTTAATCTACGTCTATAAACAGCTCCTAGTACAGAGTTCTTACTACGGCCAAAGATAGTGCCTATCTGCGAGTAAGAATATTTTTCTTTTAACTTTTCAATTAGATCTAATTCTTTATCCGTGTACCGTTTTTCAATTCCACTTCTCATGTATACCTCCTTATTATAATTTTATACAAGCGCTCCCATCTCAAGCGAGTAGCAACCTCTTTACCATTGCGTGGTTCCCTGGTTGCTACCTTGGAAACTTTTTCGTATTCCTTCATGAGCCTAGTTCTAAGAGTATTCTTCTTAACCACGATTCCTCCTTCGTAATTTCATAGTAATACCAGGTGCAGTATTGTTTATCTCCCAAGCAATCTCTCATATAACTTTGATAGGGAGAGAAATAGATCACCATTGCCGTGCTAATGACAATCGCAATAGCGATCCATTTCATTATGCTGCACTCTTTAGTTCTTTTTTAACTGTTGGCTTTTGCTTTTGCCATTCTTGATCTACTAACATAGAGATCACCGCTCCGATTGAGCGATGTGAATGACTAGCAATTATCTTTGCTTTGTTGTACGTTTCCATTTTCGTAGCAACTGATTTATATTTACTTGTGTCCATTAGGACTCCTTTCTTTTCTTAATGGGTTCGATAACCCAGTTCTTAACGTCTTCCCCCATCACCTCACTTGCGATGTCAATCTTACTACGAAGACTACGCACAATCTTTTCATCAACGGTACCTTCAGCTATCATATCAACGTAAGTAACTTTATTTACTTGGCCAATACGATGCGCTCTATCTTCTGATTGCATCCTCTTCTCTAAATCATATGAGTTAGAATAATATACAACAGTATGAGCTGCGGTTAGTGTTAAACCGTAACCACCTGTTGAAGGATTACCTACAAAATATTTTAGAGAAGAATTCTTATCTTGAAATTTTTCAACAATGTCCTGGCGATCTTTATCTTTTGTATCACCATAGTATGTAGCAACAGAATCTGATCCAAACTTTTCCGATAATGTTTGTTGAATATTTTTAATATCAAATCTGTAGTTCGCCCAAATAATTACTTTGCCATCTACTTCATCAAGAATGTTAAGTAGTTCGTTCATGCGATTACTTTTTATTTCTTTTGTTGTGCCATCATCAAATGTTATGTGCCCACAAGTTATCTGGTGTAAACGTATAAGTGCTGCCAAGGTACTAAGACTTGTCATTGTCTTACCATCCATCTCTGTAATATTAAAACGTCTCATCTCTTCATACGCTTTCACTTGCTCTGTTGTAAGAGATATCGTTCTTGTTGTATAAATTTTTTCTGGTAGATCCAAACAGTCCTCCTTTAATACCCGGTAAGAGTATTGATCTATAATTGTATTTAATTCTGGTAGCCGTTGAAAACCTACAACTAGGTTCGTGGACCGTGTTCCAAAATTCCTGCGTACCATCACCGCGTACCGAGATTTAAACGCCCAATAATTTTGGCGTGTAATATTAGGACTTAAAAATTCTAACTGCGCATACACATCCAATGGATTTTTTGTAACAGGAGAACCTGTCATGATGCGTCTTATCTTAGCTAACTTACTGATTTTTATAGCGTTTTTAGTGCGTGAAGCTGTTGGTGTTTTGATCGTTGTTGATTCATCGATCGCTAGTAGTGTGCTATTTCTGTGTAAGAACTGTGTCACATATTTTATCCCAACACTTCCACTCAATGCTTCAATGTTCATTAACAAAATTCTTAACTTACCGTTGGGATAAATTATATCTTTTAATTTTTTCTTATCGTCCTTTGTCATTTCACTTGGTGCTTTCCATGTAGCAACCGTGTGAGGTATTTCATTCGGTAAATGTGTAGGTATTTCTCCTCGTTCCCAGTTACGATACACACCTTTAGGTGCAATGATTAATGCTGTATCGATCTTACCTTGTAAAAAATATCCACCAATTTCATCTATCAATACTTTAGATTTACCTGTGCCCATTTCCATAAAAAAGGCATAGTATTCCTTGTTATATGCTTGTTTCAATGCCTCTAACTGATGAGCATAAGGCTTTGTCTTAAAATTATATTCACTCATTTTTTATTTTTATAGTTGACTATGAGATAAATTGCAAGTAGTAAATAGAAAAATATGGGAGAGCATATGAATAACATAACAAAATTATTTGAAGATGTATCGACAGAATCATTTAATAAAATAGATGATGAAGCTCTTGGTCAATTAGGATCAGAGATTGAACGTATACGTTCGGTGCAAGAACAATTAGAATTAACAGAAGTAAAAATAAAAAAATTAAAAGAGGAAGAACAAGTATTAGCTGATAGCATTACTGATCTTCTTCAATCAAAAGGTGTGTCTGAATTAAAATTAGTAGACGGATCTAAAGTAACAACTAAAGAACAACTATATTGCAGCATCAAAGAAGAAAATAAAGAGGGCGCATTTAATTGGGTGCGATCTCAAGGTGATGGTGATATAATAAAAAACATAGTTAGTGTGGATTTCAAAAAAGGTGAAGACAAAGTAGCCCAGGAATTCAAACAACTAGCAGAGGATTCGGGACTCGTTCCGAATGAAACCTCATCAATACATCCGAGTACATTACGTTCGTACTTAAATGCAAAATCCCGTGATGGGGTAGACTTTGATGAGAAATTGTTTGGTGCCTTTAGGCTTAATAAAGTCAGTATCAAGCAATCGTAACTTTAAACAATGAGGTATGAATTATGAATAAACAAGTTCAGAAAAAAGAAAGCAACAATGCTGTTGCTATTATGTCTCAATTCGAAGGAGTTGATACAGGATTTGAAGAGATGAGCGCAGATGATCTGCAGCTTCCTCGTTTAAAACTTCTACAAGCTATGTCTCCAGAGTTAGAAAATGATGATGCACTACGTGCAGGTCATGTGCTTAATTCTGTCACGGGAGATTGGTGGCCTAGTGATCAAGGGGTTAAGGTTATCCCTTGTGTTTATCATAAGACTTACGTTGAGTGGGCTCCTGTTGGTAGTGGTGCTAAAGGGCCTGTGGCCGTGCACCAATCAAAAGAAGTCATGAATAACACAATACGTGGTGATGATAATAAGTTTTATAAAAACGATAACTCAGGTAATTACATTGAAGAGACAGCTAATTACTTTGTGTTAATTCTAGGGGGGAAGGGTGAAACAAGTCAAGCAGTGATCTCCATGAAGTCATCGCAGCTTACGCCAAGTAGAAATTGGAATAGTAAAATGAAAAATTTAAAGATCCAAAATTCAAAAGGATCTTATTTTACTCCACCAATGTGGTCACATTCTTATCTTCTTAAATCAGAGAAAGCAAAGAATGGAGATAAAACTTGGTACAAGTGGAAGATTGAGCTGGATTCAATGTTAACAGACGAGGCACATGTCAGTGAGGCATCTGCTTTTTCTAAAGACATGGGTGTAGCGAAAGAAAAACTTCAACCAGAGATGGAAGAAGATAAAACGTCAATCGACAACCCACCGTTTTAATAGTTAGATTGTAGAAAGTCTGTCACGGGGCCCACAGGTTCCCTCGTTAGATCATGCAAGTATTTACAATCTTTATCTTGCAATTTGCATGATCATGAACCTGCATTTTTTATGTAAGGATTATGAAAACAGAAAAATTTAAAAAAATATTCGAAGGTTTAGATAGGGCGTATGGTCAATATACACCAGGTGATATTAAAAATGGAAAGGTAGGAGGCAATGCAATTACTAAAAGAGGTTTTGTATCAGATGCATTATGGGAAGATCATCTTGAGGGTAAGGCGCCTAGTTTGGGAAGCATCCCCATTAGAGATGATAGCACTTGTTCTTGGGGTTGTATTGATATTGATACTTATCCTTTAGATTATAAAAAAGTAGTTTCCAATATACGAAAAAACAATCTACCTTTTGTACCGTGTCGTTCAAAGAGTGGCGGTGCACATTTATTTCTTTTTACAGAGGAACCTATTACAGCAGAGATTATGCGAAACAAGTTAATGGAGTTAGCAGGAGGACTAGGTTATGGCAACTGTGAAATATTTCCAAAGCAAGTAGAACTTAATACGACTAGAGGAGACATTGGTTCTTTTCTTAATCTACCTTACTTTGATAGCAGTAATACTATGCGCTATGCTTTTCTTGATGATGGTAGTGCAGCTACATTGGATCAGTTCTTTGATTTATATGATCAGTATAAAATTAAAAAAGAAGATTTTGAAAAGATAAAAATAAAAACAAAGAAAAAAACATCCGGGTTTGATGGACCACCTTGCTTAGAAACATTAATGAATGTTGGTATTGATGAAGGTGGCCGTGATAATGTTTTGTATCATTACTCGGTGTATGCAAAAAAGAAATGGCCAGATGATTGGGAGAATAAGATCTCTGAATTTAATAACAAGTATATGAATAAACCTTTGTCTTACAGACAAGTTGATAAGACAGTTAAACAGCATCAGAAAACAGATTACAAATATAAATGTAAGGATCAACCAATGTGCAGCTTCTGTGATTCTGCTCAATGTCGTAAAAGAGAGTTCGGTATTGGTGGGGATTTTGAATTTGGTTTTGATAGTATAAAAAAATACCAAACAGAAAATTCTATTTGGTACATAACTATTGATGGCAGACAAGTTCGTGTAAGAACAAAGACATTACATAAACAAGATTTATTTCAAGAAACCGTTTATGATCAAATAAATATAATCCTTCCAGATCTATCAAGAAAAGATTGGAAATTAAAATTACAGGAAATAGGTAACAACGCAGAGATTATTGAAATGGGTGATGATGTTTCACCAGAGGGTAGATTTGATCAGCACTTACATGCATATGTAAATGACCAAGGAAAAGGTTTAACTATCGATGAAGTAAATTATGGTAAAGCTTTTGAAGAGAAAGATAAAATTTATTTTAAGATGGAATTTTTGCTAATGTATTTAGAGAAACAAAGATTCAAAGGTTTCGATGCCGTAAGAGTAGCTGCACGATTAAAAGAAAGAGACGCGAAGTCAGTTGTTAGAAAAGTAGAAAAAAAGAATACTAGGCTATGGGAGATTGATAATGAAAGTTTTAAAAGAATCGAATCACTACCCCTACCGAAGGAAGAAGATTTAAACAAAGAGGAGGATTTACCATTTTAAAACATTTAGATTTATTTAGTGGTATTGGTGGCTTCAGTTTAGGACTTGAGGCTACTGGTGGTTTTGAAACAAAAGCATTTTGTGACATTGAAAAATATCCAAGACAAGTGCTGCAAAAGCATTGGCCTCATGTTAAACAATATGAAGATATAAAGGAGTTGAACTATGAAAGACTTAAAGCAGATGGAATTGATTCCATTGACATCATCACAGGAGGATACCCTTGCCAACCTTTCTCCATCGCAGGTCGCCAAAAAGGTGAGGAAGATCCGAGACACCTCTGGCCAGAGTATTTTAGACTTGTCAAAGAACTCAGGCCCACTTGGGTTATTGGAGAAAATGTTAGTGGACACATTAAACTCGGTCTCGACACCGTTATCTCGGACTTGGAAAGTGAAGACTACGCCGTTAGGCCGTTTAGTATTTCAGCTTCGAGCATCGGTGCCAACCACCAAAGAGAAAGAATCTGGATATTGGCGCACTCCAGACGCTCACAGTGGCCGAGGGCCGAGCTCCGAGGAGAGAATGAAAATGAAACTAGAAAAGAAAATGCCAATCAGTTTGAACGATCAAGTAGCACATCCGGGTTTGATGTGGCCGACACCGAGTCAGAGAGATTACAAAGGGGGGAGTGGAACAATCAAGGAGAAGGACGGGAAGTATTATCGTCAGAGCGACAAGACGGGAACGAAATACGGAGTGAGATTGGACGCCCTGATAGAGTATCAACACAGGAAAATGTATCCAACCCCGGCAGCTCACGAAGGGAGACTGGGATATCAGAGGAGAGATACAGGGAAGAAGGGGACACAGAAGAGTCTAACAACGATAGTGATAGACGACGAAGGTGGCAGAGAGAAAACAACTGGGCAGTTGAACCCAACGTGGGTAGAGTGGCTCATGGGATACCCAAAAGGGTGGACCGACTTAAATCATTAGGTAATAGTTTGGTACCACAGATACCTTACTATATAGGGAAAACAATTTTAGAGGTGATGAATGGAAAAACTGATTAAAGAAACTCTAGGTATAGCTGCGAAACTCGTAGCTAAAGCGGAGAGTAAAAACATGAAGCTAACAAAAAGAATTTTAGTGGATGATTTGAAGATGATAAAATTAAACTTAATGCTATTACAAGATGATATTACAAGACAGTCAAAGTAAAAAAACCAAAATAGTATTTGGTCCTCCTGGTACAGGAAAAACAACCTACCTTCTTAGTGTTGTTGAAGATGCATTACGTAAAGGAATTGCTCCTGATAAGATAGGATATTTCGCTTTTACGAAAAAAGCTGCAAAGGAAGCGGTGACGAGAGCCATGGAGAAATTTAAGTTGGATCGCAAAAGTTTTAAATATTTTCGCACCTTACATAGTATGGCATTTCTTATGTTAGGTTTACAAAATTCGGATGTGATGAATGATGATGATTACAGAGCTGTATCTGATTATGTACAAGTTAAATTAATTAATCCAAATAAATCAGTTAATGACCTTGGTGTATCAACACCACAAGATCCTTATTTAAAAATAATTGATCAAGCAAAAATAAAAAATGTATCTTTATCAAATGAATTTATACAAAGTAATGAACATATCCAAGGTGGTTTTGAAAAGTTAAGTCAAATAGCCTCTGGGTTACAGAGATATAAATACAGTAGAGCTAAGTTTGATTTTACAGATATGATTGTAGAATTTAACAAACAAAATTCTGCTCCAAAATTAGAGATTGTTATTATTGATGAAGCACAGGATCTTAGTTTTATACAATGGCAAATGACAGAGATACTTATCCGTAATTCAAAAGAAGCTTACATTGCAGGGGATGATGACCAAGCTATATTTGATTGGGCAGGCGCTGATACAAAGAGACTTGGGTTAATAGGAGGAGAAAGAAAAATATTAACACAGTCTTATAGAATACCGAGGGCCGTGCACCATGTGGCAGGAGACTTGATTAACCGTGTAGAAGATAGAGTTATTAAAAATTGGAATCCAAAAGAGGATGAAGGAATAGTTCAACGTCATTCTTTATTATTTAATAACCATATTGATTTTACCCAAGGAGAATGGTTGATATTAGCGAGAACAAATTACATGTTAGATCCTATTATGGATCGTTTACGTGACAATGGTTTGTTTTATCAATTTAAAAACAGATCTTCCATATCCGAAAAGATGATTAGTGCTATTCAAGGTTGGAAAAGTTTACAAGAAAGACAAGACATAGACTTAGCAACAGCCCAAAATATTTATTATTATATGAAGGGTAATAGTAATATAGAACACGGGTATAAAGAAAAAATAAAAACAGCAGATAATGAGGTAATGTATAATTACGAATCGTTAAGTACACATCATGGATTAAAAACAGATATTAATACAGAATGGAATTTTGCTTTAGGTACAATTCCAGATGGGATGCAACGCTATATAAATGCAGCATTATTACGTTCTAGTTTTAATAAATCGAAAAATATAAAATTATCTACGATTCATGCATCTAAGGGTGGTGAAGCAGACAATGTTGTGGTATTAACAGATTTACCACGAAAAGCTGACTTAAGCATTTCGCAAAAAAGGGATGATGAAAGGAGAGTGTTTTATGTTGCTACAACAAGAGCAAAAAAATCATTACATATTATTGCTAGCAAAACAAACAGAGAGTTTAAAGAATTATTATGATCTGTGAAAATATTTTAGAACAAGCAAAAGAATTAGTTGGAGGTGATCGCCAAGAAGACTACGGCGATAAGCTTACCAATCATCAGAACATTGCCGCATTGTGGTCTATTTTCCTCCGCAAAAAATTAACACCCCATGATGTGGCAGTGTGTATGGCTTTAGTTAAAGTTGCTAGACTAATGCATGCACATAAGAAAGATAACTATATAGACTTAGCAGCTTATGCTGCTATTGCAGGGGAAATAAATGAGCGTGATGAATGAATTTATATAAAGTTCCTAGTGAGTGGGTACCACCAGAAACAGTGCCTAATTTTAGTGGAGCAAAAGAAATCGCTATTGATTTAGAAACAAAAGATGAGGGTATAAGTTCTGGAACTGGACCAGGATGGGCAACTAAAAAAGGAAGAGTTATTGGTGTAGCGTTGGCCGTGGATGGTTGGCAAGGATACTATCCTATAGCACATGAAGGTGGTGGTAACTTTGATCAAAAAGTTTTTCTTAATCAGCTTAAATCTATCTTAGAATTACCTTGTGATAAAGTATTTCACAATGCCATGTATGATGTTGGATGGTTAGATGCTTTAGGATTAAAAGTGCACGGTAGAATAATAGATACGATGATTGCTGCACCTTTAGTAAATGAAAATAGATTTAATTATTCTCTCAAAGATTTATCAAAAGAGTATGTTGGAGAAACAAAATCAGAAGCTCTGTTATATGAAGCTGCAAAAGAATGGGGTGTAGATGCAAAGAGTGAGATGTGGAAACTACCTCCAATGTATGTTGGTCCTTATGCTGAACAAGATGCTGCTGTAACATTAAAACTATGGCACGTATTACAAAGAAAAATTATAAAAGAAGAAGTAACAGAAATATTTAATATTGAGTCAGAGTTATTTCATGTCTTATTTGCCATGAAAAAGAATGGAGTACGTATTGATACAGAGAAAGCTGAATATATTAAAACTGATTTTGAAAATGCAGAGAAAAAAATACAACACCAATTAAATAAAACATGTGGTTTTGAATTAGAAATTCTCGCTCCATTATCTATTGCAAAAGCTTTTGATAAATTAAATATTAAATATAATAGAACACCAACAGGTTTACCTAGCTTTGATAAAAACTTTTTAGCAACGCATTCTAATCCGTTTGCACAGAATATAGTAAAAGCAAGAGAGCTAAATAAAGCAAGAACAACATTTATAGATTCTATTTTAAAACATGCTTATCGTGGTCGCATACATGCAGATGTAAATCAACTACGCTCAGAGACGGGTGGTACAATATCAGGAAGATTAAGCATGCAAAACCCTAACTTGCAGCAAATACCAGCTCGTAATAAAGAAATAGGACCTAAAATAAGACAGTTATTTATTCCAGAAAAAGGTGAGGAATGGGGATGTTTTGATTATTCACAGCAAGAACCGAGGATCCTTGTTCATTTTACCGAATTAATTAATCAAAGATCAGATCTCGCATGGGATGTATCTAGTGTAAAAAAACTTGTTGATGACTACAAAATAGATAGCACAGACTTTCATCAATCTATTGCAGATATGGCGGGCATTGATCGTAAACAAGCAAAGACAATTAATCTTGGTATGATGTATGGTATGGGTAAAGGTAAACTGGGATCAGAATTAGCGTTAGATGAAGATGATACTAATGATCTTTGGAAACAATACCATGCTAAGGTTCCTTTTGTTAAAGCTATGACAGAAGGCACAGCAAATACGGCAAAGAAAAAAGAGTTTATCAGAACACTACTAGGACGTAAATGTCGTTTTCATTTATGGGAACCAGTAGCTTATGGTATCCACAAACCTCTTGCTAAAGAACAAGCAGAAAGAGAGTATGGACCAGGCCCAATTAGGCCTGCATTTACGTATAGAGCGTTAAATAGATTGATCCAAGGTTCAGCAGCCGATCAAACAAAAAAAGCAATGATAGATGTATTTAAAGAAGGTATTACACCTCTTATACAGGTACATGATGAGCTAGATATTTCTGTTTATTCTGAAGAACAAAAACAAAAAGTTATTGAAATAATGCGTGATGCAGTACCCCTAAAGGTTCCCTCAAAAGTAGATTGTGAGATAGGTCCTTCTTGGGGTGAAGTAAAGTGATCAAACAAAAAAGAAATAGACGTTATAGAGCTACAAAAAAAGGTAGAAAAAAACATAACGAAGTAAATAAGAAATACATTGATAGATTAAAACAAACAGAAGAAGGTAGAATTACCCTTAAGCTACGCAAAATTAAAGCAATGTATAACGAAAAAACTTCCTTGTGGTGGTTAAAAAAGAAACCTATATGCGAGATTTGTGGTAAAAAATTCAAAGAAAAAGCTCCAAAAAGAACTAAAAATAATAAACCTAATTTTTTAAAAGAGCTTGTAATAGATCACGATCACAAGAATAAACATAAGGATTTTAAGAAAAACCCTAATTTATTACCAAGAGGACTGCTTTGTAACCCCTGTAATATGATGCTCGGTATTATAAAAGATGATATCAAAATACTAAAATCATCTATAAAATACTTGAATGATTAAAATATGGTTACTTATATCAATGATCTCTATGCCCGGCATGCCATCTGTCAAACACACAGCAGAATTATATTTTGATCAAGAAAAGTGTGAAGCAAGACGTATCATAATGGAAAATAGTATTTATGATATGGCTACTGAACAAGGAATAAATCCTGTTTATACACAGACGTGGTGTTTAGAGTCTAATATGTTTGTAATGAATGCTACTTAATCAATAGCTTCGTCTATTTTATCATTGATCGCTACAACATTTGCTTCAATGACCGAGAGCCGTGCATCGATACGCAACATATCTAAATCTTTTATCTTATTTTCATTGGCAACGACTCTGTTTACTAACATCCCGTAACTGTAGATAACAGTTATACCCGCAATAATTATTGCAGTGATGTTAATTTTTTTAATCATTTAAGACTATCGTAGTAACTTGCTAAAGCTTCATTTAACAAAGAATCATTATCAATATAATTAGTTCCTGATTCTAAGAATCCTTGATCATATAAATTATTAATTAAATTTGGATCTAAGTTATATCCAGGTCCTTGTAAAGCTTCGCTTGTTAATTCATCTTGTATACCTGTTATAGGATCATTTTGACCAAATAAATTAAGGTATGATGGAAGAGCATTTGGACTAGCTACTTCATAAGGATACTTGTCTGCAACTGTTGGTTCATTCGCTTTTTTCTCAAAGTATTCTTTTGATTCTTCTTGAAACTCTTTATCTAACTCAGCAAAATTATTAGCTGGAAGGTTATCTACATCTTGAGCAAATACTTCATTCCTTGTTTCTTTATCTATAAAGGGTGCCATCTTTGGAAGGATTATAGGTAATTGTTCTTCTAGTGTTTCTGGAAGTGGTACACTTTGATCATCTGTTAAATCCTCCATAAATACATCTTCAGTTGGTGCTGCAAATACTTTTCCTTCTGGTGTGAAATCCAAAGCGTATCTTTCACCCGGCATTCTTGGATCAGTGTACGGTATTGGTTTATCTTTTATATCAAATAGTGCTTTAATTGCTTGTACTGTAGGAAGACCCATCTGCAATCTTGATTCTACAGGATACATTTCTCTAGCTTGTTCTGGGTATATGTTTTGTAATCTTCTTGTTGGATCTAAGAAATCTCTGTCAATAGTATCTTGAAATACATTAAAGCCTGCTGTTGTCATGGGCCGTGTGCCGTCACGCATTCTAACATTACCTTGAATAGTTCCACCTGGAGTTTTTCTAACTCTTTCAAGAGCTAATTCTTTTACAAATTTATTTTGTCGTGAACGAAGATCCTTTGCTAAATCCGTATCTTTTTTTTCTAATGCTGTAGCAATTCGTCTATCAAGACTACCTACACTTTGTTGTAGTTTATCTTCTTTACTTCCTGTATTAGCGGCAGCAATGCCCTGTTCTCTACCTGAGAATGCGTCTGGTTTTGGTGCTACAAATCTATTATTACTTCCTGTTCGTATGTCAGGTCTATTTCTACTAGCTAAGTAAGAACCTCTTCTATCAATACCAGCACTCTCTTCACGTCTTCTTCTAGCGGAAGCCGCACTTCTTCTTCTCTTAGATTGATTTACTTTTCTTGGTGCTCGTCCTCTAGGCATATATTATCCTCTGTTTACTAATGCTTCAGTTATATCAATATCTCCGCTTTTGGCAAGTTGAGATCTGTCTGTTTGTGAAATTGTTCCTCCTGCAGGAACAACATTCGGTGCAACAGGTGCAACAGTAGTAGGTGCAGAACTTATAAGAGGTGCTGCATCTGCTGTTTTAGGCCTAGTTGTTAGTGGTTCTGATGGTACAATGTTAATTATATTTTCAAATAAACTACCTGGGTTTTCAAATATAGGTGTTCTACTCAATCCTCTGTATATATCATTAGTTATTCTTCTTACTGCTCTACTAATATCACTTCCATCTCTTGACATTGAGTTCTCTCTCATACGTTGAAAAGCAAAGTCAGATACTTTTATTGGTGTGAATGTATTTCTAAGTAATTTTGTTGCTTCAGTATTTGAATATCTTTCTCTTACAATAGCTCTAATTTCTCTTTCTCCCATACCTAATTTTCTAGCAGCATCTATTGATTTAAATAATGTTTGATCATTTCTTAATTTTGCATCATTAGCTTTTTGATAAGCATCCACTATCTCTGCTGACGTAGCATCAGCTCTGTAGGCAGTGCTTGTAAATAGTCTTTTAGAATCTGCTAAAGCTCTTTTGTTATCTGATATCTTAAAGTTAATACCATCTTCAATAAAAGGATTTTGTATTCTAAATCCAAGTAAACCACTTGCTTCATTTAAAAATTTATATCCTCTATTGTATTTATCTTTTTTTCCAAAACCAGAAAGATATATTCTTTCAAACTGTCGTATAGATCCAGGCGATGCTGTTCTTAATGCTTCTGCCGCAGTAGCAGCTAACTTATTTCCAAAACTATCTTCAGGGTTCCATAGTCTTCTACCTTCTCTTGTCTCTCCTCCTCGAAGAAATACATCAGCCATAAATCCAAAAGCAATTGATTCTTCTACAAAAGGTGAAAGAAATTTAGATGTTGCTCGTATAGCACCATCATCAAAACTTTGAAGAACGCCTTGGCCTTGATCTCTTGCAGCATCATAACCATTCATTGCTGAACGAAGTGGCTGTGTAAGAATATCGTATGCATTAGTGTGAGAGAAATCAATATAGTATAACTGATTACCTTGTTTAATTGGAATAAGTGTAGAGTCTTTTGACCATTCAGGAAGATACTCTCGTAATGCATTAAGTTGTTCGTTGGATACACCAGATACGAGTTGAGCTCCTTCTTGTAATCCTTTACCTAAACCCAAACCAAATGTAGCAACACCTGCAAGTCTCGTTGTTCCTATGCCTACTGTGTTTGGATCTAAAACTTCTTTAAGTCCTTGTCTTGTTGTATTGATACCTGTTCGTATAATTTCTAAAGGGAAAGATACAAAGTTACCTACAGGTAATCTTCGTAATGTCTGTCCAAAAGCACCTATGTAATCATAGTTAGGTATATTGTTTTTAACTGTATCAGCAGCTTTTAATTTTATAAATCTATCAAAGCCTTCTTTAGTTCTCATTGTAGCTAAAGCTTCTTCTCTTGTAAGGGTAGGATTTACTCTTGCAATTTCATCTGCATAATCATCTATAAACTTTGCTTGATTTGAATTGTACATCTTCTGATAAACATTAGTAAACTTACGTTGTTCAGAATAAAAATTTTGTATCTTATATAAATCATCTTCTGCTTGATACGCTGTTCTTGCAACACCACGTAGTTTATTAAATCCAGTTTTATCACCCCATCCACGTAGCATTGTATATATCTTACCTTCCTCTGTAAGATTTTGCAGACCAGCACTTACTTCATCTAAACTTTGTGTAATCTCTCCTAATCGTGCACTTGTATTAATGATACCTAGTTCTTGTAACTCTGTGTATTCATCTACATAATTTTTATAGTCATCAGCATTTTTAAAATACTTTCTACCCATGTCAGATTCAATTGCACTTTTAGATCTAGCCGTTACTAATTTGTATGCTCTTTTAAAATCTTCTGCAAATCGCATTGGGTTTTGAAAAAAGTTACCATTCATTCCTGTAAAGGATGCCGCACTAATAACGTTACGAGCGTGTGTTATAGGTGACAGAGTTGTCTTTGCTTCTTGTGTAAATGCTTTTGGTCCAAGAAAAACTTTGTAATATAAAGATGCTAAATTATCAGCGTTCTGTTTTGAACTACTTATATTTTCTAATGCTTTTGCTATTTCTGGTGTTGTTCTGTAGCCATTTAAAGGACCATCGGATACTATAGTAGAACCAAATTCTAAACCACCTTCTCCTGCAGGTACATTTGTAACTGTCTCATCTCTTAATTGTTTTGGTGGTTGAAAAAAATATTTATCTTTTCCTTTTTTAAGTAATGTATTGAAGAAGTTTGTATCTGCAATGTATGTATTTATTTTAGCTGCAGTTCTCATGTATTGTTTAATTGGATCTTTTATTTCACCAAGTAGTTCTCTGAGTTCACCTGGTATTTGTTCTCTAGTTTGTTTAATTGCATTATCAAATTTAGCAATGTTTGTTATGGCATCACCAACTTTTACTTCATCTGTTTCTCTTAGTAATGATTCAAGTTCTTGTTCTACTAAATCATCAGATAAATCTTTGTTATTATTTTTAATGTATGTTCTAGCTCTTTCTATTATCTCATTACCTTCAGGAGTATTTCTTAAAGTGTTGAGCCATTGACCTCTCTCCATTTTGGTTCCAAACATTTTATAGCTTCTTGTCATGTATTCACCAATGTTAGCAGCAACAACATGTTGAAAGTCCTGTCCTCCTTTCATTGTAAAGTTAGGCATCTCAGAAAGAGAACCACTCATTTCATCAATAGAATCTCTTATCTTTTTTATTTGAGGTAATAATTCTGGAGGTATGTCTGTTTTAGCTATAGCGTTTTTTAATTCTATATCTGTTAAAGGAATTTTCTGACCAGATTTAACATCAATTTTTGGCTTCATAGATTTGTTTGTTAGAAAATCATAAATGTCTTCCATCAAATCTTCTCTTCCTTTTAATCCTCTTTTATCTAATTGATTTCTAAGTCCACCTACTTTAGGATCTATTGCTGCTTGAACAGCTTTTTCTAGGTCAAGAGTCTCTACTCTTACTCTTTCAGCAACTTTTCTAAGTGTATTTATTTTTACTCGGTTAGCTTCAAAAACATCTTGAGGTAGATTACCCCTTGCACGAAATGGAGATAAAATATTTTTATCTACCCATCGTAAAATATTATTTTTATTAAATTGAAATCCTTCATCTATAGATTTTTCTTTTAAAACATTTGCATTTTTAGCTGCATCGAATTCTAAAAATTTAATATTGTTTTTATTAACACCTACATGTTTTAACATACCTGTAAAAGCAGGAGCTGTGCCCTTAAATAATGCTTTTCCTGCAGGAAATACTAAATTGTCAAACAAAGTAAGACCAAGTGCGCCTTCTATACCAAACTTAAATTTATTTTTTAATCTTCTGACCGCAAGTTCACGACCTGTCATATTAAAATCATCTGTATCATCTGTTTGTGTTGGACCCATACCAATAAGATCACCAAGAGTACCCATATCACTTGTCGCCGCAGCAGCTTCAGCACCACCTGCAATTACTGCTTTTGTTACGTTAGGTCTTCTTGTAACAAAACTTGTTTTACCACCTATGTTTCTAGCTTTAATTAATCCGTTAGCTGCTTTAAGAGCAACAGTACCAGGTATACCAAACTGTGTTAATACAGAGGTAACTGTACCAGTCCATGAGTCGTCAGCCTTGTCTTCTAAAGCTTGTAAAATTTTATTATCGTCAAAATACTTTTCTACTTTTCTTGTAACATCAGATCCTATACCAAGATCTAATAACATAGTTCCAAGAGTGAGTGTTCCCTCTGCTAATTTAAAAGCACCTTCACCAACACCTGCAACACCTGCAGTTACTGGATCAACAATATATTTTTCAATAAACCCTTCATCATTATCTTTTTTAGGTGCATTGGAAGTAGAATCAAATTTAAAATTACCACCTATTTTTTTTTCTACCTCTATAGGATTTCCAAATCTATCTATTCCTCTATTATTAATTATTGGTGTTCCTTTTGATCCTTCTATATTTTCAAGAGGATTCCCAAATCTATCTGTTGCTGTAACCATAGATTAAACTCCTTTATGGTTTGGTTGCGTAGCCACCTTTACTACCATCCTGATTTATAGCGTTTGGATCATAGATTCTTGTTCCACTAGGTAATGAGTCATAAAGTTCTTGACCTGCAGCACCCGGTGGTATTTCAACAGCCCTATAAATATCATATTGTCTAGCTGCGTATGCTTCTGCTAATGCTGAATCACTAGGAGCATTAGGATCTCTCTTACCATCTTTGTAATAAGGATCTGAAAGAGCGTTCATAAGAGTTTCATTACTTGTTATGTCTTGCAGTGCTGAAGTCATAAACTCTCCTCTTGAAAGAGTTTTTGCATCTTGTTTTAATTTTTCTTTTACAAGTTCTGTTGCTAATGCTTCTCTATCAATCTTACGATCTTCAGATTTTTCATAAGCAGATACGCCAGCTTCAATACCAGCTTTCTTAATACTTGCAGCACGATCCATTAAATCATTTCCTAATTTAGCAAATTCTTTTAGTGGTTCTTTTGCAGACTCTGCAATACCTTCTACTAAGTTACCTCTTTTTGTAGCAAGGTTTAAACCAAACTGTACCATAGCATTATAGCCTGCAGTCTTTGTTCTTTTTCTTGTGTCATCACCAATGTATTTCTCAAATAAATCTATACGTTCTTTAATAAAGTCATCTAGTTCTCCAGATTTAATTTGATCACTTGTCATTTTAGCATCGTCTTTAGGTTTTTCATCTGGTTTAGCTGGCTGTATATTTTTATCTTGTGGGCTAGTTGAAACAACAGGTGGAGTGTCAGCACTTTGTTCAGCTTCACTAGTTAAATAATCATAACCCATATAACCACCACCAGTTACTGCACTTTGTAAGGCTATATTTCTAGGATCGTAACTTCCTATATTATATATCTGACCTCTTTTTACTTTTGAAGCAAGACCAGGAAATTTTGCTGCCGTTTCTTTATTAAAACCTTTTCCATAACCTCCTCCATCTCTTCTAAAATAATTTCTAATTGCTCCTAAACCTTTTTTACCATATTTTAATGCAGGTTTAGCACCAAATCGCATTGCATATGGTGCTGCAGCTCGTGCTGCGGCTAAACCCATCGGTACTAAAAAAGCTACCATTAATTACCTCCAAACAAATTACCTAAGCCTTCTGATAAACCACCAAAGCCTTGACCGAATTGACCAAGAGCCCCTAACCCTGCAATACCAAGACCAAGTGCTTGCGCATATGGATTGGTAGCTGGCTGTTGAGTATATTGAATACTGCTACTTGGAGTGCCTCGTAATATATCACTAGCAAAACCAAGTCTTCTAAATGGTTCTTGCTGTGCTTGAATTTGTTGTTGTCTGTTAGCTTCCATTTGTGCTTGTCCTAATTGTTGTTGCATACCACCAATACCTAGTAATGATTGAACATCTGCTTGACCAAGTTGCTGTCCTAATGCACCAAGACCCGCTTGAGTTTTAGCCATTGCACCTAATTGCTGACCAGCACCTAACTGTCTTCTTTGCTGTGCCTCTTGAGCACCCATCGCAGCACCTTGGGCTTGTTGATAGTTACGTGATAAGTCTTCAAAAATACGTCTTGATTTTATATCTTGTAAATTTTTTCCTAGCTCTGCTTGCGCCACACCAAAACGAGAACCACCAAAAGCTCCTGCTCTTGTTGCTTGTCCTGCAAGATTTGCTTGCGCTATTTGACCTTGTTTATCTAATTCTGCTAAAGCTTGTTGAGTAACTTGTTGTTGATACGGATCCATAAAAGCTTTTGCTGAACTTGGATCGTATGCTTGTGTTGCACCAAGTAAACCTGCTACACCAAGACCTGATGTTCCCATTGCTTGTTGTAAAGCGGGTGCGTAAGAACCTATGTTTTGACTTGCTAAACCAAAAGCTTGTTGTTGTTCTGGAGTAAATCCTGCAAACTCATACCCGGGTACAGTTTGAGCGATACCTGCTCTACCAAATTTACGTAAGTTAAAATCAGCATCACTTTCGCCTGGATTTCTTGTAGCATTTGGATCACCAAATACAGATGCAAGTAATTGCTCAGATCTTTTTTCAATATAAGGAGCTTGTTGCTGCCTTTGTATTATTTCTTCTGCCATTATTTTTTGCCTCCGTATTTATCTTGTAAACTATAAAGGAATTTTGATCCTCTGTCTCTAGTATCTTGCTTACCTTTGCCACCCATTGCTGCTCCAAGTCCTCTTACAGTTCTTGAATTAATAACAAATTCTCCATCACTTAACATTGCTGGTATATCATCACTAGTCTCGGTTCCCGGTCCAGCTATTTTACCATTCTTACGAGGAAAACCACCTTGTCTTAAATTATTTATTTCTCCTCCTCTAGCTCTTTGAAGTAAGTTAGGTCCATACTGAGAGAAAGGAATCATACTAACTCCACCCATAGGTGCATTACCTATGTTAGTAAAGCCTGGTACCTTACCATATATATCTTCAATAATTGTTGGTTTCTTTTCTTCTTCTTGACCAGAAAGAAGTCCTGTTATTCCTGCAATACCACTTGCAGTTAATAAAGGTTTAGCTTTTGCAAAATTAGCTATTGACCCAAGAACACTTGTAGCACCTGGTTTTTGTACAGCGCCTTTCATTATAGCGTCTTTAAGTAAAATTTTATTAGCAATTGGATTACTACCTGATGTAGCCTTAAGAATACTTGATGGTACTCCTGTTGAAGCCGTTCTACCAAATAAGCCACCTAGTCCTTGACCAGCTTGTAGACCACCAAATTTACTAAGAGCTCCACCTGTTAACCCCGATAATGCGGCAAATCTAAGAGCCTCTTGTGGACTCCTACCTGCAACTAAACTACCAAGACCACCACCAATAGCTGAACCTAATATAGGTCCTCCAGCTAAAAATCCTAACCCTGCACCAATAATAGGGGCTGCTTTTTTGGCAGCTTTAAAAATCTTCTTTAGCATGTTCTCCTTTTGCAAATCATGATTGTTGTATAAAGCAAGGAGGCTAACCTTGTAAGTTAAGAAGCCTATTTAATCATATAATTATAGGCAAATTTCGTGTAATGTGCAATGACAAATATGTCATTTGATATAAAGAAAGTCCCAATGGTTCGTGTGACGTGGTTAGATGCTCGTGATACAGAAACAGGTTGGCTTCCTATTAAAGATATTTTAGAAGCACCGTTGGCCGTGTGCCAAGAAGTAGGGTGGATGATCACTAATACAAAAGAAAAAGTCGTTATTATGCGTTCATGGTGCACGGATAAAGATGATAATCATGGTGGTGGCGCTATCGCTATACCGAAAGGGTGGGTAACAAAAATAGAATACTTATCCGTTGACTACGCAGAACACGAATAGCTTGTCAAGAAAACAATTATTAAAAAGATTATTGATTGGGAGAAAAATATGTTTAAATTAGATTCTCACCAAAATACAAAAATCACAGGAGACATTATGGAAAATCAAGAAGTATTAAAAG
>WLWG01001364.1_pt1 | contig 22206 bp, 16 predicted proteins | sample 6712871 | NCBI WGS metagenome assembly WLWG01 (sample SAMN12718693, study PRJNA515312) | sponge metagenome | isolation source: marine sponge | host: Mycale hentscheli | place: New Zealand: South Island, Marlborough, Capsize Point | collected 2003-05-01
GGTCCAAATGGCAATATGATATATATAGATTCAATATGGTCACAAGACTTTAGAATATCTAATGCACAGGATAGGTGCAGGGGAGTATGCTATGATGAATCACATAAATCATACGTATACCTGGATCAGCACGAAACAGTCACAGAATTAATAGATACATGTGTACACGAGTCAATACACATGGCAATAGGAACATTAGATGCAGATGATGATTTCAACATAGAAGAAGAGCATGAAACCATTAGAAGATTACTTATGGCAAACTATACACTATAATAAATAATATAATTCGATACATTAATATGTAGTAAAACACATATAATTTCATGAAAGAATGCCCAACATGTAACACACAATACCCAAAAAATGACGTATTCTGCACTACTTGTGCAAAAAAGTCAAACCAATACGTTCAAAACAATTATATCCACACCTGAGCAGTAGAATTTGCTACAAAGTCCTTTCACGATGATCTACTTTCCCTTTTCTTCTCTTTCTTTGCGATCTCCTTCTTGAGAATTAGAAACTGTTTTGAGATTATGCCTGTTGTTTTTAAAGATACGTCATTTCACAGTTAATTAGATTTTAATATGACAAATCACTCTTTGTATATTGATTACCGATGTCTGAATCTGCTGAAAAAAAATTAGACGCAACTGGACTGTTCTGTCCTGAACCTGTGTTTCGAACAAAAATTGAAATTGAAAGAATGCAGGTGGGTGAAATCATTACTGTGTCTGCTGATGATCCTGCAGCTGAAGAAGATATTTCTAGATGGGTCACGCGAAACGGACATGAATCATTGGATCTGTCCAAAGATGGTGACAAAATAACATTTCAGATTAAAAAGGTGAAGTAGCCTAAACCACTCCAAGCCTGACACGTATTATTCTCCAAACCAATACGTTCAAAACAATTATATACAGCAATCAATAAACCAATATATGTATATGGGAATTTGCATAGCATGTGAATCAGAATGCAGGGATAGTAATATTAAACCATTACATTCAAAAACCATGGAAAATAAATATAAAATATATGGATTATGTGACTCTCATTATTCCATTCCTGAAGAAAGATTCAACAAAACAGAGCGAAAATTATCAAAGTTAACAGGAGTAATACTTGACCGCAAATAGTACACTAAATGACTGGCTTATATACGCATTTAAAACAGCAATATTGACAAAGGATGATAATTTAGAAAGAGAATTATTATTTATAAATACATACAAACAGAAATTACATGCTAGTAAGATTAATATTACCAAAAAGTAATACTATATCATAGTCAGGGGGATTTACAATCGTCATACTGTTATTAATGGGTTCCCAGTCTATAATCTATTTATATACAATCAATACAATATGATGTTATATGGGAATAAATAAATCCAGAATATTCATACCAAAGAACTCTGAGAACCTGGTATTCTATTCAGCAACAATAGTAAATTTGAATGGGGAGGCAGGGCAATTCTCATTCAGAATTAACCTTGAAAATGGTAAAACCTTTAAAAAATTGGAATATTCACTGGGATTGGGAGATTGGGTAGACATAAACAACAGAGAAAGGGCAGCAAATCTATACACTATAAATATTCCCGAGGGATCAACCCGATTAATATTAAGAATTAGAGTATCCACCAATTATGAGCCAAGAATAATAAGATATTTTAACCTCCAACCTGGAGTAAACATTGAGGTAATGGACGGAATGACACTGGAATCAATTCCAGGAGTATTTGCTCATTATGAAGCAAACAATGTACTTTTAAATGATGATGGTAATGTCCAGTTCATGTTTGATAAATCAGGTAATAATAATAGAATGGAACAATCACAACCAAACCTATCTCCTGGGTATATAGCAGAAGATACTGATTTCAATAATCACCCATCAGTATCATTTAATGGAACTGATCAGAGAATGGAAATATATCAATTTGAAAATAATGGAGTTAAAGAAATTGGATTTAAGGCAGCCCAGCCTCAACCTAACACATATGTAATGGTATTTAAAGACGTCAACCTTGAAAGAGGCATAATGTTTGACGGTGTAACAGCAACTCAAAGAAATGCTGTAGGAATCGTATCACCTGACGGACAACTAAAGTTATTTCAAATGAGAGGATGGGTAGGTGAACAGAATATATCTGGACCACTAGCAACCACTGATACTCACTTGGGCATATTCAGGTTCAACAATGATGACTCTGATGGATATATTGATGGATCAACCCCCGTATTTGAAGGAGGTTATCCTAACGGATCACCAATGGATGGAATAACATTAGGAACTGATTATACCCGTACTCAATATAAGGAAGTAAAAATAGCAGAATTTATCATGTGGAACAGACGACTAGATAATGTAGAGGTAAACTTTATAGGTAACATATTAAGTCAAAAGTATGGAATTATCTGGACAGACATGGATGTAACTTAATATTTAAATAGAAACCATTATATATAGAATCATATGCCTAACATGAATAAGAGACGTATTTTAATACCAAGGAGAACCCAAAACAAAGTAATATTCTCTGCAATGGTAACAAACTCAGACCAAACCAATGAAGGTGAGTTCTCATTTAGAATGAATGTAGACAATGGAGATTCATTCCAAAAACTAGAATATTCACTAGGAATAACAGGCTGGAATGCAATAAACAAAAGAGATACTGCAGCCAATTTATATACTATTATGTTACCACCAAACACCATTAATCAACCAATAAGAATAAGATTATCAAATAATCATAGATTGGATTCCATAATCATTAAATATATAAACCTGCAATTATCTTCAACAGTAGACGTACAGCCATTTAGTTTCGAACCATCAGATATTTCAAACCTATTTGTGCATTATGACTCCAGGGACATTGAGGTTACTGGTACCAATGTAACTCAGTTGAATGATTTGTCTACAAACTCTCATAATGCGGTACAGGCAACGGTTGCAGACCAGCCTTCATTGGTTGCATCAGACAGTGATTTCAACGGCATGCCATCAGTATCATTTGACGGAACTGACAGTGTAATGGCCACTGCAGCATTCTCAGAAGAACAAGCACAGCCTAACACATATATAATGGTTTTCAAGGCAGCAAATACGTTTGCAGGTACATTCTTTGATGGCATTGCAACACAAAAGAAAAACACATTCTTTGTAGACCTTCAAGGTTCAGCACCAATTAACCCATGGACTGTTCAAGCTGAAGGTGGTAAGGAAGTAAAAAGTGCCATAGCATCAGATACAAATGTGCATATAGTAGCATTAAGATTAAATACATCCTCTACTACAGGATATCTTGACGGAACCACCTTATTTAACAACGTTGACCCAGGAGATGATGAAATCACAGGATTAACATTTGGATCAGAGGACGATGATACTCTTCACAAAGCATTCAAGATGCCAAGTTTCTTAATGTATAACAGACTACTTACTGATCCTGAGATAAACTTTATAGGAAACTATCTAAGTGACCTCTATGGTACTACTTGGACTGATATATAAACATATCATATTTAAATAGATAATAAACAATGAATAGACATGCATAAAAAAGGAAGGGTACTAATACCTTCAAATTCAGTTAACCTACAATTTATTACAGTATTTGCAGAAAACCCATCAAGTATTGATGGCAATGTGTCGTTCAGAATGAATGTATCTAATAGAGATGAGTTTCATAATCTTCAATATAAATTAGGGGATGAGGATTGGAAAGGATTCATCCCAAGAGATATATCTGCAAATCTATATATAGTTAGACTTAAACCATTTAGGAGAGGAAAAATTTCACTTAGGATTTCTTCAGGTCAAAGGGCACAATCTATTATAATACCATCAATAGACATGCAGGAATCAGGAAACGTGGGAATGTTTATAATGGAACCGGTACCAATCCAACTCACATTTGATATGATCATAAAAAAACAATTATCCATTACACCGTCCATTGATATAATACCAATGATGAAAAACCTCTCAATAACCTTGTCAATGGACATGATGGTACAAAGAATGTTTTTAATGAGAACCGACATGATATTGGAATCAGCAATGCCTTCTGGAGCATATTTTCACCTGGACTCAAATCATGTCATGCTTTCTCAGGGTAGAGTAAGTAGGATGGAAGATCAGACTGCAAATAATCGTGACGGAACTTTTACAACTAGTGACCACTACGGCACATACATATTGTCCGATCCTGATTTCAATAATAATCCGACTGTGCAAATCCCCCAACCCGTCGAAAATGCCCATATGAGTATAAGTAATTTTGCACGGATTGGGGGTAATGTCAAGTTTACTTTTTTCATGGTGGTTGAAGGTACATCAGGAGGTCATATTCACGACTTTATTAATGCTACACCCATTGATGGATTACTTCTTCAAAGTGTTCCAGGTTCAACGTATAGGTTTGGTCTTACTGGTGTCGACCAATCATTAAAGGGAGGTTTAGGAGTCACCGATTTACACGTTATTGTGGGTTTATTCAATCTAAATTCTAGTAGATTATGGGTTGACGGACAGATAGAGATTGCAGGTGACGTTGCCCAGAACAAAGTTGACGAGTTTGTTATGAGAAGAGGTTTTAAATTTGCAAGGGTTATTTTTTATGACAGAAAATTTACTGTCGGAGAAATTAATACTACTGCACGATCACTGGCATCACAGTACGGATCAACATGGACTGACATATGTGAACCTGGATAATACTTAAATAAACAAGTAAATATTACATTTTTTTACCCTGATTGGCACTAATTAACTTCATATGAATCATAATTAATCCTTATATAAAATAGGTAGTAATATTAATATAGAATGGGGCTTACTAACAAAAGAAGAATATTCATACCTAAAAATACCAATAATATAAGGGTATACTCCGCATTTGTAACCAATTCAAATAAACGTTTTTCAGAAGAATTTGCATTTAGAATTAATTTAGACAATGGAAAGATGTTCAGATCACTCCAATATAACCTAGACAAGAAGGGATGGACAAGCTTCCTGCCAAGAGACATGGCTGCAAACCTATTCAATGTAATGATACCTGCAGATTCTACCATGGAATTACAAATAAGAATGTCTACAGGAGCAGAAGATGTTACAGTTAAATATATAAACCTACAGTTAGACTCCAGTTTAACCGTTTCATCCACCATTGAGAACCCAGACAACATACCAGGACTATACATATATTATGAGGCAAGTGATTCCATTAAAAACGGCACAAATATATCTCAATTAACAGATAAATCAGGTAATAATATTCATGCAGTACAGGCATTTGCAGCCGATCAACCAGCATTTACGGAAACTGACAGTGATTTCAATGGAAAAGCATCAATTACCTTTGATGGTACAAGTGATTTTCTTCAAACTGATGCATTCTCAACAGCATTAAGCCAACCTAATACCATAATAATGGTATATAAAAACACTACTGATGGTTCAGGTGCATATTTTGACGGGTTATCCAGTAATGGAAGACAGATATTGACATATGACAATGCAAATTCTAGGTTTGTATTTTTTGCAGGAGATAGTAAATTTTTAACGGGAGGAACTGCAAACACCAATACGAATATGTTTGTGGCCAGGTTCAATGGTGACACCAGTGACTTGTATAGAAACGGCGGTTCACAATTACTGTCAGGAGAATTAGGTGATAACGCAATGGATGGACTTACCATAGGAACTGATTTTCCAGAAAATGACTTCAAAGACATGAAGATGGGGGCATTCCTTATATATGACAGATTATTAGATGATGATGAAATAAACCGAATAGGTACATTATTTGCTACAGAATATGGAGTATCATATCAAAATTTAATACCACCAGTTCAGCCAATAGAGAAGACAATTGATTTCACCATGGATATATCCACATATGTAGTACCAGTACAGAAAACATTAAGCAGTACATTTGATTTAGTAGTAATTACTGCACCAGTGCAACCAATAGTAAGAACAGAAGAATTTACTGCAAATATTGTAATAGCACCTACACCGTCAACTGAAAGAACTACAAGTTTCACATCTGATATAACTACGGGCGAAGCCCCATATAATCCAGGCACGATATCTGGATTATATATAAGATATGGTGCGGATGACGTGGAAGTTTCCAACACTCTCGTATCAAGCTTTAATGACAAGATAGCCAGTCGTGATGCCACTCAAGCAGCACTAGCACGAAGACCCGTACTTATACCATCAGACCCTGATTTTAACAACAAACCATCAGTATTGTTCAATGGTAATACTGATTTTGTACGTACTGCCGCATTTCCTGCACAATCACAACCTAATACCATCGTGTTGATATTCAAGAGGCAGATTTCCTCCCCACGTACCGCATTCTTTTACGCAGGAATATCCAGAAACAATAGAAACAGACTTGGTGTAAGGTCCAATGGTAGTGATGGAGGAACAGAATATACGATAAATAGTGGAATGACTCAGAGTGGAGGACTTGTGGATACAAATACGCATATATCAGTAATAAGATACAACAGTCCCAACACTACATCATATATAGATGGAGGTACATCACATATTTTAGGTGGAAACACCGGTACAGAAACAGTTACTGGTTTTACCATAGGAGGAAACTGGAATGATAGGGGTAATTCCATTATTAAAATAGCTGAATTCTACATGTGGAATAGACAATTAACTGATGCTGAGGTAAACCAAATAGGTAATGGTCTGTCAACAACCTATGGTACAACCTGGACTGACATATAAATAGGAGCCTGGTGTAATAGATTCATGGTAAACTTTAATAAGAGTAGAATATTTATTCCTAAATTCACCATTGATACAATTTTCTATAATGCCAGAGTAATAAACACATCTGAAACAAATATAGAACAAGTATCATTTAGAATGAGTATACAGAACAATACTCAGTTACAGGATGTATTTTATTCATTGGGTGGAGAAGGTTGGACCAAGATAGGTTCAAGAGATATTGCTGCAAACCTATACACTGTAGAAATACCACCAAATACAAATAACAGATTAAGATTGAGAACCACTACCGGATCTGATGATATTTTAATATTATATATTAATCTACAATTATCACCGCAAGTAACTGTAGAGGATTACTCGTTTGACCCAGAAGACATATCTGGTCTTCATATACATTATGATGCAAAAGATGTAGTTACAGATGGAATTACAGTATCTCAGCTTACAGATCAAACAGACAACAAGATAGATGCGATTCAGAGTACAATGTCAAACCAACCTGGTTATATAGAGAATGATCCTGATTTTAATGGTAATCCTTCAGTATATTTCAATGACACTCCACATAACATGCAGACTGATAATTTCCCAGAAGATCTGGAACAACCCAATACTATATTAATGGTATTTAAAGATCAATCCACAGACCCAGGTATACATTTTGACGGATTAAGTAACACTAAGAGACATTTGTTTGGAAATATAAATATATTTATTATGGAAGCAGAAGAGATCATAGGTGGAGGATCATCTGATACTGCTACACATGTAACAGCATTAAGATTCAATAAAGCAGATGCAAATGGACCAATCCGCCATCATGTGCCAAACGTGAAACAGTCCGGGCCATTCTTCAAGTCTCACTGGAACATCATCGGCGCGGGCACGCACCGCTAACTTGCGGCTGTCGTCGAGAAGCACTTCTCGACTGCCCACTTGAATGAACAGGGGCGGTAGACCGCGGAGGTCACCAAACACCGGCGAGACCAAGGGGTCCTTATTGTCGTGGCCGTTCAAGTAGTCGTTTGCTGCCCGGAGCAAGCCTGCCTGGTTGGCGACCGGATCATCCTTGGCTTTGCTGTCCATGGTTTCACCATCGCAGGCCATGTTCACCCAGGGCGACAGCGCGATCAGTGCGGCCGGTTGATCGAGGCCATCTTCTTTGAGGCATAAGGCGGTCGAGACGGCAAGCCCGCCGCCTGCCGAGTCACCGGCAATCGCAAGATGGCCTGGTTTGAATCCCTGATCGAGCAGCCAGCGATAGGCCGTCACGCAATCATCCAGGCCGGCAGGGAAGGGGTGTTCGGGCGCAAGGCGGTAGTCGATTAATAGTACGCGTGTGCCGCAGGCCATGCTCAAGTCTGCGCCGAGACGTTGGTGGGACGTCAGACTGCCGGCACTAAAGCCGCCGCCATGGAGCAAAAGAACAGCCCGGTCCGGGTCCGAACCCGCAGCCGTTATCCATCGCCCTGCAACGCCACTGGCGTCGATATCTTCAACGGTCACATCGTCCGGCATAGCAAAGCGCGCAAAAAAACCGTCGAGCATGAGGCGCATGTCAGCGGCGGTCTCTTTCGGCTTGTCGCTCATGTAATCGGCGAGCTGCTTGATCGTGGCATCCACTTCGTCAGTCAAGTCGCCTTGCTGGAGAGCGCCGGCCTCAACACCGCTTCTTTGATCGGATGCAAGGTTTACGTCGTCGCTATGGCCACCGATTGGGTCTGATGCCACGGTCTGCGAAATGCGGTTGTAGACAAATCCAAAGAGGGTGGTGGGAAAAATCAAAACCATCAGACTGCCGAGTGCGCCGACTATGGTGCCCAGAATTACTCCGCCGCCTTCGGCAAACCCTTCCGACATCACGCTGACGAGGGCGACCACAGTTGCGACGACCAATTGCATGGGGATGAGCAGCAACAACGCGCAAAAAACGCAGAGGATAAAAATTGCCGCCATGTGACCGCCAAGGCCGCGGGTGCGGGCCCAGGCTTCGCTAAGAACGGCGGGTCGATCTGTTGCGGCCATCGCCAGGACCAAAGACAAACGACAGGCGACCGCAACGATAACAATGGCCCAAATGCCAAGAAGGACAGCTGAGAGTGTTTGTCCGGCGGCGGTGCTTACCGTTGCGATCAAGCCGACAATGGCGCCGACCAAAAGCATACCGCCCCCGGCAGTGGCGAAGACGATCAGGGCAATGGCGATCTGCCAGCCCAATAGCCGGCCTTCAAGGCGCGTGAATTTGAACAGTGGCCGGCCAACCATGTCGCCCATGCCCAGAATGACCATCCGGTACCAAGTCACGGTGAGAGGCAAGAATACGATGGCGCTGATGATGTTAAGGACGGCAAAGGCGGGGCTCTTAAAATTCGTGACGTCCAATCCCATCTGCCAGGCTGCCAGATTCGCAACCACAATCAGAGAGACCGGAACCACGGCGTGAGCCAGCCCGACGTGCCGCTTTTCCCAGCAGTAATCTAGGATTTCCTTGACCGTTTGAAAGATTGGCAGTTGCATCCGGTCCCCGTCTGGCGTTCGTTTGACCGGACCCTACAAGGAGCCCGCAGCAAAGTGAACGGTCGGTAATCTTGTGGCTGTTGACCGCCTTGCCCTGGCGGTCCAAATAGGCAGTCGCAAAGAGCCGTCTTGATGAAGGAAATATCCATGCGATCTGTCGGGATTCTCAGCGCCGTTTTTGCGGCTACTGTAGCGTTTGCAGCGATAACGCAGGGGCGAGTGGCGCAGGCCGATGTTTTCGGTGCCGAATCGTTCATGCTCGACAATGGCATGCAAGTTGTGGTGATCCCCAATCATCGCGTCCCCATCGTCAGTCACATGGTCTGGTACAAGGTCGGCTCTGCCGATGAGCAGCCGGGCAAGGCGGGTATCGCGCATTTTCTTGAACACCTAATGTTCAAAGGTACGCCGACCTACCCGGCGGGAGAGATCACCGATCTTGTTGCCCGCAATGGCGGCCAGCAAAACGCGTTCACGTCCTATGATTACACGGCGTACTACCAAAACGTCGCCGCAGATCGCCTTCCAAAGATGATGGAGTTAGAGGCGGACCGCATGCGTAACCTGATCCTCAGCGAAGAGGACGTGCGGGTGGAGCGGGACGTTGTGCTTGAAGAGCGGCGCATGCGGGTAGATAGCCGCCCGGCCTCGATCATGGCGGAACGTCTTGATGCCGCCCTGTGGGTGACCAATCGCTACGGCACCCCGGTGATTGGCTGGGAAGAAGAGATCCAAGCGCTCAATCGCGATGATGCCTTCGATTTTTATCGCCGCTGGTATGCACCAAAGAGCGCCATTCTTGTCGTTGCCGGCGACATCACCGCCAAACAATTGCGACCGTTGGCCGAAGCGACCTACGGCAAAATTGAACCGGTCGAGTCTGTGACGTCGCGCGAGCGATCGACGTTTCTGCCTCAATCAGCGGATGTCCGTGTCACCATGACTGACCCGCGGGTCCAGCAGCCGCGCTGGTCACGCACGTATATCGCACCGAGCGTCAATGTTGGCGATTTGCAAGACACCTACGCGTTGCAAGTGCTCAGCGAAATTCTTGGCGGCGGGTCGACCAGCCGCTTGTATCAAGCGTTGGTGGTCGAGCAAACCATTGCCGCTTCAGCCGGCGCGTTCTATCTTGATGATGCGGTGAGTTGGGGCCGGTTCATAGTTTCTGTGTCGCCAAGCCCGGGCGTTGATGTTGCGGCATTAGAAGACGCAGTGGATGCGGAACTCGCGACACTGGTTGCTGAAGGCCTGACGGATGACGAAGTGGAGCGCGCCAAGACGCGCCTCCAGGCCGAAGTGATCTACGCCAAAGATTCCCCGACATCAGCCGCGCGAACCGTCGGCTCTCTGCTGGCCGTGGGCATGACCTTGGACCAGATTGAGGCTTGGCCTGATCGCGTTTCGGAAGTGACCACCGAGCAGGTCAATGCGGCAGCCCGGGCGCTGTTAACGGAAGCGCCCACCGGAACAGGCGTGTTGCTGCCGGAAGGAGGCGTCTGATGGTTAACGCCTCAAGATTTATCGCAGTGGGTGCGCTCGTCGTTGCCTTTGTATTTACCACGGCCGCTTCCGCGATTGACGTTCAGGAAGTTAAAACCCGCGACGGAATCACCGCATACCTGGCACAGGATGACAGCAATCCGATCATTGCGTTTAGTTTCGAATTTCGTGGGGGCTCGAGCATCGACCCCGACGACAGGCTCGGTTTATCGGCAATGTTGGCTGGACTGCTCGATGAAGGCGCGGGTGATCTGGATTCCTTCGCGTTTCAATCGACGCTACAGGACAAGGCGATCCGTCTTGGATTCGATGCCAACACGGATTCATTTTCCGGATCGGTCACCACCATTAAGGCCAATGCTGACGAAGCATTTCGTTTAATGGCCCTGGCCCTGTCAGCGCCACGCTTTGACGAGGAGCCGGTCGAGCGCATTCGTCGCCAGATATTGGTGAGCCTGGCCCGTAGTGCAGAAAACCCCGGGCGCATCGCCCGCGATACGCTGTTCGCAGAAATATTCCCAGATCATCCATACGGACGACCTTCAAGTGGCACACCGGAGACGATAGAGGCGATCACAACCGATGATCTTGCGTCCTACGCCGCGCATCGATTTGCCAAAGACCGTTTAATCGTTGGTGTTGCCGGTGACATCACGCCACGGCAATTGCGCAAGCGCCTCGACGAAGTGTTTGGCCATCTACCCGACACAGTCGATACGGAGTGGCGCGTGCCTGACACTGCAGTGACCTATGTCGGAACTGTCGTGGTCGATAAGGCCGTGCCGCAAAGCACCGTCTACATGGCGCAGCCTGGTCTCGCCCGCACTGATCCGGATTGGTACACCGCGCTGGTTGCCGATTACATTCTTGGCGGTGGGTCTTTTGCATCTCGTCTGATGGATGAAGTGCGCGAGAAACGCGGCTTGGCTTACGGCGTCAACACCAGCCTGGTTCCTTATGAATCAGCGCCGTTTATGATCGCATCGGTCGGCACTCGCAATGAGTCGGTGGCCGAGAGTATTGCCGTCATTCGCGAGGAGTGGCGAAAGTTCCAGGCCGATGGCCCTACGGCTGATGAGCTTGAGGGCGCTAAAATGTACCTCACCGGGTCCTGGCCTCTGCGGTTTACCTCGTCGGGCCGCATCGCCAGTACACTCGTTGCCGTCCAGCGCGATGATCTGGGTCTCGACTATCTCGATCGCCGCAACGACTACATCGAATCAATCACGCTAGAGGATGTCCGCCGCGTTGCTGCAGGCCTGTACAGACCGAATGAACTGTCTGTCATTGTCGTTGGCCAACCGGTTGGGGTTGAAAACAGCGGCGGCTAGCGGCTTCGCAATTCTCTAGGGCTGCTGGTACAGTGCCGCCCAGACTTGCCAACCAGATTGAAACCCGGACCTGCTGATTGCCATGACTGTTCCTGATCCAACCCTGACGGACGCCTGGGCGGCCCTTGCCCGCCATAGGAATACCATGGCTGCCGTTTCGCTGCGCAGCCGGTTTGAGCAGGATTCCACCCGATTCGAACGGTTGTCCTGGTCTGTGGCTGGATTGACGGTCGATCTCTCAAAGCAGCATCTTGATGATGAAACTTTGCCCTTGCTGCTCGAATTGGCGTCAGCCATGGATGTCGAGGGCAAGCGAACAGGATTGTTTGCCGGTGATAAAGTCAACGTCACCGAGAACCGCGCGGCCTTGCACGTCGCGTTGCGTGACCAGACTGATCGCTCCTATGTGGTTGAGGGTGAGGATGTCTCGGTCCAGCTCAAATACGCGCGCGGTCGTATGCTCGCTTTTGCCGGGCACGTCGTTGATGGTCAGCGCACGGGCCACACGGGACAGCGCTTTGACCGTGTCATTAATATCGGTATTGGCGGGTCCGATCTCGGGCCGCGCTGCGCTGTAACGGCACTGGCAGATCACGCCGTCTCTGAATTGACGGTTGAATTCGTAGCCACGGTCGATGGTGTCGCGCTTCAGGATGCCTTGGCTGTGGCAACGCCCGAGCAAACTTTGTTTGTTGTCTGCTCAAAGAGTTTCACGACCCGGGAGACCATGACCAACGCTGATCATGCCAAGCGTTGGTTGATCGATGCCCTGGGCGAGGCAGCGGTGGCTGATCACTTTGTCGCCGTTACTGCGGAGCCGCCGGTTGCCGTTGAATTCGGCATCACCGATGACGCCATCTTCCCGATGTGGGATTGGGTTGGCGGGCGTTATTCTTTGTGTTCGGCGATAGGGTTGTCGTTGGCGTTGGCCGGTGGGCCGCAAATATTCCAACGTGTTTTGTCCGGTGCCTACGCCATGGACCAACATTTCGAGACCGCACCACTGTCCGAAAACTTGCCGGTGCTCATGGCATTGCTCAGTATTTGGAATCAAGATTTCTGGAACACAACAGCTCTAGCCGTGCTGCCCTATGATCATCGTCTGCGCGTATTGCCCGCACACTTTCAGCAGCTGATGATGGAAAGCAATGGCAAGGGGGTGCGTGTCGATGGGGGGGATGTGTCCTTCAGAACCGCGCCCATCGTATTTGGTGGGTCCGGAGCGGAGAGTCAGCATTCTTTTATGCAGCAAATTCACCAATCACCAAAAGTTGTACCGGTAGAATTTATTGTCGCGTTAGACGGGCATGGAGAAGACGATCGCGATATTTTAGTGGCCAACGCTTTCGCCCAGTCCGAAGCCCTAATGCGAGGGCTCGCAGCCGACGAAATAACGCAGGACTCTGCGAAAAACCTCATGCCGCACAAAGCTTGTCCGGGCAACCGTCAAAGCACCACTATCCTCTTGGAATCCCTTACGCCCGAAACTTTTGGCGCCCTGATCGCGTTGTATGAGCATCGTACATTCGTGGAAGGGACGTTATGGGGACTCAACTCCTTCGATCAGTGGGGGGTGGAATTCGGCAAGGCGCTGGCCTCGCGTCTGCTGGAGGACGTCGCCAAGGGCCATGCCGACGCTGGGCACGACTCCTCGACGGCGGGTTTGCTAAACGCCTATCTCGCACAAAGGTCGACGACCCCGTCATGACCGTACGCATACTCCCGCCCAATCTGGTCAACCAGATCGCCGCTGGTGAGGTTGTTGAGCGTCCTGCGTCAGTGGTGAAAGAATTGGTCGAGAACGCGCTCGATGCGGGCGCACGCCATGTCGATGTCACCATGAATGATGGCGGCCGCTCCCTCATTGTCGTCGCCGACGATGGGCGCGGTATGGATGAGCGCGAACTGGCCCTCGCCATTGAGCGCCATGCGACCTCTAAATTACCCGATGATGATCTGACGGAAATTGGTTTCTTCGGTTTTCGTGGCGAAGCGCTACCGTCCATTGGGGCCGTCGCGCGTCTGACCATTACGAGCCGCACGCGTGACGCCTCTAGCGCCTGGTACATCCGGGTCGAAGGGGGGCGTCGCGAAGGTCTGGTGCCGACCCCGCACCCGCCCGGCACGCGGGTTGAAGTGCGCGACCTGTTTTACGCTACCCCAGCACGGCTTAAGTTTCTTAAAGCCGCTCGCACTGAACTCAATCATGCAGTCGACACCATTGAACGGTTGGCGATGGCCAACCCGTCGGTTGCCTTTACCCTCACGGCCGATGGTCGCACCCGTGTTTCGCTTGAGGCGGAAGGTGGTGACTTGTTTGACGCGCGTCTGGCTCGCCTTGGTGCCATCATGGGCAAAGATTTTGTCCCGAATGCGGTCAAGGTCACCGCTGATCGCGGCGGTTTGCGGCTATCCGGATATGCTGGTGTGCCGACCTATAACCGCGGCAATGCCTTGGCCCAATACATGTTTGTCAACGGACGCCCGGTGCGCGACCGGCTGTTGCAAGGGGCTGTGCGCGGCGCGTATCAGGATTTTCTTGCCAGCAACCGGCATCCCTATCTCGCTCTGTTCCTTGATGTCCCGCCCCGAGAGGTCGACGTTAATGTTCACCCGGCCAAGGCCGAAGTGCGCTTTCGTGACACAGGTCAAGTGCGTGGCTTGATTGTCGGTGCATTGAAACATGCCTTGGCCGATGCCGGACATCAGGCGTCGACCACGGTCAGCGATGCGGCACTCGGTGCGATCACCCCGGGCAATTTGCCGCCGCGTCCATCGCAGTCGCTATTCAGCATGGCGCGGGCCGGGCAGGCGCCACTCGGCCAAACCGCCCAAGACAATGGCCTCGCTGAAGATCAAAGTGCTTATGACGATGCGCCGACGGCGGTGGTCTTTGATCCAGAGACTGTGGACGCCTCTGTCGAGGATTATCCGCTTGGCGTCGCCCGGGCACAGGTCCACGAAACTTATATCGTTGCGCAGACCAGTGACGGTCTGGTCATTGTCGATCAGCATGCCGCCCATGAACGCTTGGTCTATGAGCATATGAAAGCGATGCTGGCCGATACAGGGATTGCCCGGCAGATGCTTCTGCTGCCCGAAGTGGTTGATCTCGATGAAGCGTCGGCCCAACGCCTGGCCGCCCGCGCCGATGAATTGGCAGAACTGGGGTTGGTCCTGGAAGCCTTTGGTGAGGGTGCGGTGATGGTCCGCGAGGTTCCCGCGTTGCTCGGGGATACCGATGTCCAGGGCTTGGTGAAGGACCTGGCCGATGAATTGGCCGATTTTGGTGAGGCTCTCGCCCTACAGGACAAAATGGCCGACGTCTGTGGCACCATGGCCTGTCACGGCTCTATCCGCGCTGGTCGGCGGCTGGGTGGGCCGGAGATGAATGCCATGCTTAGGGAAATGGAGCACACCCCCCACGCCGGGCAGTGCAACCATGGACGTCCGACCTATGTCACGCTTAAACTCACCGATATAGAAAAGCTGTTCGGCCGCCGCTAATCGCTGGACCGACGGCATACTGTAAGGGATGAGCCCATGCTGGCGGAACTGTTCCGCTATTGGACGACGTTTGCACCGGAGCGGGTGCGCAAGTTCGGTTATCTCAAACGGCTGATTGAACTTGAGTTCCGTCATGCGCGGAATGAGCACGCCTGGGCCGACCACATCCTCAGCTGTCGGACCTTCATTGTTGAGGCCGCCGACAAATGCCCGAAGCAGGGCACGGCTGTCGTATTGGGATCGGGTTTGTTGCTTGAAGTGCCATTGCGCTCCCTCGCAGAGCGGTTCGATCGGGTTTATCTCGTCGACATGTTTCATATGCCCCAGGTGCGGGTCGAGGCGAAAAAGCACTTCAACGTTAAGCTGCTCTACGGTGATATCACCGGCATCTTCGCAATGATGGCGGAGGGCGATTACCCGGGCGGCTCGGTTCCAGCACCGGAGCCGCGCATTCCTCATTTGAAAGATGCGGATCTAATCGTCTCGGTTAATTGTTTGACCCATCTGTCGCCGCCGATTTGCGCCCATCTCGATCACGCCCGTCATCTCACGGAGTTCGATCAAGACAGGCTGACGCTGCAGATTATGGACGCCCATGTGGATGCCATCGCCAACACCGCAACCGGGGTAGGGGCCATCATCACAGATTCAGAACGCTTCGTGCTGGCCGGTGATCGCGTGGTCAGCCGTCGAGACTTGGTTCCCGGACTGCATTTTCCAGACACGGCATCGCGCGCTCATAATCTGGAGTGGCAGTGGCTGGTTTCACCCGCAGGTGAGGACCACGAAACCCATGACATCGAACACACCGTTGTCACGCGCCTCTACGAGCGCTTCGTCATTGATGAAGAGGAAGAAGATGGCCTCGCCGACGATGCGCCCCGTGAAGACCCGCCCGAACCCGACGATGACGACATCGACGGCCTGGGAGATGATTAACCGTCTTATCGCGTCGGCTCTAATTGTTGCCGCGACTATGTTTTCGGGCTCAGTGGATGCGCGACCCAACGTTCTATTGATCATGACCGACAACCAAAGCCCGTCGCTGCTCGGCGCGTACGGCAACCCCGATATCAAAACCCCGAACATTGATCAGCTCGCTAAGGACGGCGTGTTGTTCGAGCGGGCTTATGCGACCTCGGGTGTGTGTTCGCCCTCCCGCGCGGTGCTGCTTACCGGCCTGATTCCCTCCGCCAACGGAGTCCACAATGGGTTGCCGGCCCGCTACAAGGTCGCCGACTACGTCGCCATTGAAGAGTTCCGCAATCTGCCGCAAACCCTGGCCGATGCCGGATATCGCACCGGCTTGGTCGGCAAGTATCATCTCGGCGCGCACGAAAAGCCTCAGCTCGGGTTTGAATGGTGGACCACCTTTCGCGGTGGCCATACGTCCAGCTTTGTGAACGCCCAGATTTTCGACAACGGCGAGATGTTCAACGTTCTCGATAGTAACGAACATCTGACCGATTTCTGGTCGCGCCGCGCCGTCGATTTTTTGAACGATCACGCGAGCAAGGACGATGATCGTCCGTTCTTCCTATGGCTGTCTTACAACGGCCCGTACATTTTGCCGCCGACCGTCAATCAACCGCCGGTCTCACGCCATGCGGCAACCTATCAAGACAATGTGCCGACGATGCCGCAAAATCGGGTGCATCCCTACATGCGGGCGTGGGCGAAGAACAACACCGCGCCCGCCCAGGAACCTACCGAAGGCGGTACTTACCCGTGGTCGGCCATAGATGCGCTGAATAACAAAACCGCGATGATCAACATTGCCGCGGAAATGACCCATGTGGACGAGGGCATCGGCACCGTGCTTGCCGCCCTCAAGGCCAAGGGCCTGGCCGAGGATACCCTAGTGGTGTTCCTCGCCGATCAAGGCTCCAGCTACGGGCAATTGGGGATGTGGGGCAATTCCTCCTGGGGTGACCCGGAGCCCGCCTATAATGCCCACATGCAAGTGCCGATGATCCTGCGCCATCCCGGCGAGATTGAGCCCGGCACCACCATCAGCGCGATGGTCAATCAGTTCGATGTGTTTCCCAGTTTGCTCGACTACTTGGGCATGGACGACTTAGACATCGCCAACTCCCCAGGTGAAAGTTTTGCGCCGATGCTGCGCGGTGAAGACATGGCCTGGGACGATGAGATCTTTTTCGAATACATCTCCACCCGCGTGATTCAGACGCGCCAGTGGAAGTACACCAAGCGCTTCATGGCCTCGCCCAATGAGCTGTACGACATGACCAATGACCCCGGCGAGACCACCAACCTCATTGACGATGCCGCCTATGCGGATGTTATCGCCGATCTTGATAAACGGTTGGTGGCATTTTGGGCTGACAACGCCGACCCCACCTTTGATGTGTGGAATGGCGGCACCGGCAAAGCGCTGGTCTATTATGGCAAACGCAACAACAAGTTCCGCAAAGCCTTCCCCGATTGGCGTGAACCTTTTGTGGAAAAAGCCACGGCGTTTAGGGACGAGTAGCGCCGATGCCGAAAAAGCTACCCGACGGCCTTAAACTTGGCGCGGACGGCAGACCCAAATGCTTTTGGGGTGGCGGCTACGATGATTACGAGTCCTATCATGACGACGAATGGGGTAACCCGGTCGATAACGACATACGGTTGTTTGAAAAGCTGTGCCTGGAAGGTTTTCAGGCTGGTCTGTCGTGGCTGACGATTTTGCGCAAGCGCGAGAATTTCCGCAAAGCCTTCAAGGGATTCGATTTCAAAAAGGTCGCCCGCTTCGGTGAGAAGGATGTTGAACGCCTGTTGCAAGACGCGGGCATCATCCGCCATCGCGGTAAGATCGAAGCGACCATCAACAACGCGCAGCGGGCCTTGGAACTGGTGGACGAGGCGGGGTCCATCGCCGCGTTTATTTGGCGCTATGAACCGGATTCCAAAACTCGCCCGAAAAAGCTGACCAAAAAAGCGCTGATGAAACTCACACAGGCCCCGGAAAGTGTGGCCTTGAGCAAAGACCTCAAGAAGCGCGGCTGGCGCTTCGTCGGCCCGACAACGATGTACGCGCTGATGCAAGCCATGGGCATGGTCAACGATCACATTGAGGGTTGTCACTCACGGGATAGGATCGAGAAAACGCGTAAGAAATTCAAGCGGCCTGGCTGACGGTCTATACTGGCCCGACACAACGCAGGGGAGTCCCATCATGGAGCGACGCGCACTGGTTCTCGGCGGTCTGTCCGCCCTGGCACTGCTGCGGCAACCTCGCAAGGCTGCTGCGGATGGTCATAAAGGCCGGGTGTTAATTCTCGGTGCCACCGGGCGCATCGGTAAGTTCATTGCTGAGACCATTCGCGCCGACGGCTACACCGTGCGGGCTGTCACCCGCAATGTCGAGCGCGCTAAAAGCAGAATTCCCGGCGATTACGAATGGGTACAGGCCGACGTGCGTGATCCGCGGACCTTGGTCGAGCCCATGCGTGATGTGGATTACGTGGTGTCGTCGATCCGCTCGTCCCAGTGGGTCGGTGGCTACAACCCCGAGTTTGTCGATTTTCACGGCATGCAAAATCTGGTCGATGCCGCCAAAGCGGTGGGCGTCAAACATTTCGTGTTGATCTCTACGGCCACATCCGGCCCGCAGGTGGATCAAAGCAAAAATCCGGCCAAGAACTATGTGCGCTATTTCAAAACCAAGGGCGAAGAGGTCGTGCGCACTAGTGGCCTCAGCTACACCATCATTGCGCCGGGGCGGGTGCCCGAGGAACCGGGTGGTGAGATCCCGTTCATCCTGCTCGACCGTAAAGACTATTATGTCTCGATCATCAAGGCGGGCGATGTGGCGCTGGCGACGTTGGATTCCCTGACCAATCCAGAGGCCCGCGGCAAGGCCTTTGGCCTGCGCAATGAAGCGAGCGTTCCCTTGGGGCATTGGCGCAGCCAATACGCTGCGATGCCGGACCGGTAGGAGAGTGATGATGTTTATAACGGAACAAATAAAACGCGTTGGACTCGTTGTTTTTGTCACCGCAACACTCGGCGCGTGCGCACAACAAGAGGAGTCACGCTCCAGCAACATGCTTCAAGTGATGCGCGACATCGACAACGATTTGCCACCGGGCAATCTGCGCGACTGTGCCGTCTGTCCGGAATTGCGAATCATTCCTGCGGGAAGCTTCACCATGGGTGCAACCGCCGACCAAGTGAATACCCTGCCGTGGAGCCACCCCATCGAAGGCGCGCGCGTTCTGTGGGAGTCACCGGAAAAGAAAGTCACCTTCGCCAAGCCGTTTGCCCTCGGTACTTTTGAAGTCACCCGCGATCAGTATGGCGAGTTCGTCAAAGCGACCAGTCGGGCACCCGATCCCAATTGCGTTGTGTGGGCGGGCGCTTGGGATCGCTCGGCCAACGGCAAAACTTGGGCCGATCCGGGCATTCCGCAGACCGCCGATCACCCGGTTGTCTGTGTTTCGAAAAACGATGCCGAAGCCTATACGGCGTGGCTTACTGAAATCACGGGCCGCCCATACGCGTTACCAACGGAAGCTCAGTGGGAATACGCGTCCCGCGCTGGCGGGTCATCGACCTATCCCTGGGGTGAGGATGGCAACGACGCCTGCGCCTACGGCAATGTTTCAGATGCGACCATGGCAGCGGCGCATCCAGCACGGGCCAGTCAATCTTGCGACGACAGCTACCTCTACACCGCACCGGCTGGAATGCATCAGGCGAACCCCTGGGGCCTCTACGACATGCACGGCAACGTTTGGGAATTCTGCAGTGACTGGTATGACAAGGATTTCTACCGCAGGTCACCCAGCGTTGACCCTGAGAATACCACACAAACCGAACTGCGTGCACTGCGCAGTGGATCGTTTCACAGTGTGCCGACCGTGTCCCGTTCCGCACAACGCGCCAGATGGGTCGGTCCCGAGCAGGTTCGCTACAACTACGGGATGCGTCTCGTTGTTGCACCGGCACCTGATGAGAAAGACAATTTGAAAACGCATTTCAAATCGATTTATGAAACGTTCGGGCAGAAGAGCACGACCAAAGTAGAGGTCGTGTCTGGACCAGAACCCGTACAAATGAGAAACGGTCGCGTCGCTGGCAAGCAGTGGATCGCGACTTCGGGCGACGAACGGTTCAAACTGACCATCGAAGACGCAACCGGCGCAAAGCTGGAAAAGCTGGTCAAGCGTCTCGAAAAGCTTCACAGTTCCTACATGAGCGCGTGCGTGGCTGTATCGGACGAGGGCGAAGACGGCATCGCGATCTATGCGAATTTGGGGGGTGCAAGAGCGCATGGCGGAAAAGGTTATATCAATCTTGTTCCCCATGCCGATGCTCTGGTGATTGCCCATGAAGCTGGTCACACGCTGGAGCAGGTCGCCACACAGTCCGATCCCACGATCCTCGACAAATGGGACGCGGCCATCAAAGCGGATAAGGTATCGGTCTCGGACTATGGCGATACAGTACGCCATGAAGATCTCGCCGAATTCGCTCAGGTGTATGCGGTCTGTCTGGGCGCGGGCAAAAAGCATCTGGAAGAACTGAAGAAACTGTCACCCAAGCGTTTCGAACTCTGGGAAAAAATACTGAATCCGTACAGCCCGCAGGCACTACGAAAATCGCTTGACCCGTTCTACAAACAACACATTGTCGCCGATGGACTTGTGGTCGCGGGATCAGAGAAAGTTTCCCTGTACGCTCTGGGAGAAGCGGGATATCTGGCAAACAAGATGCTCGCCAATCGACCTGACGTGATGCGGGACCTATGGGAAAAACGCAAGATGTTCGTAGCCGTGATGGCATACTGCGAACTGCAAACTGACCTACCCGATTGCCGGGGAATGTCACTTTGGTGGGCCTATCGGGCTCGTGGTCTGGGATCGAGGCCGGTCAGCTGTGGCGAAGAAAATCTGCTGGACCTGAAGGGAGATCCTTACAAGGGTGAGAACATCTTCATCCACGAATTCGCCCATGGAATACACAGCGTTCTTGGCGAAGAGTTCAACGTAAGACTGAGGCAACTCTACGACGAAGCCAAGGAAAGTGGACGATTCGGTGGTTATGCGATCGACGGTGGCGTCGCAGAATTCTGGGCCGAAGGCGTACAGACATGGTTCGAGTGCAACGGACGCAAGCGACCGAAGTCTGGCAGAGGCTCGGCCTCGTTCACCGTGCTCGGGCCCACAGGAGACATCGTCTGCCACCTGACCACCCGCGAGCAGTTGAAAACCTACTGTCCGGAACTCGCAAGACTGCTCGACCATACATTTCGGCAAAACGAATGGGTGTACGTCCCCGTGCTAGAACGCCTGGATCAACCCCACTTGAGGGGCTTTGATCCAACCGACGCACCAGAGTTCCGTTGGCCGCCTGCGGTAATCGAGGCCTACGATCGAATCGAAGCCGAGAACGCCAGAAAGGAAGAACTGCGCAAGGCCAAGTCCCAACGCTAGCAGCGAAGCAACCAACAAGTACATTGAGACATGACAACGCCGAACTCTTGAAAAGCTCAGAATTGCAGAGATTCAACTTTGGGGCGATGTGCGTACGAACAACTATTCTCTACCC
>WLWG01001365.1_pt1 | contig 22203 bp, 25 predicted proteins | sample 6712871 | NCBI WGS metagenome assembly WLWG01 (sample SAMN12718693, study PRJNA515312) | sponge metagenome | isolation source: marine sponge | host: Mycale hentscheli | place: New Zealand: South Island, Marlborough, Capsize Point | collected 2003-05-01
AAACCAAGCTCACTAGGATCTACTCCGGTTACCTCTATCCAGCTTTTAGGAGTAAACTTTACGCCTATAAGTGGGTTTAATTTATCATCATCAAATAAAGTTCTTTTCTCAGAAGATTCTTCTTTTATTAATTGCTCTTCATTAACTATCGCTTCAGCGATTTCTTTAGGATTATTACTTGTATCTGCTATCTCCTGGTTTAATTGACCGGGAGTAATCCCTTCAAACTTTATTTCTGATCGCTGTCCTTCATTAACATCTATAATAGACTCTAAATATTCTTTCTCAGCTCTCTTTCGAGCTTTATCACTTACAGGCTTCCCTGTTTTTTTATTAACTACAGATTCAATTTGACCTTCCTCATTAAAGTTTATTTGTGTAGAAGTTACACCTCCTTTTGGTCCTCTAAGTGTAAAAGGTTCTTTGATTGAGGGCTTAGTTTCTAAGCCAACAGCTTTCTTCTGGCGTGAAGATAGTGCATCAATTTTCTTTTGAGACATTATCTCTGTGATAGGCTTCGATTCAGAAGATACAATTTCTCCGTAAGCACGCTCTACATAATCTTTATTAGACAACGTATTGTCTTTTGAAACTATCTCTCTACTTCTAGCGCCATCAATAATCATTGAGACCTCTCTTGATCCGTCTAAATTTGTTTTAACTTCTACAGTTGTATTAGTCCCATCTGGACTTTGCATATCCACCTCAAAGACCTCAGCTTCTTTTACTACGTGATTATCTCTAAGGCTTTCTTCTTCTGACACAGGAGCTTCTTGAATCGTTTCCTCTGGCTGATCTTCCTTCTGCTCTTCTGACTTTACCTGCTGGGTATCTCGATCTTTAACTATCTTAATCTGCTCATCAATATCTGCTATTTTTTGATCTTGCTCTTCCTTAAGAGGGCCTTCTAATCCTTCTCGTTGTTCTTTAAGTCTTTGTCTTTGATTTAATAAATCAGACATTTCAACCATATTATCTGACTCTACAATAGTACCTTTAGTTCTATTCTCAGCAGTTTGCATAGCATATATTTCTTCGTATGCTAATTTCCCTTCCTCTGGAGTCAGTTGTTTTTCAGAGACTAAATTATCAATAGTTCCCTCTAAGTTGTCTACATTTCTAGCTACATATCTTACAGCATCAGCTCTCTTATTCCCACTCAATAAATTTTTAGCACCTAAGCTTGATGTTGCCCCTATTGTAAGAACAACAGTCTCTATTATTTCGCTAGACTTAAGAGCACTGCTTCTAACATTCAAGTCTGTAATTGAATTAACAACAGCGTTTATTCCTTTTTCTGAAAATAAAACAGGAAGTTCTTCTATAGCTACCTCTTTAAGGTTTTCATTTACTAAGTCCTTAAGCTTTCTATTAAATTTATCTTTAGAAAAAGTCTTTCCTTCTTTTTTTACAAAATCTACAATGCCTTTTTTTATTCCCTGAACACTACTCAAAATTTTAGTATTACCTCCAGCTAGGCCTGAAAAAACCCCATCTAATGTAGCTATAGCATTTCCAGCTCCTGCGGCAATCGATAATGCTTCGTTTTCAGTTAAACCAGATCTAACTAAGTCAGCTCTCATATCTTCTACTGATTGAGCCGAAGTACTTGCGTATGAAGCTAACCCCATTCCAACTGCAGGAGAAATCGGCAGCTTGCTGCTTAATCTTTTTGAGGCACTTATTAAAGCAAAAAGATTTACCATTGTTTGAACTCCTGTTTGAGCAAGCGCGCCACCAGCCCAAGACACCTCAGTGAATTTAACATTCTTTGATCTATCTTGAATCTTCTTTAATTTATCTTCAGGAAGTATTCCGTATAGGCTTATGTTTGTAGTGGGGTCTATAACATCTCCATCGTCTGTTACTACATAATCCTTCCCTTCAAATACAACGTTTTTTCCTTCAATGAACCCTGTTCTTTGAACAGGCCCCACCTCTTGCATCATTGATTCAGAAGTATCTAGCAATGACTCTGTTATACCCGCTAAGACTCCTTTCTTATCAGCTCCTGCTGCGGCAGAAATTTGATCTAACAAAGATGTTAGTGAAGCCGCTGCTCCTAATGCAAAATTAGTTATTGTAGTAGGTATTGTTTTTGCTATCTCACCAGCCTCAGTAAATAATTGAGTATTACCACCTTTCTGTCCAGCTTCATAAACCCTCTTTCTTCTATCAAGATCTAGCTTTGATGTTAACTCGGTAAACTTTGGAAATAAATCTCCTATTCCCGATAAAAGAGTAGACTCTTCTGTTAATCTACCTTCAAGCTGCTTCTTTATATTTAGTAATTCTAATTTATCTTTAGGGTCTAGCGCTAATTGTAATTTAGAGTTTATGGTTTTAATATCTTCCTGAAGATTACCTATTATTTCATTCTTATAAGAAGCTAATCTTTCTATATTCTTTTTTTCATCAGCAAACTCCTCGCCTTCATCTGTAGCAATCGCCTCTTTTATAAATTTAAAAGAAGCTGATTCTTCTCGCTGAGTATTTTGCTCCCACTTAGAATAATCTTCTTCATTTATTTTAAGAGACTTAAGGATATTTTGATCTATTTCAGTAGGTTTTAACTCTACTTCGTCATCCAGTTCTCTTTGCACTGGTTTAGATAGCCCTGAAGATAGATCTGTTATTATATTTCTAGAAGACTTGTCTGTTAAATACGTTGAATATATTGAAGAAACATCTTCTTCCTCTGTCCCAATAGACGGCACATCTCCAAATTTACGTCTTCTTAATGCCGCATCTACATCAATTCCTTGCTCTTCTAAAAATTTTCTTTGATCCTCTATCTCTTTTGGTGAGACCTCAACTTGACTTTCTATTAATACTTCAGGTATTTCAGGAGCTACTTCGGTAGGAATTTCTTTTTGAGGCTCAGGAAAAGTTAAATCTTTCTGTAATACCTCTGGCTGACTATCTGTACTTGAAGAATCCGATAAACCATTTTCCGACTGCAAATCCAATCCGCTTGGTTGGTCTGCTGCTACAGTTGCAATCTCCCCCGCAACAGCTTGTGTCTTTAAGAACCAGACAGGAGACACCCAATTATTTAAATTATAAGTGGGTTTGGCTGTGGGTCTCCTTGAGCCAAGATGGCAAATGCTAAAAGACGTCAAAAGACATTATTCTGATGAGAAATAAGATGATCTGGATAGGTCTCAATTTTTTTTGCTCAGGCGTCTCTAGTTTTATCCGCGCTGATTTTTTAGCGCGTTTCTAGTCAGTCAGAGAGACTGGTTCTAGGACCTGTCGTTGTTGTAGACTGTAATCCAAATAGGACATGGTTTCTAGTCTAGTTAAGAAACGTTGCCAGCGTGCCCGCTCCCAAACATCCATCTCCTTGACTAATTTAACGCTAAAGGCTGGGACCTCCGGTTTTACGCTAGCTGGGACCTCCGGTTTAACGCTAGCTGGGACCTCCGGTTTAACGCTAGCTGGGACCTCCGGTTTAACGCTAGCTGGTACCCGCTGGTGAAATGCCAGTCCCCATCCCTGCTGGACTGAATATTTCCCTATTTGAAAGCATTGTTTATTAGCTAGGCTGATGTGACTCACTTGGGGGGTCCCGTTACGGAGATATTGAATGGTTAGTTCCACCGCTTTTACCTCTGGGTGATTAGGTTGGATCCAGATATCATAGGTCCAAAAACTATGGTTGTTTACTTGATCACTAGACTGGTGGTAATAAAATAGCTGACAGGCTTGGCGATGGATTTGATAGTCGTAATCGGTGACCCCCTTGTTACGGGAAAAACGATAGATATGTTTTATTAGATCTATCGGTAATTTATGATATAGGGCAAGTGCCATAGCATAGATAAAAGATCAGTATATAAAAAAGGGTAGGTGGGGCAACTTTTAAAAGCGGGAAATTTAAATCTGGTAAATCTAAAGACCGCCGTCAGGAAAACTAGACCAAGAGAGAATGATTCAGTCTGACTAGCTAAACAACTCCATTAATATTTCAAGGGTCTTTTCCGCTCCATGCGTGGCGAGCATCTGCTGGCTGAATTGGATAAATTCCTGTTCCGAGACGGTATGATGGGGGGATCCACGTACGACCAACGCTAGACTTTTACGAACAATGCCACGACCGACATGATAGCGGTAGCCGGTTCTGGGAATTCTGGGAGGCTTAGAGGGCATCTGATTGATTGAGAAGTTTTTTTGGTGATCCGGGTTGATCCCGACCGATTAGCTTCAGTTTTATCACAAAAAAAGGGAGAGAGAGTTTCTAGTCGGTGCCTTGCCCTCTAGACTAGAAACTGGTAATTGACAATGACAATAAACAGCATCAGGATAATGCAGATCACAAGTAGGTAGAGACAGGTGGTCAGAAACTCTTTTTCCAGACGTTGACGGCGACGTTGTAGTATTAGAGATCGCCATTCCGCGTCATCATGGTCTTCTACCTGTTGGAGCAGTTGGGCGACCTCCTGTTTGTTTTCGGCTAGTTCCTGTAATTCATGAGTGTGGCGGCGCCACCACTTACTGTCTTCGGGTTTCATGGACATGGACATGTTTGGGATAAGTGGATTCCTGATTCCGGTCAGGATAAGATCAATTTTTTACTTTTTTGTCCCCAAACTCCTGCTAGCCTAGCAGTTTTTGTCTAGTTGCTAGGCTGCCAAAAAAATGAAGCTAAGCTACCCGATATAATGAGAGTTAAAACCAACCATGGACTCCAAGCGAGAACTAGAACTCCAGTTTCTGATCGCGGCAAAAGAGGGAAATATGCCAGAACTAAATCGGTGTCTGGAAGCCGGCGTGGACCTAGAGTGTAGGTCCACGGAGAGTGAACTACAAGAGTATCAGAGCCGCTCTACCAGTCAGAGTGGCAGTGTCAAAGTAAACGCCTTACCAGAAAAGATGTAATTGGGGTACTAAGGGGTACTAAGGGGTACTAAGGGGTACTAAATGGATTTATATTTGTATATGTGTATCTCAAGATATTTTTGTTTTTGGGTCTCGGGGGACTGGTGGTCGGTCGCCGAGTAACTAGATTTTTTTCTAGTCTGCGGCGCGGCGGGCGCCTCACCTAGGTGATAGGTGAAGATCAGGCTCTAGTTAATATTAATAGCTAATTAATTACTATTAAGTAGAGTTACAAAAAAAAGTTTTTTTGAGCGTGTCTATCTTGTTCTTGGGGCGTGTCTATCTTGTTCTTGGGGCGTGTCTATCTTGTTCTTGGGGCGTCTCTAACTTGTTCTTGGGGCGTCTTTAGCTTGTTTCGGGAGCGTGTTCATCAGGTTCTTGTGACGTCTTTAGCAGTCCAGGCGCTTCCACTCGGTAAAGACCCGAGTCTGCTTTAGTCGGCTGGTGATGCCGAGCTCTGCCAGGGTGGCGCGATCCTCATCCTTGACGATCATCTCCATGACGGCACCATCCACCTCCTCCTGCTCAGCAAGGTTTGCCACCTCCTGATCTGCTAGGCTAGTGACGTCTAGCCAGGCAGCCACCTCCTGTGCCGTGTAGGCAGTGCGCACGGTTGCCTGAGCCACTGGAGCCGGAGGCGGTGGAGGCTGTGCCGCGGTACTGGGCGTCACCTGAGTACCGACCACTACCAGATCCGGCATGTCCGAGTCGGTGCTAGAGCACGGTGAGCTAGCCTTGGCGGCACCACCTGCCTCGGGGAGATCCACCACCACCGTGTCCTCGTCCACCTCGCGCACCGGAGCACTGTAGCCACGGAAGAGACCCTCTGCCGTCTTGGCAATCACCTGGTGGACCTCGTCATACTGCTCGTCGTCCATGGCAGCCACAAAGGTATCCCAGGGAGTCGGGGGTGCCTTCTCCTGGTAGTCCTTGACCCGGCACTCCAGCACCAGAGGGATCATGTCAGCCGAGAAGCCAGAGATCATCTGAGTGTTGGGCGTGTCTGCCTGGGCGGGGAAACCGACCGTGTCGCCACGCAGGTTCCAGTAGACAGTGTGAGGCAGCTCGTAGGGCTGACCACAGACGGCGATCCCCACCTTGCGATAGGTCTCCACCAGGATCTGATGGTGCGTCTGGAAGTCCTGTGTCTTCTGCGAGTAGCTGCAACCATAGCCGTAGCCACCGTAGCTGGTACCACGCTTCCCCCGAACGCTAGCCAGCAGCTTGGCGTCGGCGTACTGATCCAGGATCGGGTAGCTGTTGTTGCCACAGGAGCCAGCCGCCTCGTTGAACTGCATGTCCGAGAAGACCGCAAAGGTCTTGGGGAGCTGCTCCGGCTTCAGCTTGTGCTTGATGGCAGTCGCCAGAACCAGGTCGTGAGCCGCCAGGAAGTCGGTGCTACAGTCGTGGATCTGAGTCCCGATGGCATGCGCGATCTTCTGCCGCAGCGTCCACTCCTTCTTGAACTCAATCCAGCGAGGACTGCCGGCAAAAGCCAGATAGCGGTCACGGAAGGGCTCGTCGGCAATCTCCGTCATCATGATTCCCATGGCTAGAGCCACCTCCAGAGGAGTGCCAGACATGGAACCCGAGACGTCAATCATCGGAACCACACCATCAGACGTTAGCCCGAGCTCCTCTAGCCGAGCCTGGAGCGCCTCGCGATGCGTGCGCCACTGGAGCTCTAGCAGCTGTGCCTCCTCCTCAGCAAGACTAAGGCTGTTGGAGCGCCCGTAGCCGTAGTGGCTGCCCGCGGCACCTAGCTTGTTGGTGATCTCGTGGATGAAGAGCTGCTTGCCCTTGAGCGTCACCTTGCCCTGCTTAGCCTTCTCCATGTGAGCCAGCAGGTGATCGCGGCACTCTACCCGAGCACGCTCCGTGCTACGCTGACCACCATCATCGTAGGACAGCTTACACTTGCTACCCCCCTTGAGGTTCAGGAAGGCACGGCGGTTCTTGTTGAGACAGCGACTGGCCACCAGGTTAAAGTCCACCTCGGACCAGCGACCCTCGGACATTAGCACCTCGGTAGTGTTGATGGCGGCGTTGAGAGGCGCCACTAGCTGACGGTAGAGGCGCATAGCCATCTTGAAGTCAGTCTTGAACTGCTCCGGATACAGCAGCTCCGCCAGACGCTTGGCTGTCTTGCACTTCTTGTCCAGCGCCCGACCCTCCTTGGGGATGAACTTGGCCAGTAGAGACAGAGACGGCTTCTTGTCGTAGGGCTGACCCTGAGCGATCGCCGTCGCCTTCTCCTGCTTCCACTCGCGGTAGGTGGCGTCGTCATCCAGCAGCTGATCCACCATGGTCTGGTAGATGTGCTTGAGCAGATCCCGGTAGACGGGCTGGTGGTAGCAGTCCTGAATGAAGAGCGACATGTCCTTCCAGTAACCGTACTTGGGAAACAGGGGGACTAGTGCCATCACCGTGCGCGGGAAACGCTGGTAGAGCTCCATAAAGAGCCAACGGGAGAGATCCTTCTCCCCCTTACCGCCCCGACAGTTGCGGAGCTGAAAGGCGAGCACAATAAGTGTCGCCATAGAGTTCTGGTGTACCTTGCCACCGCGGCGCTGAGCCTCGGTCTCGATGTTGACTAGAAACTCGCGGGCACGCTCCTGCGTACACCCGCGCACTAGCCCAGAGAAGGCAGCCACAAAGGCGCCCTGGAGCTGACTAGCCTTCTGTCCGGCACAGCCGTACATGGACCACTGATCGGCACCGTTCTCGCCCACGCCGCGCTCCGCGTGGATGGTGCCCACCTCACGATCCATGGCTGCCCAGAAGGCAGTGCTTGCATCAGTAGAGTTGTGAGTGTTCTGTGAAGTTGACATTGTAGAATATCTAATATTGATATGTTTAAGTAGTGGTTCAAATTTTTTTAGCTTGCTTAAGGTGCGCCAACTGAAAATAGCGCGGTTGATTTTCTATTTTCTAGTTAGCACGGATCACGCGAACCACGGCACATCTAGCTAAGCCCCGGAGCCCCTCCCCCACTAGCACATACTCCTTCATGATGGGATCATAGGCTTCTATCTCTAGCTCTAGGTTGACCCGAGACAGGTGGCAAATCTCCTTAATGGCAGTTTTAAATTCCGAGAGCGTACTTCCAGTAAAGCTATCTAGCATCCATTTTCCTTTGGCTCCTTTTCCAGTGGCATTTTCTACTAGATATTGGGTTTCCCGATCTTCTGGGTTTTGGTGATGGGGATAAGACAGGTCCGAGAGAAATTCGGCTTGTAGTGATTCCCTTCTGACTTTGGGTAATAATAGGGGATCGTCTACTTGGTTCATAGCCACCGGGGGTAGAGGTGGCTGAGCGGCTTGACTAGTTTCTAACATTTGTTATGTGATGTTAAGATAGATTTATTTTTAAGATAAAAAAAATATTACAGTACAGATAGATGACGTTCGGGTATTCATAGATAATTATAGCTTAACTTTCAGTCGGAGATGTCTTACACACTAGATAGAAGGTCTGACACAGACAGTAGACACAGACCCCCATCATGCTATAGAGAGAGGCGTCCGATGTTTTTCCACAGTTAGCGGTGACAATCGCAATAACTAGCATAGCCACTATTTGTCCAGCAAACAGACAGGAGCGCCGCCCACAGCAGGAGATCAAGATGGCTAGAATCAGTAGGGCACAAGCCGAAGCCCCGACATAGCGAATATAGGGATGACACTCCGCACAAGTGTAGTCCTCTTGTAGATAGTTGTAGGCACCACAGTCGGGGTGGTCCTGGCAGCTACTACTACCGGTCTTAAGTGTGTACTGTCCATTGGGGCAAGCCTGACAAGACAGGGCTCCGTGAAAATCGGTAAAAGTCTCCGGAGGACAGGCTTGGCACTGCCCCGGTAGAGTGGCTAGACTAGCACCGTAATAACCGGGTTGACATGGTGTTCCGGTACACTGGCGACTGCCGGTGGTATTAGAGCCCTGTCCACCGGGACACACTAGACATTCCCCCTGACCAAAGACCGGTTGATAGCGACCTAGTTCACAGTCCTGGCAGGCGGTGACCTGACTCGGGCTAGTGGCTCCAATTTTTCCATATCGCCCCGGCGCGCAGACGGCGCCACCTAGACACTGACTAGCTTTTAGACTGCCACTGTACTTGCCACTTGGACACACCCAGCACTCCCCAATAGTGTGTTTTTGACTGGGTTGATAACGTCCAGTGCCACAGTCAAGACACCGTTTCGCTCCGGATCTCCTACGACGATAATTTACTGCCAAACGCTGTCCGGGTCCACAGGTTTTCTGGACATAGGCATGAGTACCTGGAAGGGAGAGACATTTTAGTAGAAATAAATAAAGTAGTTGCTGATTAGACATAATGAGATGAAATTTACATGGGTTGATAAAAAAAGGGATAGAGTCAATTTTATTTTTGGGGCGCCAATTTGCCTTCTGGTGTCATCAGTCTACCGTGGACCTCTGGTAACACTCGTGACAAATCCCGAGTATCATCAGTCTACCGTGGACCTCTGGTAACACTCGTGACAAATCCCGAGTATCATCAGTCTACCGTGGACCTCTGGTAATAACCAGTCCAGTCCAGTCCAAGGTAACTCTCTAGGTGTCGTTGGGGACTCACACTAGAAAAGCTAATGTTATCGGTCGGGAGATTTGCCTGAGACCCACAGGAGATACACTCATAGGGTTCCTGGTAGCTAGTTAGTTGAGAGGGACACAGACCCATGCCGGCGAGTTGTCTTAGGCGATGCCGAGTAGACCAACTTCTGGCTATCGCCTGAATAGTAGTCGCTGAGCTATCTACTAGCAGCATGGCGCGGCGATATTTACGATGTAGTTTGATGTAATGTCTTAGGAACCGGTTTCTGATTAGGGTGGCTTGTTTTGGGTTCATGGCTAGATGGACTTGGGTGCGACACGTCGGACAAGTGTCATGTGAGGCAAACCAGGGCTTAATACAGTCGGGGTGAAAGGTGTGACCACATGGTAGTAGTATTTCCTGATCTCCCGGACAATAATCCGTTTGACAAATACTACAGCACCTGTCGGTTTTGTCTGGGACACGTCTCACCTCTAGTGAGGCTAAGGTGGTCTGGGTCACCGGATGGGAGTTAGATTCAATCTCATCCTCCTCCTGATCAAATCTCTCTATTAGACGGTCTAGGGCTATGATGGTTCTTTCTTCCAATGGGAGGTGGCGTCCACTTGGCAGCAGAGCCGGAATATCTCGGATAGATTGGAGAAACATCTCCATTAGTTGGGAGTCTAACTCTCCGGAAAATAGATCGTGACCCTCATGATGAATATCGTGACCCTCATGATGAATATCGTGACCCTCATGATGAATATCGTGACCCTCATGATGAATATCGTGACCCTCATGATGAATATCGTGACCCTCATGATGAAATCTTACAGTAATAGACATCTTGGAAAAGGTTGGGTGTCGTTTTGTGTTTATGTCTAGCCCGACTTGACGGGAGATTAAACCTCAAATTTTTAACAACTAGCACTTTTATATGTCACTAATAATAAGTAAAGATGAAAGACCAGCCTAAAAAATTATATACCGAGAGCGACTTAAAATTATCAGAGAGGTCCTACTCTACTATTAAGCTAATGTCGGTTTTAATTGCCGGTACTGCCCTTAATACTCTACTTGATAGCTATCTACCTAAGGTACTAGAGACGCATAAACTAGCCAAGGTGGCTATTCTACTAATTTTTATTGTCTTTTGCATTAATATTTGGACCTCGGGTGCCATTTCATTACATATTTTCAATGTCTATCACTTAATGGGTGGTAATAAAAATCTAAAGGGACACCATTTTAAGAAAAAAATCGCCACCAATGAGTATCAAAACAAGACACAGCCCTTTATGGATAAGACCCTAGATATCTTTTGGATCTCATTGCCTATCTTTGTGATTGGGGTAACTATCATTATAACCATTCGCTATCAACTACATGATAACCAGAACTATCTTATGATGTTTTATATTTGTGGAGCCATTACCCTATTTGCCTTTATCTATCAACGTCATAGTCATAGGAAAAAATTAAACAAGGTGATGAGAAATGTTGGAGTACATACTGAGATTAATGATCCGTAAGACTGGAAACTACCATTTTTATTAGTGACAGTCTAATCAGCGGTAAGACTGGAAACTACCATTTTTATTAGTGACAGTCTAATCAGCGGTTAGACTGGAAACTACCATTTTTATTAGTTCCGGGACCATATTGGTTCCCATGGTCACCGGTTGGTAGCCACGTGCTAAGGAGAGCTGACTATATTGTTGTTTTACCTGCTGTCGCCTCTGTTTTGGACCACTGCCACCTAGCGCTAGACGTGTCAGAGCAGGGGCACCATGACGTCGGTTACTCTCATCATAGGCGCGGCTGATGGTCTCTACTAGTTCCCCTGGGAGACTAGAGGGATAACTAATGGCATAGGGCAATCGGTAATATCTGGTATGATTAGCCACCGCCATCGCATTCATCAGGGGGTTGACGCTTCGTGGATAGGTGGAGCGAAAGGTAATATTGATTCTCGGACGGAATAGGTGGCGTTGACGCTTGGTGTGTGCTAGGACACGATGTTCTAGTCCCGAGGGCATAATCAGGACACTGCCATGGGGTAATTTCACCGGGGTCCAGACCCCATCCTGTCGGACCTGAAATCTAGCAAAGGCGTCTGGGTCGGTGGGTTCCCCCTCTGGATAGAGGGTCAGACTAGCAAAGACCGGACCCTGACGACACTCATGGGGATACCACTGGTTGTCATCGGTATGGGCGGCGATATACATCTCGGGATCGGTATAATAGTTACACACCGCGATACTAAAGGTGTTTTCCGTCAGGGCGGCATCTGGAAACACCCGAAGAAACAGGCTTCGGAGGGTGGGAATTAGTTGTCGCAGTGGGGGTGGAATCTCAGTAGTAGCGGTGTGGAGCGTCATATTACTCTGACTCATTTTCGGGGTCCAATAGGTACTGGACCACCCAGGTCCAGACACCTCACCGTTCTGATTGATAGGGGCACCAGTACCATAGGCATTAACCTTTCTTTGTGGACAGTTGGTGACGAAACCACCGGGGACTCCGTAATTCCAACTAGCCACTTGCATATAGCGATAGAAATCACCGAGTACTTCGGGAGTGACGTGGTCTGATAACTGAAACTGTTGCATCTTGGATCTTGCTTCTTGGATCTGGTTGAGTTGGGTGTTTTGACTCAAGTTGATGGTCCAGGGGTGGGTCTCAATTTTAAGGGAAACACGGTCTAGCCAATCTCTAGCCATAATTGGGCGTCACAGGGTCTACAATATTTATTATGGGTCTTAATTTTCCGACACCTTTCGCAGGGACTAAAAGGACGGGGCCAGGCAATTTGTTTGCCTATATAGGGAATATAGACTAAGACCATGGAAAAATCAGCCCGACGCGTATCGGGTACTAGGTATTGCTTAATATGGTAAATTAATTCTCCAGGTAAAAGGTCTTTTATCTGGAGAAGTGGGCTGGGTTGCCGAAAATTACTTAATAGGTTGTTCATCTCTAGTGGTTTCTATCACAACCTATTAATTAGTTGGATAATTAAATTTTTTTATACTTGGGACCAAGGTGTTGTTTAGTTAATTCTATCAGGCAGGGTCGCATCGGCGGTAGCGGTTTAGAGATCTGGACTAGATAGGGTCTCTCAGACCAGAACCAATTACTAGAATGGGTTTTAGGCGGGGATGTCTGCATCTGTTTTGCCCAATTGTTTAATTCTTTTTCATATTTCATCTACTGCTACAGTCATTTGGCTTTATTATGATTAAAATAAAAAATAAACTAGAAACTAAAAACTACAAACTAGAAACTAAAAACTACCAGATGTTGAGGGTTCTGGTTCTAGTTGTTCTCACTCTACTTTTTACCAAAAGAATCGTTGACCGCCTCTCCTACCGTCTGGATATATTTCTGGCAATCACCTAGATGGTGTTTACACAGCATCTGACAGGTGACCCAGAAGTAATAGACGTGGCGGCAGGTTTCTGGGTCATTATCTTTTCGGAGTAGGCAACCATAGTAACTATCCTTTAATATATTACAAGACCCCTTAGAGGCGGTCACCTCAAGCTTGCCCTCATCATGCGTCATAGCAATCGTCATACTATTCATTATATAGGATGGATAGTTAATCGCTATCTATTGGAATTTCAATTTTATCCTTCTTGCTAGTGGAGCCCAAGAATCACAATCTCAGAGGAGGCTTTGGATTTATTCATCCCATAACTCCAACTAGTGTCAATGATGGTAAAATCCTGATACAGGTCTCTAATATATTCACAATCATTATAGGTTAAAAACCAATTGTTTTTACTGGAGAGACACTGGTGTAATTTAGCATGGTCAAATGTTTCGTGCATATCTCCATTATTTCCATATAGCTTGGAGTCTTTTTCTAAATAATAGGGTGGATCTAGGAATAATAGGGTCTTAGAGGGCTCAGAGGGCTCAGATGGCTCAGAGGTCGTAGAGGTCTCTAGGGTGTCTAGAAAGTCCGTAAAATCCAGATTAGAGATTTGGAAGCCATCCAGATCTAGCTTGTTAATTCTATCCACGGAGGAGGTGGTGAAGCGTTTCTTAGACGCCTCTAGAGAAAAACCCCCAGATAGCGTCGCGCCACTAAAAGAGCAGCGGTTAATGATAAAATACATGACACTTTGGCTCAGGGGATCCGTTTCCCCCATAATGTCCCGTCTTAGATCGGTAAAATCTGACTTCTCTATTTGGTCTACCTGGCTATATAAACGTTGGCATAACGGAGCCTTCTGATGTTTACAACACGACCAAAAGTGATAGAGGGGAGTAAATTTATCATTGGCTCTAATCTGCCAACCGTATTTGTTTTGTAGATAAAACTCAAAGGAGCCACCACCAAAGAAGGGGGTGGCTAGTGTCTGAATGGAGTGTAAATCAAAATGCTCCTGTAAAATAAGATCCAAGGCTTGACAGGCTCTAGTTTTTCCACCGGGATATCTGAGAGGTGATTTATTTGTTGTGGACATGATATTATCTATCAGTTAATTTTATAAATAAAAATCAATTTTATTATAGTTATAGTTATAGTTACAGTTATTTTTATGATGGTTTCATGCTTTATCCACTAGTGGACGGTATCGTGCCAGGCGCCCCTGAACATAATGGGCTAGAGCCGTCTGGTCGGTAATGTCTTTAATATAGTAGTCCAGGTCAAATGGTCTATCATAGTATCTAGTAAAGCCAAAGGACTGTAACAGTGGATTGCTTTCGCTACCCGGGAAGGGGACACTATTGATATATTCCACCCCCTGACTGGCTCCCCAGAGCATACTAGCTAGACGTAGAGCACTGCTGAGTCCTTGGCGCCGGTATTTGGGAGAGGGGTCGGTAAAGGTGTAACTCCACTGTAAAATCTGATGGGGTCCTGGGGTTGCCCCGAGCATACAATCATGGATACTAGTAAGATGAATAATAGACACTAGTTGACCGGTTTCCCCATTCACTAGTCCCCAGATGCTCTGCTGGTCAGGCAAGTTTTTTAACCGGTGTTTCTTACCCACTAAACGTTGATAACACTTCTGGTCTACCTGGGCAACTAGACGAGCCCGGCTTAACAGGGGGTGGTTTAAGGGCTTCAGATATTGCTGCTGAAAAGTAGCTAGAAAGGCTTGGGCTTGGCTCATGGACGGTTTGTGATGAGTCACTGCATTAGGGCGCGCTCTCAATTTTAAGTAGAAATAAAATTGAACTAAAGTGACGGAGTCGCTGGTAGCAACTAGTAATTGGATGTCAACCCTGCTAGAAACTAGAACAGGAACAGTGACGCTGACCTTTGGAGACGCTGGAGAAATACATACTGGAATGGAAATGTTGGGGCAACTTGGCGAACCCGGAACCGGCTTGACCCCGGAAGAACTAGAAAGGGCAGCGCTCTATTTTCATGGACAGGGGCGCCAGGTAGAATACCACCGATTAACTAGAGAGGAGACAGAACCGGCGTCCATCCTGATTGTTAGAAATTATCTGGAGACGGAGGCAGCCACTCAGCTACTAGCTGAACTAGATGGTGTCCACTGGGATGATAAGTATTGGGATCGCCGCCGTGGACGTGTCCTGAATAAGCTAGCCAGACGCAATATTGTCATTATGGATGGGTTTAGTCAAGAGCCGGACTACCAACAGGGTAAGGGGACCATTATAGATGGAGATAGTTTAGAGGGGTTCCGTCAGTTTAAGACGGAGATGAGTCAGACGCTAAACACGTCCATGGACAATGAAAAGGCAGATCATCTGGTATGCGAAGGTAATCAGTATTATGATCTAAAACGGTGTGGAATTGGCTATCATGGAGATACCGAGAGAAGAAAGGTGATCGCCCTAAGACTTGGAGAGAGTATGCCGATATGTTGGCAATGGTTTCATCGGAGTCAACCGGTGGGAACACCCTATCGCTCCATGCTAAACCATGGTGACTTATATCTGATGAGTGAAAAAGCGGTTGGGACCGATTGGAGACACTCTAGTAAATATACTTTACGACATGCGGCTGGGGCGGAAAAGTATCTGAGTCTGGCGAGATATCAGAAAAAAAGGGTATAGGGAGCTTCGGTCTAGTAATTATTTAGTATTTAGAGTGTGTATTTAGGTATGGTGTTTTTCTTTATTTTTGTTTCTGTCTCTTTCTCTTTAGCTGACGCTATCGGCATCGGAACTATCGGAGCCGTAATAGTAGCTTCTCCGGTAGCCATCTAGAATAGTAAAGATAGCCATCCGGTCATGCGCAATATCGCTAAACAGTTCATTGGCGATGATCTCCAGCATTTCCTCATGAGTTAGACGGGTGATTTCCACCGCTTTCTTGGGCTCATCAATGTCACGCTCCCGGACAATGATATCTTGGAGTACCTCATCTGGCCAGTTGGCAACATATTGGTCAATCGGGAGATCGTACCGAGCGATTGGCTGCTCCGGTTGATCCGGTGTCCCATAGTCGGAGTCAGAGTCGGAATGGGAGTTATGTTGATAGCTTTCCGCCTCCTCCCGCTCCTGTTCCTTGGCATGAGCTTCAATATCCCGACTCCAAATCTGGTCCACCATATCCTGGATATGCTGGTTAAGCCGAACCACGGCGTTGCTAAGTAGCTCCTCTCGCCCCCAGAGCTCAAAGCAACCATCCTGTTCGGGGATGGCATCTTCATAACCGAGGGGGTTCTTGTTATACCAAATGTAATGGAGACCACACTCCTGAGTCAACTGATTCATGAAATCACCCCCTCTGCCAATAATCATGGGAACCAGATCATGTTGACCCACCCAGGTCCCGGAATTAGCACCTGGATTCATTTCACACCCAGGTGCCACCTCCTGGGGAAGTAGCCCATAGGGTACCTTGACCTGGGTATAGCTACAATGGATCGGGGGACCCCGCTGATGCGGCTCCTGCCAGGGGTAAGACTCACACTGCGTCACTAGCTGACAGTGAGGGGTCTCACTACGCTCCAGATGCTGCTGATATTCCTCTAGGTGCTGATCGCCGTCTTGACGGACACCATCCGTCAGTCCCGGGACTTGGTTCTGCCACTGATTGTAGTATCGCTGATAGAGATCATGACCCTCTAGGTAATAGTCAAAGACCCAGGAGGGGGGACCCTCCCGGAGATAGTCAACCTCCTCTAGGAAATTGTCACGATGATAATAGTAGTCGGTTGGATATTCCCGATTGCTAGTCTGAAAGCTGGTCTGAACGCTAGTTTGAACGCTGGTCATTGTCGGTTTGTTTATTTGGGGACTGGGATGGGATGACTAAACCTTTCAATTTTTTCCGATCTGTCTAGAAAAAAGGATATAAACACTAGTGGTGTCAATGATTGAGAAACAGTAATAGAACTATGAATACCGCAAAGATTTTAACCACCGGCACCTTATCTGGTGTTAGATCCGTCATTCGTCAAGTACAAAATAATAACCGGGATTTTTTTAATATCCATATCCTAGCCCCGAAACTGTTGTCCGATACTAGTTATCCGGCGGACAAACTATATCAGGTGGATATTAATATTAAGTTAACTGAGCGTCAACCAGACCAAAAAAAACCTAATGGTTTCAGCTAAGCTAAAACTAGACACTAATTATTGGTCGCTTGGGTCGCTTAGGGGTTGATACTTAAACCTGAGTCGGAGACCATCATCGGTCCATTTAATCCGGAGAGACACCTCTGCCTGAGCCGCCTGACGTGTCTGGTTCTGGATTTCAACCTGTGGCCAGTCTCCATCTATTTGTGACCCCTTCCGATATTGATTGTCAACTAGATACCAGAAGCCATCATGACGGCATTTTGCCACCATGACGGTTCCTTCCTCCCAGATATAATGACTTCCACATCTTTTGACCACACCATCTTGGATCCAATTACTAGCCTTAGTCTTGGTCTGTTCCTGCCAATACTGGCGCTCCGCGGCGCTTAACCCGTTCCAGCGACGCCGGAGATGCCGCTGGAGACTATGATGATTCTCCTTAGCATTAGGGAAATTAGTCCTTTGATAGTTCTGCATTTCACGGCTCTGACTCCAGGTCTGAAAGCCATGATCGGTCTCGGAGTTGGATGTCATCTTTTTAATAATTGGGAAAAAAAGAAGAAGCCTTTCAAATTTTCCGTCACCTGCTTAATGGAATTTAGCTAGTTGTTGAGCAGCTAACAGATGACCCGAGTCGGCGGCTTTCTGATACCAGCTTCTAGCTTGGAATAGATCCCGTGGGACCATTTGCCCCAGACGATACCACTCTCCGACCTGATATTGATGATTTTGATCTCCAAGGACCGCCCCTCGCCAAATTCGGTTACTTGGTTTCTGATAATTAGACATGGTGTTCCGTTTGGTAATGATGTCGTTATTTTCCAGTGTCACTAGTTCATGTGATCGGGATATCCTAGATAGATAAGTCAGGTTGGGTTGTGGTGACTGACTAGGAATGGCGTCTACGTCCAAATACATGTTTCCAATTCGGACCTCATGACTGGCAAAGGAATTTGCTAATTTAGAGAGACGATCACTAATACTGGCTAAATTCATCAAGTTGATAAAGTAGACCAGGTAGAGAGGTCAAGTTTATCAATTTTATTTCCAATTGGATAAAAAAGGTATTAAGAGGTGGTAAGTTACATAAGTAGCCCAAGACTAAAGATAAACCACCAGGTTTCATATAACAGTTCTTCATCATCATCATCATCATCATCTAGTTGTGTTACCTTGGGTTGGAGGGGATAGGTAGAATTAGGTAGGGGACCAAACATTTTACAAGGGTCTGTTGGCATGGTAATGTCATGGATAGATTAATGGAATTGAGTGGAGGGGTAGTCTCAATTTTACTAATTACTCTTCGGCATAGCTAAAACCAGGTGGAGTCGTCTTCTTGCGGGTACTTCTCCGAAGTGTGGTTGGAGCAGATGTTGGGGTAGCAGTTGGGGTAGTTGGAGGGGTAGTTGGAGGGGTAGTGTTCGGAGTATTATGAGGAGTTGGGGTGATAATTGGATTAGCTACCGGTGTCTGTTTAGCCATTCGCTGGCGCCGGGCGCGCTGAGATCTAGTTAAGGGACGGGTACTAGGAGTCTCGGCAGTGGAGACGGCTACTGGCTGAGAATTAGGGAAAATGGTATCGCCATTTCTCCAGGAAAAGAACTGATCCAGGTTGATTAGATCACGGGTTCTAAGTCCCAAGCTCTCAAAGGCTTGGCGAGAGGTGATATCCGCTAGAGTTTCCGGATCGGTAATCGGGTCCATGGACAAATTACCATCATTGGCGTAATCAGTAAACAGATAGCTGACCTTAAATACTGCCTCTAGATAAGTCCTCATCCCCAACAGGCTAATAGCATCACCAGACGGTGTATGATTAAACAGCTGAAAAGCGGTCGTAAACTTTTCATTGACACTGCCTCCAGACAAGACACTAAGAGCTAGACAGATATCCCGGACCAGAACGTAGCTAGGTCCGACAGTGTTTTGCTTTTGAAAGGCACGGTACAACTGGTTACGCAGGGTAAACAACTGCTGCTGTTCGGTCTTACTACGTTGCATACGGGTCAGATCGGCAAAACAACTGTTGTATGCCTTTTGACTGAGTGCGCTACGCCAGAGAAGATCGGCGGAGTTTTGGAATTGGTCACATATCTGACTAAAGCGGGTGTTTACCAGTCCACAGAGACTCCGAGCCTGTTCCCGAGTCAGAACCGGACTAGAGAGACTCTCATCCTCTACTAGAGAGACGACGGTAGGTGGTGTCTTGGGTGGCGGTGTCACCACCTGAGGATAGGTCTCTTCCTCTTTGGTTTCTTGACACTCGTCTCGGGAAGACAGGGTACGGACCCGGTGAGACTTGCGTTTGGCACAGGCGGCAGCGGAGGCGGAGACAGAAGCAGCGGAGGCGGCGGCAGTAGCTGCGGCTTCCACCTTAACTTTAGTAGTGTCTTCTTCTAGTGGCTGGAGATGGGTCTCCAGATCAGATACCGGTAGATAATAGTGCTCGCATTGGGCTTCCGGATAAGTAAACCGAATGTGAACATATCCGTCCTCAATCCCGGTCACCACGGCTGGAATTCCACCACCCCCGTCTACCCAAGAGTAGCTGCATTTGGTACCCTCAGGATACGCCTTTCTAGCTAAACGGGTGGTTTCCGCTGCCCACATGTTTGCCTTATAGGCGGCATTGACGGCACGCGTTGACATTGGTAGTTTAGTATTATTACCGGCTCTCTTGGAGCGCTTTTCCGCACGTAGTAGATGTTTACAGTCTTGATATAAACTAGAACCCAACAGGTCATCTAGCTTACTCAACTTAGATAGGAACTGGTTTTTACTAATCTGGATTTCTGGCTGTTCGGTCGTCATTTTTTCTTAATAAGATATTATGATTAGCTAACTTTAAACGCTTTTCAATTTTATTGCACTCGTGATTTTGCTAGTAGACTCCAAGCCGGCTTAGTGATGAATATTAGTTATAAGTAGTTTTATTTTATTATTCTTATTCTTAATTCTAGACCGGCGTTTTTTTGTCTGTCTAAGATATAGAGCATGGACTACTATAAATACAAAAAGTATAAGCAAAAATACTTATTACAGCTAGAAGAAAATAGGGAGCCTAGGTACCAGATAGACCCTCAACAGGGTGGCATGAACATGTTTCGGCGAGGACCCAAGGCACCCAAGGTACCTGAACCACCGGCTCAGTATCTAGATGATTTATCGCTACTTGACCAAATTATTGGAGAAGCGGGACAGGGAGGAGCACCACTGGAAACTATCTTATCGGTGACTAATCTCCAAAATCTAGCCACTACCCTACAAATCCCCTACAACTTCCAATTCGTTGGATATCATAGTTCAACCTACCTTAACTTTTTAAAACGGATACGGCTCTATAAAGACGTTTATGATTTCCGGAACACATACCCGGATAAATGCCTAGCCAGATGCCAACAAGCTTTCAAAGGGCTAGAGAGTGACTTATTCCAAAATTCCAGTCTGTTTATTAATCCCAAAAAAATTAATAAGGCACTGCTTGAAAATGCTACACTTCCGAAAGATATGACCAAGAAATTTAATAGCTATACTGAAGCCCTGTTTAACCAGGTGTCTGGTGCCATCTACATGAAAATAAAAGAATATCAGGACAGGTCAATGTATATCGCTAAACTGATTCAGATCCCATTTCCCACTTGGTCTAGGTTACCGGATGCCCAAAAAGTCGCCGAGATTAATAGCTATAATGAGTTAGTTGCTAAGGTGAATGCGAAAAATGCGGCGGAAGGTAAACCATCCAACATACCGGACCTAAACATCACCATGGCTAATTATGAGGCGGCAAAGACAGCTGCTCCTCCGGTCAGGTAACGACTCTGAAGGCAAAGTCGGTAGTGCCACCTCCGGTCAGGTAACGACTCTGAAGGCAAAGTCGGTAGTGCCACCTCCGGTCAGGTAACGACTCTGAAGGCAAAGTCGGTAGTGCCACCTCCGGTCAGGTAACGACTCTGAAACGAGCCACCAGTGGTAGATGGTCCGAGGCGTGTTGTGCCTCTGTGTCGGTCACCACCTGTTGTTCTCCAACCGGGATAAAACTGACCCCATTAGCGTTACGGGGCATAATATAATCAATTTTTAAACCATGAGATGGATGTGTTCCGGTAGAGGGTAGTAGACGCCACCCCTGTTCCGAGAGATAGTTAATAGTAGGTGACTCTGGAGTCACGTTTAGGTCGCCTGCCAGGATTGAGGCGGGTGCCTTGGAGCTAGCTAACGCCTTGGCTATTTTAGCCACCGGTATCACGCTACTACCATTGTCGGTATCATAGCTATTATAGAGCCCTAAATGGGTAGAGACACATAGAAAGCTAAGCCGCTGGATGGTAACCTGGACCACCGCCGCGACGCGTCCCTCATCCGCTCCCGCCATACGTTCCCCATTATCTTTCATCAGGGAGCCCCGGGACATACGGATTGGGGCTTCTGGTTTCATTTGGAGCCGACGACTGGCTAGAATCGCATTACCATAGACGATGGGTTCGTTGGGAATAATTCCATTTCTAGTATAGATATATCCAGGTTGCTGTCTCCGGAGACAAGCCTGTTCAAAGTGAAACGCCATGTCTAGACGCTTGGCAATGGCTTCTGCCTGATTCACCTGAGAGGTGACTCCGACCTCTTGTAGACAGATAATGTCCGCTTGACACTTTTCCAGCACAGAGACGATTTTATCTATGGACCCGGCTAGAGCGGAACCCTTTTCTAAATTAGCAATATTATAGCTGACCACCGTCAGATATTTCTGATGGGCATCACCCATCCCATCACCTGCTCCTGCTCTCGCTCCCTGCCGGGTTAGTTTATATTTATATTTATATTTTTTATACTGTAATTTATCTAGGAGACGTCCACCGCCAAAATATTCGCGTCTTAAAGTTAAATATTTTTGACGATAATAATGATCCATATTATACTTTAATGACAAGATAATTTTCTAATAGCGATTGATATAACTCTTGCTAGTCTAATAAAATTTAAACTACACCAGTAGTGGATGGGGTAGAACAATCAAGAAACTAGTATGGGAAAGGGAAAGGGAAATGGTAAAAAAAAAGGTCAGACGGCATCCCCGGTTACATATGAAGAGCCCCTGAGTCTACAGACCCTATGTATTTTACATCTAGATCAGGAGGAGACCCAGATGCTGGAACAGGCGAGTCTAGAATTTCTAGATGATTTACGGCAGCGATTTAGGCGTGAGGTTCGGGAACATCCAGTACCTTTACCTTATA
>WLWG01001368.1_pt1 | contig 22170 bp, 24 predicted proteins | sample 6712871 | NCBI WGS metagenome assembly WLWG01 (sample SAMN12718693, study PRJNA515312) | sponge metagenome | isolation source: marine sponge | host: Mycale hentscheli | place: New Zealand: South Island, Marlborough, Capsize Point | collected 2003-05-01
TGCTGCAGCATGGCTTACTTTTAAACAAACTTCTCCTACTGCTTACAAGTCTGTAAATTTTATGTTACCCAACCACTCTCTTTACCCCTGTAACAAGGTAAGTCGAATGGCCATATTTCCTAATAAGAAGACTACCGAAACTGAATACGTAAGGTTTATATGGCAGAATAACTACGGTATGTGGGACTTTTATAATGTATATAATATCTTACAACAAGTTGATAGGATAGACAGGGAGAGTTACACTCAGCCACAACCTACTTATAACCAAACTACCTCACCGTTTAACATAAACAATAGAGGAGAAAAACAAATAAGTTCTATTTTAACAGAACAGTTTACTATATCAACAGATTATGTAAGTGATAAAACATCTAATTGGTTAACACAAATGTTTGATAGCAATAACGTGTACATGTATATTCCAGCAGCCACACAGGCATCTTTAGGAGATACTTACTTAAGAACAGAGTACAATAATGACCTTAGAGCTATTATAATAAACGATGTTAACTATAGATGGCAAGAAAATAATAAGAGAAACAAAACATTCCAGTATAATATAAACTGGTCGTTTGCTAATAAATCATTTGTATACTAATGCCAGTAACCTTACACCTTTCAGCATCAACACCTAATGTAGCATTTACTTATATGCAATTTATAGTAAGTGGTTCTACATCTGGTTCTAACTATACTGAAAACCAATATAAGTTTATTTTAGATATATATGAATCTGGTTCAAGTGACTATATAGCAAGATTGAAACAACCACCTAACAAGGGATTTTCTGCAGTATTTAATCCTGCTGATGTATTTCAAGAAAATGTAGAATTTGATGCGGTATGGGAAATACCAGAGAGTTATTTATCATCAGGTAGTTTAAAGAACTATGTATTACAGTTTGGTGAACAATATGGTACATCACCTTCTTCTTCTATAACGGCTTATCCAAATCAAGTAACTTATGAAATGGCAATTATACCGGGTGTAGATAATTCGAATGATTTCTCTATTGGAGTATTTAGCCAAGAAATACCTTTAGAGTCTGAAGTATTAACAGATATGCCTTCACCGGTTGATGGTACGGGTGTTCATGTTGAAGCAGGGGATTGGGAAAACATTACTTATTTAGAGTTAGATGATTATATGACTTTATCAACCATTCATACTGGTTCAGTACAAGAGGTATTAATAACAGTAGACGACAATGAAGGAAATAGTTTATATAATTTACAGCATACTTTTCAAAGTAGTAGCAGTCCATATGAATTACATCATGTTGGTATAGGACCTAAAAACTTACTTTCTATAGAGCCAGCTTCTATTCCAGGTATATCAATGTCTCTTGCTTTAAATAATCCATCTGCTTCTTCAGTAACTACAAGAGTCGATCAAGCAGGTACAACACAAAATATACAGTATAGACTGTCTCCTAACTATGGTAGCTTACCTCAAACTGATGCTATTGGTCTTAACAAATCGACTTGGAATAAACCAGATCAATGTGGTGAAAAGACTAGATTTGCTTGGATTAACAGATACGGTGTTTATGATTATTATAGTGTTTATAACCCTGTAAGAAAAAGAACTGAGATAGAAAAAGAACAAATAACTGAGAATAGAATAAACTATTGGTTGAATCCAACTACAGGTGTAAACCTAGATAATGCATCTCAGAAGAAAGAAGGTAGAGGATTAACAGATCTTTATAAAAAATACAAAGATATTTATCAAATATCAACTACATACCTACCGGAGGTTAAAGCTAACTGGATGAAATTTATGTTCTTTTCTCCTTCAGTATATATACAAACAGATAATGGTTTTGTACCTATTATTATAACTAATAACCAATATAAAGTAAACACTACACAGGCTTCTAACAAATTATTTCAATATAATATAGAATTTGTTTATGCAAATGCAAGAAGATCAAATAACTATGTAGGTAAACTAGAATACGACGCACAATAAATGGCAGCATTAGATAATATAATATTAAGAGTAACTTCACAAAGTGTAAACTACGATATAGAAATAGATAACGTTCTTCCTATAAGAGTGGATATGTCTACGATAGAAGCAGGAGAAGTAGGAAAGGTATTTGGTGTAGGTTCTCAAACATTTAAAGTACCGGGTTACTTTGTTGCAAATAAAGTGTTTAACTTTGCCTTTGATATAGCTCAAGATAATGCAGTAGGAATGTATAACTCAATGCCTGTGACGGTATTATCCAATGGAGACACAATATTAGAAGGTAGATTAGCAGTTAATGAATGTTTGGTAAGTGAAGATGGATATGCTAGTTACAATGTACAGGTTTATGATCAGCCGGTATCTTTAGAGTCAACCCTGGGTAATAAGTTAATCAAAGATGCTGACTGGTCTGATTATAATCACGTTTTAACTTCTCAATCTATAGTTAATAGTTGGGATGATGGTATATTAGGTGGTAGTGTATTTTATCCATTAGTACATCAAGGATTTCCAGACGGTAACAGTTCGTCTTTTGCAGCTATAGCTTTAGGTAATAGTCAGTCAAATGATGCTACTATTTCTAACCCTTTAACACCAATGCAGATAGAACAGTACTTACCTGCAGTTAAAGTAAAAGATACTCTTGATGTTATCTTTGCACAAGGTGGTTTTGCCTATACAGGTTCATTTACTGAGACAGATGACTTTAATAAACTATACATTTTAAATAAACCTAAAGAAGGTTTAGGTCCAGTAGTTAGTGGTTCAACTGCTGCTACTTTCCAGGCACAATGTGGTTTTGGTACTAATGTACAGACTTATGCAATACAATCAGCTGCAAGTCAATTTAGAAGAGTAGGTTATACTGAAGAAATAAGTGACCCGTCTTCTGCTTTTACTCCTATTTGTATTGGTGGTGTATCCACTACAACTACAGGTTCTTTTTATGATGTACAAGCTACAGGAGAACATTCTTTTAATTGTAATGTATCTGCTTTTAATCCTACATTTGCAACACTTGCAACTGCTACTATAAGGATATCTTTAATGAAAGGAACTTTACCTTGTCCTGGTTCAGGAGGAGGAGCTGCAGGTTCTGGTGCTGTTATAGCACAAGATGAGATAAGTTTAAGTAATGCCTCAGGTCTTGCTACCTTTAATTTAGCTATAAATACAACCGCTACTGTAACCAAAGGAGAAGATGTATGGGTGTGGTTAGAATACTTTAGAACCGCAGGTTCAGGAGGTAATGATCTAAGTGTTGGTTTCTTTAATAATGTATTCCAATGTACTGCAGCACCAGATGATATAGATGGATCTACTATTGATATGTCTTTACAATGGAACCCAGATACTAAAACTTTAGATGTCTTAAGAGGACTTATCCAGCAGTTTAATCTTGTTATAACACCCAATGTAGATAATCCAAAAATCATAGAAATAGAGACTATGAATGATTGGATAAGAAGTGGTGAGGTAAAAGATTGGACGTATAGATACGAAACAGCTAAAAGAAAGTCTATAACACATACAGTAGATGAAGTAGAAAGAGAGTTAAAATTTAAGAACTCAGATGATGAAGATAGATTCTCTAAAATAACTATAGATAATGATCCTAATTTTCAGTACGGTACTATAAGAGTATTAGCTGATAATGATTTATCACAGGGTGAGAAAACAATAGGTGATTTCTTTGCACCTGTAATTGTTGGTGGTTCTACTGGAGTTAGTCAATTTGATAACACTACTCCTTCTACAAGAATAAATACTGCTACAAACTTTATTTACCCTCACCTATACAAATTTGATAACGGTAAATTAAATAGTTTTGCTTTTAAGCCAAGAATAGGATACAAAAATAATATAGACCTTTTAACTGGTCAATCTTTTTATATTGGTTTTCCATTTAATGATTTAGAAGTAACAGGTTCATACGGTACTTTAACAAATGTATCAAATCTACCTGTAACATCAAGTGTCTCTAATGATTTACACTTTAACAATACCTATACTACATTTACTGATTATCCATACAATCTAAACGGTGGTAAAAATAACTATAGTAATTATTGGGAAACTTATATTGAGAGTTTATACTGGGAAGGCAGTAGAAAGATAACATTAGATTTATTCTTTGAACCTTACGAATATAAAAATATAAAGTTAAACGATAAAATATACATACTTGGTCAATTATACAGAATAAATAAAATAAAAGGATTTAACTTATCAGCAAGAGATATTGTTACTGTAGAGTTAATTAAAATGTACCCAGAGTTCTCTAAAACAGTTCCTATTAGTGGATCAATAACACCAGGTCCTACACCAACACCAAGTCCAACACCTGCTCCAGTATCACCAACACCTTCTCCTACACCTTCTCCTACACCATCGCCGACTCCATCACCAACTCCGGCACCGGTTAGTCCTACTCCATCACCAACACCGAGTCCGACACCAAGTCCTACTCCTGCTCCGGTATCGCCTACTCCTAGTCCAACACCTAGCCCAACACCGGCACCAGTAACACCTACGCCAACTCCAACGCCAAGTCCGACACCGGCACCTGTAGCACCATTTGAGTTTAGAAGGTACTTACTGTGTGATGAACCGGACGTATTGTTAGATGTATCTGGATCAACAGGAACTACATTCCCTAACGTACTTAAAGATGGATCTCAATGTTTCGAATTAGATAGTACAGCGGGAGTTGGAGCTAACGGATCTTATTTACTATATACGGCATTTAATACTTGCCTTGATTGTAATAACCCACCGACTCCAACACCTAGTCCAACACCAGCACCTACACCGCCTCCTTGTAACGCTGTAGCATTACGTAGAGAGATTAGTTTACCGTCATCAGTAGATTGTAGTTCGGATGGTAATGCATACTATATGAATTCAGCTAACTTCTCAACAGCAACACAGTTATACAAAGGATTAAATGACTGTAGTAGACTTGCTGATTCAGGTTACTATTTTGATGGTGGAGACTATAGACAATGGGTACAGAGTGGAGGTACAGGTTCGTTTACAACAAGTGGTACGAAACCTTGTATATAGGAACTTAAGTGATAAAAAATAATATTTAATAATACATGGCTAATACAACAGTAAACGTAGATATTCAAGTTCAAGCTAAGACTCTTGGACAATTAGAAGATCAATTGACCGAAATTAACGATGAGTTAAGACAGGTTGAAGTAGGTTCTGATGCGTTTAAAAGTTTAACGAAAGAAGCTCAGGCATTAACCAGAGAGGTAGATAAAGTAAATGAAGAGATTCAGGGATTTACTTTTGACCAAAAGATACAAGCTGCAGATGGTGCTGTAAAACTATTTGCCGGTTCTTTATCAGGGGTAGTTGGTACTTTAGGAGTATTAGGAGTAGAATCAGAAGCCTTTGGTGAATTTGAAAAGAAGGCTGCTAGTGCTATTGCAGTAGGGGTAGGGTTTAAAGATGTATCAGAAGGTATACAACAATTAGGACCTGCATTAGCTAAAGGAGGTAAGGCTGCAGTTGCATTTGGTAGAACAACTAAAGGAGCATTAATTGCAACCGGAGTAGGTGCATTTGTAGTAATAGTAGGGTTATTAGTAGCTAATTGGGATAAAGTAACTAAAGCAGTAGAAAATTTTGCTAATAAAGTACCTATAGTTGGTACTGTAATAGAGGTTGTTAAGACGGCTATAAATGATCTAATAGATAGGTTTAGAGGAGTGTTAGAGTTTTTTAATCTTTTACCAGATGAAGCTGAAAGAGCTCAAAAGAAGATAAAAGAACAAACTGAATCTAACGTTAAAGATTTAGAGAGGCAGATATCAGTAGCACAAGCACAAGGAGTAGAAGCTAAAAAATTATTTGATCTTAAAAAACAACTTATTGAAGAGGAGTTAAAGTTGTTAGAGGGTAAACAAGATGCTGAACAAGAATTCTTTGATAAGACTACAGAGTTACTTACTTTAGAGGCTGCTGAAAGAACAAGATTACATAATGAAAGAATAGCTCAAGCAGAAGAACAAAAAGCTAAAGATGCCGAAATAATAGAAGCAAGACAGGTACAAACAGTCAGTACTATAGAGGCTAAAACATTAGAAACTAAAATAACTGGTGACTTACTTAAGGAAGATACAGAGAATAAAACAGTAGCAGTACAGGAAGATCTTGAATTAGATGAGTTAAAGAAACAAAGTAAGTTTATGATGCTTGATGCAATACAGTCTACTGTAGATGCAGAGTCAACTATTGGTAAAGCAGCATTTATTGCCAGACAGGCTATGTTACTTATGGAGTTAAAAGCAGAAGCTCAAGCAGCTTTAACTAAGATTGCTATGTCTTCAGGAGAAGCAGGAGTAGATGTTAGTGCAGGTTTTGCTAAAACTCTTAAGGCTGGTTTTCCTCAAAACGTACCTTTATTAATTGCTTATGGTTTACAAGCAGCAGCTATTATAAAAAGTATTAGAGATGCAACCAGAAAAGCTAAACAAGATATACCAATAGGTGCAGGAGCAGGAGCAGGAGTATCTACACCGGCAGTAGCAACATTAGCACCACCGACTATAAGTTCGGTACAAGAACAGTTTCAGCAAGACTTACTAAATAATCAAGCCCCTCAGTTCCAGGATATAACACCTACTATTAGAGCTTATGTATTATCTGGTGATGTAACAACTGCACAAGAGGCTGAAGCTAAATTATCAAACAGAAGAACATTAGCAGGATAAAATATGAAAATAATTGAATTAATACTTGACGAATTAGAAGACTTTGCAGGCTTTGATGCCGTAGCACTTGTCAATCAACCGGCAATAGAGGCTGGGTTTCACGCATTTAACTCAGATGTAGTACACGATGCTTTAGCATTACGTATTATAAAAGAGGCGATGAAAGATAACTTTGACTTAGATGTTGAAGGTCTTCCAGATTTCCAAACTACAGGATCTTATGATGCTCACGATTTACACTTTGACGTCTCTGTCGTAGAAACAGATGATGGTAATAAGTATGTTATAAATGGAGAGATAACACCAGACATACACTTAGTTACAGGGAATACCTATTGCTTTGATCAATCAGACGAGTCAAATGGAGAGCACCCTTTAAGGATTAGTACTACTATGAATGGAACACATGATGGTGGAAAAGAATATACTAATGGAGTTGCTGTAATGGATAATAAATTATATTTACAAATAACTGAAGATACTCCTAAAGAATTATACTACTACTGTATCAATCATAGTGGTATGGGTGGTGATAGTAAAATAATTATAAACGATAAAGATGAATTTGACAGCTATACAGATTATCCTGAATCTGCAACAAATGCAGCCAAAAGAGCACTTAAATACAGAGACGAAAATGGAACTGAATGTGGTACAAGAATTGGATGGGCCAGAGCTAATCAACTTGCTAACAAACGACCTATTTCAGAAGATACTATTGCTAGAATGGCGAGCTTTAAACGCCACCAACAGCATAAAGATGTTCCCTATACTGAAGGTTGTGGAGGATTAATGTGGGACGCATGGGGGTCAACTGCTGGTATAGAATGGGCTTCAAGAAAATTAGAAGAGATAAGAATGTCGTCTCTCCCCAATGATAAATTCTTTGATGATCTATCTACTGACAAGCAAGAGAAACTCTTAGAGCGTTTAGAACAAGTAGGGTACAAAGCGGATGAGTTAAAAGATGACTACGAGATATTAGATAAAAAGAAATCGGTAGAAGAAATGTTTGCATTACCAAGCAGAGCGTCTGCTAATCCTGAAGGTCCAACTCAGACTAGAGGAGCATATAAAATATTATATAAGTATAACGGTCCAAGAGATAGCAAAACAAGAACGTTTTGTAAAAGACTTTTAGATCTTGACTTATTATTCAGAAAGGAAGATATCGCTAAAATGACTTTGGAAGGAGCCAATAGTTCTGAATTTGGTTACTATGATATCTTCCAGTATAAAGGTTCGTATGGTTGTAGACACAATTGGGTAAAACAATTTGTGTATAAGAAGAAGTCTGTAGGACTACTTGAAGTAGCAGCTTTGTTACTTGACCAAGAAAGACAAACTAAAGAGAATATAAAAAATCCTCAAGTAGTACAGCAATTTTCTAAAAAGTTTGAATTTGCAACTGACGATGACCAACAAATAGTTGTAGGTCCAATGATGATTCCTAACAAACTTATTCTAAGAGTAGATGATGAAGGTAATCCTTATCAGGTTTACTTTAGTGAGGAGACCATTAGAGATATAGCTTATAGAATGATGGAGCAAAAAAAGCTTGATGAAGTTAACTTAGAGCACGAACAAGATAATACTGTGGATGGATATATGCTTGAATCTTGGATAGTTGAGAGTGTAGAAAATGATAAGCAGCAGATTTATGGAATGGATCACCCCGTCGGTTCTTGGATGGGAATGTATAAAATAGAAGACCCTAAAGTTTGGGAGTTAGTAAAAAATGGTACAGTGACTGGATTTTCAATCGAGGCTTATCTAAGCGACAGAATGGTTCAGAATAAAAAGGTTAGTATTAATTAACAATATATAAATATATATAGATGCAATACAGTACAACTGAGTATCAATTAGCGGGTTTCTTTACTAGCGGTTCAATAACAATGATACATTTCCAAGATATAATAATGGCATTTATCTTCGGACTTGTAGGTGCAGCAGGAGCATGGTGCTTTCAAAGAATAGTGAATTACGTTAAAGGAAAGAAAGAGAAGTAGTTAAACAGCTACATATTAAAGTAACCTCACGTAACAGAGTGTCTCTCTGATTACTTTACAACAGTCTTAATAAAGTATATAGGATGAAATAAATCTAACGGGAGAGGTATGTAAATAAGTCTGGTCAAGGATGTTCAAGGCGTGAACGAGGAAAGAAAAAAATATGTAATGATGGCTTAACCAGACTTTTACAATAAAAATAATACTGGATGTATTAAATATAGGTGATGTTATAGCCTATAATAATAAATATAAGATATACTATAATAGTTTAATAATATATAATATAATAATAATATAATATAATAATAATATATAATATAATATATAATTAATTATTTAATATATAATACTTAGTTAAGTTTTTCCATTCCACTTATTTTTTTTAATTATAATACTATAAGGAAGTTTTTTACTTGTTTTGATAAAACATACATACTTATAATAAAGAAAGTTGTTTATTTGTAAAAAATATATTATATTATAATTATGAAAGAAGAAATATTTAAAGAAATAAAAGGATTCCCAAGATACCAGATAAGTAATTTTGGTAGAGTGGTTACTAATTTTGAAACCATAAGTAAGTTTTTAAAACCACAAAAAGATAAGATGGGTTATCTACATGTTAGACTTTACACAGGTGATGAAAGTTTAGGTAGATATAAAAATGGTGCTAAGATACCAAAACTTGAGAAAGTACATAGATTAGTAGCACTAACATTTGTTAAGAAACCAGACACTGTAGATTATGTAGAGGTTAATCATAAAGATAGTGATAAGACTAATAACCATTATGATAACTTAGAATGGGTTACAAGATCTCAGAATATACTACATAGTTATGGAAAAGGTAACAGAGATGGTTTAACTGGTCATCTAAGAGAGATGAATCAGAAACCTGTTAAGGTAACTTATAGAGACGGAACAGTAGAATACTTTGTATCTACAATACATTGCGCTTTATCTCTCAATACCGCTCCTGCTACTTTAACTACCAGACTAATAAAACAAGATAAAGGGGGAGAACCAATATGGGGCAAGCTTAATTTAAAAGTAGAAAGAGTAGATAAGCTACCAAAAAGCAAGGAATGGACTATGATAGCAGGTATCGAAGAAAAGATACTACAATTCCAGCAGAAGTATTTTCCAAGAAATGAAGAAATGAGAGAGAAGAGAAGAAAGTATGCTAGACTATATAGAGAAAGAAAGAAGAAAAGATTAGCAAAAGAAAATAATGAGTAGAATAATTACATCAGACATTGCATTAGATAGAGAGGGGTATGTACTAAAATATAAAACTTTTTCTGAGAAAGTATATACAGGAGAAAGTTGGGAAGTATATACCTATGAATTATCAGATGAAGTATTTACCAAAGATAAAGATTTACTTGAAAATCATAAAAATATAATTATTAGGTAAAATAATTGTTAAAATAGTTGTATATATGAAAAATAGTTCTTATATTTAAGTATAAATAACAATAAAAATACAATATGAATAAAGTAAATACAATTAAGATACCAACAGGAGTTATAAAAGTAGATTTTATACCTAACCCAGAATTACCTATAGATAAAAAAGTAATGAATCTAAGGTCTGATATACTCCAACTTGAAACGCAGGTATATAGAATGTTACATCCTAAAGATAGTAAAGAAGAAAAGTTTTTACCTCCTGGTAACGAAATAAAATTTGACTTTAGTAAAAAGAAGTATAATGATATGATGTACAATCTCAAAGTAAGTCTTTATGATTTAGAGAACGTTATGAAGTTATCTGAAAAAATAAATAATCTATAATGACAGATCAAGAAATAAAAGTACATATAGATTTACCTTGCTTACCTCTTACAGAGTTTTGGCAAGAAGGATTAGAAGATATAAATATGACCAGTTTTGTTAGAGATATGGAAGGCCATTTTTGGATACAACCAGATCTTGATAAACTTAGAGAGTTTAAGAATCTTTTAGTTACTATAAAAGAAGGAGCAAGGTTTGAAGGAGAAGAGTTAGTATTTCATATAGAGAGTGCTACTTGTATATCAGACTTAGTTATGCCTATAGCTTTAGAGCTTAAAGAAGTATTTACTTCTAAAAGACTTATAGAAAAGCATAAACCTTTTCGTAGACCAGAAGACTTAGTTTTTGAATCTATAACTATAGAAGAGAATAATGTTGTTAACGTATTTTTTGGTTCATAATGAGTATACAAGAACTACAAATGAAAATAAAAGAGATTGAAGATGCTCTTGAAACTCAAACTCCTATAAACAATAGATTTAAAGTTAACGGTAAGTATTGTTTAGCCGTAGTATTATATAAGAAGTTAGAAAAGTATAAGTTAAAAAGTAAACGTTTAGGTTTGCTATACAATTATAATTATAAGTTTAATGGAGGGTAGAAACTGTACCAAATGTAAAGAGTATAAACCTTGGAAAGAGTTTAGCCTGTCAAGAAAAGGTTTTAACGGTAGAGCTTCTAAATGTAGAAAGTGCTGTAGGGTATACTTTAAAGATAGATATTACAATCAAGGAGGAAAACAAAAAGGTCTTGATTATCATAAAAACAATAAAAGTATCGTAAAATCAATTGTTAATAAATACCAGTCTAAAATGCAGCCTGGGGTTTATATTGTTTATACAGAAGCAGGCCGTTATGTTGGAGAAAGTATAAAGATGGAGCGAAGAGTCGGTAATCATAAACCTTGGAATTACGATTCTCCAGTTAATACTAAAGTACTTAAGTGGGAAATATTAGAAGTAGTTGAAGATACACAACTTAGAAAACAAAGAGAAGCATATTGGATTAAAAAATTAAAACCAGAATTGAATCAAATACATAATTTAGGTAGGTAATCTTTTGTTATTGTATTGTTAATTGTTATTTTGTTTTTAACCTACCTCAAGAACCCGGTCCACGCCGGGTTTTTTTTGTCACTATAGTTAAATAGCCTATTTATCTTTGTAATAACTTATTTATTAACCAATAAAAATTCTTAAATATGAATAAACAAGAATTAAAATCTTTGGTTTGCAAATACTTTAATTTAACAGAAATTACAGATTCCACAGAAAATAACGTAGAAGAAAAATTAAACAATTTCGCAACTGCCGAACTAGCAGATGGTACGAAAGTATCAAATGATGTTGAGGGAGATTTTGAAGTTGGACAAACTCTATATGTTATAACTGAAGAGGGAGAGAAAGTGGTAGCCCCAGAGGGAGAGCACTCAACAATCTCTGGAATAGTAATCACTGTATCTGAAAGTGGAGCAGTAACCGGAGTACATTATCCTGACCAAGAAGGTGAGGGTAGTTTAGAAGAAGCTTCTAAAGAAGAAATGTCTGAAGAGTCTACGGAAGTAGAAGACAAGACAGAGCTTGCTGAAGAAGAGCTAGACGCACACGAGGAAGACGAAACTCAGATGGATGACATCAGAGAAGAAGTAATCGCGGCAATAGCAGAAGTTGTTCTACCAGAAATGGAAGGCTTAAAAGCTAAATTGGCAGAACACGAAGAAAAATTAGAAGAACATGAAGAGCAAATGAAGGAGCACTATTCAAAGACTCCAGCATCTGTTTCTAAAACTGCAACTTCTAGATTTTCAAAAAATAGTAAACAATTAACAGAGAATGAAGGCCCTAAGTACAACAAAAAGAGGTATGAAATGGCACTTGCTCGTTTAAATAACATAAATCAATAATCATGGCTTTAAATGTATCTGCTTTAGCAGACTTTAACAATCAAATGGCTGGTAAAATTGTATTAGATACAGTATTTACTGGTACAACGGCTGAATATACAAGCGTGCAAGAGGGAATTAAATTCCAAGAACCTCTTAACCTTGCTGTTGTTACTCCTTATTTCCAAGGTGGTGATGCAGTGAGCACAGCTTCAGGATCAGCAACTTTCTCTCAGAGAAATATAACAGTGACGAAAAGAACAGCTTTCGATAACTGGAATTTACAAACAATAACTGACAAGTATTTAGGTAAAATGGCTTTACCAGAAGGATCTTATGAAGAGACTTTCGCAATTATGGAAGAGCTAACTGGAGACTTAGTTAGAAAATCACAGCAACAAAATGATCTATTCATTTGGACTGCTGCATCAGGATCTACTTTCGCAGGTTCTACTGTAGTACCAGAAGCTGATGGTTTCTCAGCATTAATCACTCAAGCTAACGGAGCTGCTGCTCCAGGTGGAATCGGTGGTGCTGCAATTACAGGATCAACTGCATATACTGCATTAACTGATATGGTATCAGCATTAGATTCAAACGTAATTAACGCAGACGATATTACAATTTGGACAGGACCACAAGTATTCACAAGAATCGTAAGTGGATTAACTAACCAAAATCTATTTAACTTTGACCCAACAGGTGTTGAAAGAAGAAATGGACTGTATGAAATGCCACTTCCCGGCTTCCCTAACGTTAGAATCGTTGGAACATACGGATTAGTAGGTAGTGAAAGAGTAATCGTTGGACCATCATCAGACATGGTAATCGGAACAGATTTAATGTCAGATACAGAGAACTTCAAAACATGGTTCTCATTAGATGATGACGCAATTAAATATAGATTAAGAAATAAATTAGGAGTTCAAGTTGGACACCCAGCATATTTCGTATCTAACGACCTATAGTAGTCAACAAAAGAAATTTTAACCTTTAAAACAACAAATTATGGCTTGTGATATTACATCAGGATTTACGCTCGGTTGTAGAGATAATAGTGGAGGGATTAAGAATGTTTACATTCTATCTGGATCTGTTACTTCTGTAGTTGAAGCATCCGACGGTCTTATATCTGCTATTAGTGGTTCAGGAACTTATTATAAGTTTGAACTAACTAGACAGACAGGAGACTTTACAGAAACGCCTACTCCATCTTTGGAAGCAGGAACAGTGTTCTATCAGCAAGACCTAAACGTTGCTTTCCATAAATTACAATCGAGCATAAGAAATCAAGTGAAAGTATTAGCTCAAAACCCAGACCTATCAATTATTGTTGAAACCAATAATGGTAGCGAATCACCTTATACAGGTAGATATTTTCTAATGGGAAGATATAGGGGAGTAAGTTTATCAGCAGGATCAGCAGCAACAGGTACTGCTTTTGGAGACGCTAACCAATACGCTTTAACTTTTTCTGGACAGGAACCAGAACCAGCAGATGAGATACAATCATCGAATGGTACTGTAGATTTCTTATCCGGAATAACAACTGGTTAAAGATAAATAAAGAGATAGGGACTGGTACTATACCCACTAGTCCCAATTTCTCTTTTATAATTAAAAAAATAGAATGCAGAGTTTACAATATTCTTCTTCAGGATTTGAATACATAAATGTATGGCCAGAAACAACCTCATCTTTAGCAGGTAACGTTTCAGCTTCATTTGAACTAAATTATGTTCATGATTATGATCAAAGCTCAGGAAGTTTAGATTTAACTTTGTTAAACACCCCTAACAGGGTAGACCCAAGATTACAATTTAGATTAAATAAAAGCACACTTCCTCAATATACAGGTAATTATACTATTACTGTAGCAGAGGGATTAACAGCACGAAGAACTTGGTCAGCAACTAACGTTCAATGGGATGCAGCAAGTTTTGAATGGAGTGATACAACTCCTATTGCTGGTTTTACAACCCTTGATACAGACAGAGCTTGGATATCCGGTTCAGACGTACCAGCTTTTATACAATATTTAAGTCCATATGAAGATGGACAATATTCTACATACAATGGATAGAAAACAAAAAGTACATTTTTCCAATATACAGAGATTTTCTCATGACAGAATAAGTCATAAAGAGGCTGTAGAAGGGAAATATATAAAAAGTGGTCAAGATAATTTATTCCCACAACACCTTATAGCATTATATAACGATTCATCAATACACGCATCTGCTATCAATGCAACAGTTGAAGCAATAATTGGTGGAGGATTAACTGCTAACTTTGAACCTTCATTAGAGAGGGCGAATTCAAAGGGAGAAACATGGAATGATATCTTTACTAAAGTTTCATTAGATTATTATTTACACGGTTCATTTGGACTAGAGGTAATTTGGTCTATGGATAGATCAAGAATAGCAGAAGTTTATCATATAGACTTTTCATTTTTAAGAGCAAGAGAAAGAGATAACAAAGGAATGATTCCTGGTTATTACATCAGCTCTAAATGGAGTACTTATGGTAGTACTAAAGGTAAAGATATAGATTACTTACCTTGTTATGACCCTCTTTCTAAAGAAGAGCAACCAAATCAAATTTTTGTAGTTAGAAACTACAGACCAGGACAGGAGTATTATCCTCTTCCTGCTTATAACGGAGCATTACGTGTTATAGAGCTAGACGCTGCAGTCGATGATTTCCACAAAAACAACATCGAGCAGGGGTTGGCGCCTTCAATAGCAATTACCACGTTTACTAATGGTTCGGATGATGATATAAGAGATATAGAGAGAAATTTAAGAACAAATTATGGTGGTACATCCAATGCAGGTTCTTTAATCTATATGGACGTAGATCAACCAGAAAATGCTCCAAAAATAGAGCCTATCCCTCAAAATGGAGCGGATGGCTATTATACTACTATTAACGACGTTACAACTCAAAAGATCTTAACTGGACATAGAATAACATCTCCTATGATGTTAGGTATTAAGACAGAAGGTCAGCTGGGCGGTAGAGATGAAATAGTAGATTCATTCTTATTATGGTTTAACACCGTAATTGAACCTCTACAACAAGATATTTTAAGACAACTTGAAATACTTATAGATGTAAACTTCCCACAAGTAACTATTGGAGTAAAGAGAAAGAAGCTTTATGACGGTGGTGAAGAAGTAGAAGATATAGTAACATCAGTAGAGACGACAGAACAAGACGACACATTAATTAACGAAACACTAGAAAGCAATGACGACGACGTTTCTAATATCTGAAGCTAAATTAAGAGAGTATACAGACATTGATAACAATGTAGATACTGCTCTAATAAAAAATGGTATAAGAGAGGCTCAAGATATTGAGCTCCAAAGACTATTGGGTACATTATTATATGACAAACTATTAAGTGATGTTGATAGTGATGCGTTAACTGGTAATTATAAAACTCTTGTTGATGATTATGCTCAAGATTTTCTTATCTATGCAGCTTATTATTATATCTTAGATAGTATTTATTTAAGAAGTAGAAATAATGGACTGCTAACACCAAATGGTGGAGAGAATAGTGATAGTGTAGATAGGACTTTATACAATGTTAAAAGACAGAGTGTAAAAAATAAAATGGAATATTATGCAGAGGGATTAAAAGATTATTTAATCGAAGAAGAAGCATTATTTCCAGAGTTAACTCAAAATACTAAATTATATCAAAACTCACCTGACTATACAGACCAGTATGGTTCACCTTTCGTATTTAGAAGAAATGGATATGCAGAAGAAGCAGAAAAGAGAGGTATGAGTATATTTGATAGAAGTCGTAGACAATATCCACCTAATTAAAAAAATATAGAATAAAATGGGATTCAATTTAACTAACGAATTTATAGATCAAACTTTCAGCCAACTGGTACAGATTAGTGGTAGCCAGTTATTAAATGGTACTGGAAGTGTAATAACAGATTTAGACTTTACCGGCTCACATGTAGAAAGTGCATCACATGCAGAGTTTGCAGATAATGCTCAAACAGCAACAACAGCTTTAGCAGCCACAAGTGCTACTTCGGCTGGTTCGGCAACAACAGCTACTTCTGCTTCTCATGCAGGGTTTGCAGTAACGTCATCTTTTGCATTAAACTTTAACCCGTCTGCAACAGCATCATATGCTGATAATGCAAGTACAGCATCATATGTAGCGGGAGCAAATGTAGATGGAACGGTAGCAAGTGCGACATCAGCTTCTTTTGCAACTAACTCAAATACTACAATATCAGCTTCTCACGCAGTACAAGCAGATAATGCAATAACAGCAACTACTGCCGTAACCGCATCACACGTAACAGGAACAGTAGCAAGTGCATCATATGCTTTAACAGCAACAAGTGCTTCACATGCAGTAAGAGCAGACGGTAGTGGAACAGCCGAAGATCTAATCATAACAGTTAAGAATGTACAGGCTTCAACAATTGCTGCAGGAGTACCAGTATATTCCAATGGAGTTACAGGAGAGAATGTAAATGTATTGACAGCTTCTAATGATAGTTCGGCAACAATGCCGGCGATAGGAATAACACAAACATCGATTAATGCAAGTGGAAATGGAATAGTTGTTATATCAGGAAGAGAGTCAAACATAGATACATCTGGTCTTGTAGCGGGTAAACCAGTATACGTGGGAGTAAATGGTGCTTTAACAGCAACCAAACCTACAGGTTCAGCTTTAATACAAAACATAGGAACAGCAGCAAAGATAAATGCTTCTACGGGAGAGATAATCGTACAAGGATCAGGAAGATCAAATGATTTACCGAACCTAACAACTGATTATATATGGAAAGGAGATGCAAATGGTGTTCCTCAAGCAGTAGCAAGTTCATCTATAGTAGTTAACAATGCAACATCAGCCTCTCATGCTATACAGGCAAATAATGCAACTACAGCTACAAGTGCAACGAGTGCTACGTCAGCATCACATGCTTTAAGATCAGATATATCAGATGATATAGCACCAACAGCTAACATAACTGTAAACCAAATAACAGCAAGTACAGCAACGTTTACCTCTGCATCAATTGGTAACTTAACAACCATAACAGGTTCAGCAACAATTATAGGAGATCAGTATATAATTCTTAACTCAGATGCTCCAACGGCAAGATTTGCAGGTATAAAGGTATATGATAGTGGCTCTGCATTGACCGGATCGTTTGAATGGGATTCCGTGGACGACAATTGGATACAGGTAGCGACAAATGGTACATCAGCAGGTATGCTTACAGGTATATCCGGTAGCAAAGCCTCAGAAGCTTATCCAGCAAACAATACAATATTAAAAGGAACAGGAAACCACACAATACAGGATTCAAACATTACTGATAGTGGTACTCTTATAAACCTTAATTCTGCTACTAACATTACAGGTTCTTTAAAAATAACAGGTAGTGCAAGAAATGCAAGTACAATAGCAGGAAACATAAAACAAAGTTTCCCATCACCAGGAAATAACCAGTCAGTAGGTCTGGCAGAGATAACTGGTACTAACACTATAGCAGGTAATAATTATACTAACAAAAACTTCTTCGTAGCTGATTTTAATTCATTCGGAGAACAGTTTAGAGATTACTTCTCGATAGAGTATTACGATGGATTCTCTTATAATTATGGTTCAGAGTTTAACATTAATGGTCTAAAATCAAGGTTAGCTACTATAGCATCCGGTTCAGGTACTACAACTTCAAGACTGTCTCAATTTGTTACTGCTGATGATACTGACGGTACGGGTACAATACAAATGTTTGCTGGTGATCAGGTAGATATGAGACTATCAGCAGGAGCTCTTGGAATACAGATGACAGGTTCAGTAGATTCAGTAGACGGTATAACAGCACCTTCTTTTACAGGTTCGTTATCTGGTTCAGCAACACTAGCAACTACAGCATCTTCTATAGATAATTTAACTCAAAATGTACAGATAACTGGTTCGTTAAGTATTACAGGTAGTGCTAGAAATACATCTACAATAGTAGGTAACATTAAACAGTCATTCCCATCACCGGGTAATAATCAATCAGTAGGTTTAGCTGAATTAACTGGTACCAATGCAATAAATGGTAAAAACTATACCAATAAAAACTTCTTTGTAGCAGACTTTAATTCATTTGGAGAACAATTTAGAGATTATTTCTCAATAGAATACTATGATGGTTTTGCTTACAACTACGGAACTGAGTTTAACGTAAACGGTAAGAAATCAAGAATAGCTGTAATAGCATCTGGTTCAGGAGCCGGTAGAAGTGGTGAAATAGCAGTAGCAGATAATCATGACGGTACTGGTCAGTTAAATTTATCAGCTGGAGATCAAGTAGACTTAAACATAACAGCAGGAAATAGAGGTGTTACATTAACAGGAGCTGTTAAAAACAATATAAGTGCTTTAGCTATAGCATCAACTACAGCATCACTTGATTGTCAAAACGGAGATATGCATACTTTAACACTTGCAAATGGGGTAGATACTCACTTAGATGCAACAAACGTTCAAGCAGGTCAAACAATATCTTTAAAAGTAACTAATAATGCAACAGGAGCTGGTACTTTATCATTTAGTCCAGACTTTAAATTTGCAGGAGGTACAGCACCAACAGTAACTGCAGCAACATCAGCAAAAGATATTCTTACATTCCAATCTTACGATGGAACAACATTAGACGGAACATCAGTATTAAACTTAAGTTAATATGGGGCTAACTAAACCGTTCGCTTTTATGGGCTCTGGAACATCCGATCCGGGTGTTGGATATGGTAATCCACCTTTTAATACAAGCCTTATAGCATATTATGACTTTGGTAGTAGTACTGAGGGTAGTTATACCGGTAGTGTATCTATGTCTAATGGAGATTTAGTTACTGATCTATCAGGTAATGAAAAACATTCTACTTTAGAGGACTCAGCTCAGCAATTCACTTATGAGGCAAGTGTGGGTAAAGGAGTAATAAGTACTACAACCAAGCAAGGAGGGTATTTTTTTATGCCTGATTTGACAGGAAGTTTTGGAGCTTTAACAGGCTTTACTATGGAGTTTGCAGGTAATATTCCTTTAGCTTTAGTAAATGATAACTTAATATTTAGGTTTGATGGGGGTGGAGGATCAAGAGCGGAAAGTAATATACAACAGTATGCATCAACACCACCTAAAAGAATTGGTTTTGATGTAAGAACAGAGGAGAATAATTCTGTAAATGTAGGTACAGTAAATCAAGATACAGGCACAGGGTTTTTCCATCTGGTATATACTGCAGGTCAAGGACTAACAAGTAAGACTTATTATAACGGTAGCGAGTTAGGAGCAAGTAGTGGAACGATGGTGGCAACTGATACTTTTGACTTTGATAGAAATGGACCACAAACTAACTGTAACTCCTGGTTCGGTACAAGTAATTTCGGTACCGGTACTTTTCCAGCTCAAATAGGAGTATTCCGGATGTACAGTGTAGCAATGCCTGCCTCATCTGTACTCGCTAACTATAACTTTTATCAACCACAATTTTAAAAATAATTAATCATGGCAACATATACAAGAGAAGAATTGAAAAACATCACCGCAGAGCAGTTTGCTGCTATGTCTGATGCTGAAAAAAATAATGTAAGAGCACAAGGTAGAGCTTTCTTAGCTGCCGATCTTGCATAAAGAAAATTTAAAAGTATACTTGATCTAAATCGAGTATTTTGGATTCTATTTTAGTTAGGGCTACTCAAGGGTAGCCTTTTCTAGTTTACATAAAAAAACCCGGCTAATTATAAACCGGGTTAATTATCCTTAAAAATACTCGTTACAACATTTATGTAAGTATATATAAATATATATAAGTAAGTATTTATTTATCTTCTTCGGGTTATTGTCTAACCTAAAGACAACCCTCAGGTATAAGGTAAGGAAAAAAAACCAGAAGATCAACTATTTTAAAGAAAAAGTTGGATATATATTATAAAGTACTTATATTATATTATGGCATTGACAGATTCACAGAAGAAGGCTTACGTAGATAAACATATTACAGAAATATACCCACAGTTAAAGATCAATATGGAAAAAATATGTGGGGCCGGTACTTCCCATTGGGCTGATGATTTACTATCTATAGCAGCAGAATATTTTCTAAAAAAATCTATAGATGTACAGTATGATAGTTGTAAGAATAATAAAGCAGAAAACTTTATAACCTATATAGCTAATTTTCAGTTAAAATCAGGGTATAGTAAGTTTTGGCATACACACAGAAAGTTCTCTACAGGAACAAGAGAATACTTTACTGATGGTTTCATATATGATTCAACAAAAGAGTATTATGAAGACGACGATAGAATGTTATGTATAAAGCAGGCTATCAATAATTTAGACCCTTACGAAAAGATGCTTGTAGAAGAAAGAGTCATAAAGGGGATGAAGTTTAAAGAGTTAGCAGAAAGATACGACATACCTTATTCGTCGTTAACTTATACGCTAAAAAACACAATTAAAGAATTAAAAGAAAAATGCAAACATTTATCACAGTATCTATAATAGCTAACGTACTTCTCAGTATCTTAGTTCTCTGGTTGGTATTTCTTAAATACAGAGAGGACTCTAAGTTAAAAAAGAACTACACGGAGAGAAAGGCTAAACTACGTAAGAATGCGGAGAAAGCACAATTCGTAAAGACAATTAGAGTAGAAGTAAGAAAATACTTAAAGCAGTTACAAAATGACGTTAAAGGATAGAAGATATTTACTGGACGAGTTTCCTAAATACTATAAGGATAACATATTTGAAATTCCAGTAAGACAGGCTTATTATGAAGCCGAAAGAATAATAATGGGTTATGAACAAATTAAGAGGCGCGGATGTAATTGTGAATACAATAGATTTCAGCAACAAATAAACAAGTTATATGAGCAGTGGAACGAAAAGGATAAACAAGTCGGATTACCTAACTGATAAAGAGATACATGAGATCGAAACTTCTATATACAATGACATGCTTGAGACTTTATATAAGGATGTACCCAAAACTGTGGAAGGCTATGCTGATCAAGAAACTATCAAAGCGTTAGTCGGAGAGGAAGAGTACGTACATATACCAGGACAAGAAGAATTCATACTAACCAAAAGTGGACGTATATATAACACTGAAAGAATTAAATCAGTGGCCATACATTACAGCGGTAGGAATATAAGAGTGTATTTGAAGGGTAAGAAAAAAGAATACAATAGTTTATATAAGTATGCCGGGTGGAAGTATGATAGTATAGAAATACTTAAGACCTTTAAGAAAAATAAATGGGATGTGAGGGTGCAAGATAATTATACACAATTCTTTGAATCTTTATGATATTTATTAATAAGATCAATATAATGCAGATATAATGGCAGGTATTAAATTAACAGATAAAGAACTACAGGAAGTAATAAAAGAAGCGTACGACTTACGCTACAATGAAAATTATACCCAAGAGAGGTATGTTAAGTATGCTAAAGAGAGGTATGATAAATCAGAACAACAATGCTGTCAATACTTTTTAAAAGCTAAAACTTATCATGAAACTGTTTGGAAAGATTTACTAGAGAAACAATTAACACCGGCAGTACAGGAGATAATAAGATTGATGGCAGATGAGAATCCTAAAATTAGACAACAGGCAATAACACAGGTCTTTAAGTATACAGGTAATGATATACAAAAAATACAGGCAGAAGTAAAAGGAGACATTACTGTTGAGTTTGGTAAT
>WLWG01001369.1_pt1 | contig 22160 bp, 19 predicted proteins | sample 6712871 | NCBI WGS metagenome assembly WLWG01 (sample SAMN12718693, study PRJNA515312) | sponge metagenome | isolation source: marine sponge | host: Mycale hentscheli | place: New Zealand: South Island, Marlborough, Capsize Point | collected 2003-05-01
CACCAAGCTTGGCTTCATCCGCCCAAATGGCGTCCTGGAGCATGCCGACTCCGTAATCCGCGTAGTTGATGACGTTGAAGTCATCGGCGGTGTACAGCTCACCGGTGTCCGGGTTCACTGCTTCGAGCAGCTGGGCGTACTCGTTGTACGTCATCGCCTCAGCCGCATCGATCTCGCGGTTCAGCAGGGCGACCATGTCGAACTGCTGCTGGACGAGCTCCACGTCGGAAGCCGGGTCGAGGCCTTCCTTGCCGAGAGCTGCGAAGATCTCGTACTCGTTGCCGAAGCCCCAGTTACCGATCTTCTTGCCCTGGAAGTCCGCGGGGGACTCGATGCCGGAATCGGCCCATGCCACCTGCAAGGTGCCGGAGCGCTGGAAGACCTGGCCGATGTCGACGATGCCGGCTCCCTGCTCACGCGATGCGAGCGCCTTGGGCACCCATGCGAGAGCGAAGTCAGCGCCGCCCTGTGCGAGAACGGTCTGCGGAACGATGTCCACGCCGCCCTCAAGGATGGTGACGTCGATGCAGTTGTCCTCGTAGAAGCCGAGGTCCTTGGCTGCGTAGTACCCAGCGAATTGGGCCTGAACGAACCACTGCAGTTGAAGACTGGCGGGAGTCAGTTCCGCGCAACCCTCGTCGGCAGCAGGCTCCTCGACCTCAGCCTCTTCGGTTTCCTCTGGTTCGGTGTCCTCTTCGACTGCCGGTTCTTCCACTGCGGTTTCCTCCGCGGCGGTCTCCTCAGAGCTCGAGTCCGAGCTGCTGCAGGCCGACAGCGCGAGCACACCGACTGCGGCGAGACTCACAACTTGAGTCCAGCGACTGCGTGCGATGCTGCGCATACTTCCTCCTTCTTCGTGTCAGGCCGAACGTGTTCTGCCTGTCCAGGGTGTTGTCCATCGCTCGATGGCCACGACGATCAAGTAGAACATCAGGCCGGTGATGATGGCTGCTACTACATATGCCCACGCTCGTCCGTAGGCGGTGTTGGCTGCCGAACCAGCTATTCGAGAGCCAAGTCCTTGTTGTGGGCCGCCGAAGTATTCGGCGACCAGTGCCGCGATGACGGCGAGGGGGGCAGCGACCTTCATCGCGGTGAAGAAGAAGGGAATCGCGTTCGGGATGCGCAGGGCACGCAGCACGGTTCGCGGCTGGGCGTTCATTGAGCGCATCAACTCCAGTTGCACCGGTTGCACCTGAATCAATCCGCGGGTGACGTTCACGAAGATCGGGAACAGCACGATGATCGCGGTCACGAGCACCCGGGGGGTCCGACTCGTGATGCTGAACATGTTGTTCAGTATCGGTGTCAGAGCAATGATGGGCACGGCCGCCAGGCCGGCCGCAAGCGGAGTGACCAAATTGTTAACCACAATGAAGCGCTGGGCGAGCAACGCCATGACCAGGCCAACAATCGTTCCGAACACAAGTCCGAGGAATGCCGTGGTTCCGGTGTAGAGGGCGGTCTGCCACATCAGGGCGATGTCGCCGAAGAAGTTCTCGGCGATCAGGGACGGGGCCGGCAGCAGGTAGGGCTTTATATCCCGTACCACCACGAGGAGTTGCCAGGCGCTCAGGAAGAGCACCGCAATGAGTACGGGTGGCCAGATGAGCTTGAGTCGATCGGCCGTCTGGGTGGACATCAGACTTCGCCCACCTTGGCTCGCGCATCCGAACCACCGACGCGGCCACGCAGAGCCTCGCGCACCGCGGTAACGGCGTCGAAGAAGGTGTCGGCTTCGCGGGTGTCCTCGTCGCGCTCGTTTCCGAGGGGCACCTCGATGATGTGGGTGATGCGCCCGGGACGGGGCGACATGACCACGACACGGTCGGACAGGTAGACGGCCTCGGGGATGGAGTGGGTGACGAATACGATCGACTTACGCGTCTCCTTGCGGATGCGTAGGAGTTCGTTTTGCATGCGCTCGCGCGTCATCTCATCCAGGGCGCCGAATGGCTCGTCCATGAGCAGGATCGCCGGGTCGACTGACAGCGAGCGAGCGATGGCCACGCGCTGCTGCATGCCGCCGGACAGTTCCCAGGGTCGATGTTCCGCGAAGTCCGCAAGTTGCACCATGTCGAGGAGTTCCAGGGCGCGGGCTTTGCGCTTGGCCTTATCCCAGCCCTGCAGTTCCAGTGGCAGTTCGACGTTGCGTCGTACCGACCGCCAGTCGAAGAGCGCCGCTTGCTGGAACGCCATTCCGTAGAGTTGCTGCTGGCGAGCCTCGGGGGGAGTGTGACCGGCGACGCGCATGTCGCCGCGGGTGGCATCGGTGAGATCGGCGATGACCCGCAGCAGGGTGGACTTGCCGCAGCCGGAGGGCCCGATGAGTGAAATGAACTCTCCGGACTCGACGGTCAGGTTCACGTCCTGCAGTGCTGTCACCTCGTTGGGCTGGCCCTCGTTGAAGATCTTCCAGATGCCGTCGGCGTGGACTGCGTGCTCGGTTGTCGCCGTGCTCATGCGCTCTTCTCCTTGGGCAGGTTGCGGGTCAGGTATACGTCAAGGGCGGTCACCAGGGCGGCCACCACCAAACCAAGAGCGATGGCGCCGAAGACGGCGACGTAGACCTTGGCCGGTTGCGAGGTGATCTGGCGCGCGTACTCGATCAGCAAGCGACCGATGCCTCCGCGGACGCCGGTGGATATCTCGGCGACCACGGTGCCGACAACGGAGGCCGCGGCGGAGACCTTCAGTGCCGGGACGATGTACGGAATCGACGATGGGAAGCGGAGCTTGCGCACGGTTTGATTGGGTGTAGCCGCGTAGGAGCGCATGAGTTCCTGCGACGTCGGTGTCGGTGCCTGAAGACCTCGCAGCGCTCCCACGGACAGCGGGAAGAACGCCAAGTACGCAGCGATGAACATCACCGAGTAGGTGGTTGTCCACTTGATCGGTCCGATCTCGATCTGGTTGCCGATTCCGACAATGAGCGGTGCGAGCGCAATCAGGGGGACTGTTTGAGAAGCGATGACGAACGGGAGCAGGCCTCGTTCGGCGAACAGGAACCGCTGCATGATGACCGCGAGCAGCAATCCGACTGCGACACCGATGAGGAAGCCGCCGAAGGCCAGCAGTAGTGAACGGAACGTCGCAGCGATAACCGCGTCGAGGACGGTGTTTTCGGAGCCACGAACTTCCGGCTCACCCATCGCCGCGAACATGGTCCACACGTGCGGCATGGTCATGTCCGAGGTGTTCAGCGGCAACGGGATGAAGTTTCCAAGCAGCTTGACGAGCTCCCACATCACGATGACGAGGCCGACGCCGGCGAGCGCCCACAGCAACGAGATGCCCCCGTTGCGGGCCCGTCGGGCGAACGACCTCGATCGTGCGGCACCCACCGATGCCCCGTCCGCAGAGGTCTGCGGATCGGCGATCGCAGTGTCGGTCACCGGCGCTCCCCTTCGATGTCGATGTCGCTGCGGATGGGTCGGTGATGTGTGGTCTGGGTCAGGACTTCGCGAGCAGTGTCTCCTGAATGGCCGGGATGACCTTCTCCCCGTATTCGGCCAGCGTGTGGTCCTTGTTGTCATGCTGCAGGTAGACCGCGAACTGATCGACCCCGAGCGCGCGCAGTTCCTCGAGGCGCCGCACATGGTCGTCGGGGGTTCCGATGATGCAGAACCGATCGATGATCTCGTCCGGCACGAAGTCCGTGTGCGTGTTGCCAGCCTGCCCGTGCTGGTTGTAGTCGTATCCCTGGCGGTTCTTGATGTAGTCCGTCAACGCTTGGGGGACTGCACCGCTGTCGCCGTAACGGTCGACGATGTCCGCAACGTGGTTGCCCACCATGCCTCCGAACCAGCGGAGTTGATCGCGTGCGTGTGCGTTCTGCTCATCGGACCCGTCGGTGATGTAGGCGGGCGCGGCGACGCAGTTGTAGACCGCGTCGGCCGCACGGCCCGCCTCGACGGCGGCTGCGCGAACCGATCCGATCGTCCACTCGGCGATCGACGGATCAGCCAACTGAAGGATGAAGCCGTCTCCGACCTCCCCGGTGAGCGCCAGGACTTTCGGTCCGTAGGCGGCTACCCACACGTCACAGCGGGAGTCTCCCGCCCAGGGAAGGCGCAGGGTGGAGTCCTTGTAGTCGATGGCTTCGCCGTTGACCAGGCCCTTGATGTCGATGACGGACTGACGCAACTCGGCGACAGTGACCGGCTTGCCGTTGGTGACGCGAACCGCGGAGTCGCCGCGGCCAATGCCGATCACGGTCCTGTTGCCGTACATCTCGTTCAAGGTGGCGAACACAGACGCCGTCACCGTGATGTCCCGGGTGGCGGGGTTGGTCACCATGGGGCCGATCTTGATCTTGCGGGTTTCATCGAGGATCTTGCTGTAGAGCACGTATGGCTCTTCCCACAGGATGTGGGAGTCGAACGTCCACACGTAATCGAACCCGTAGGTCTCAGCCCGACGCGCCAGGTCGACGACGCGTGCGGCCGGGGGAGTGCACTGCAAGACGACTCCGATGTCCATAACTTCTCCTGATCTCGGCGGTGAATGCCTTGTTGGTCGAATGTTCTTAGCGGGTCTGGGGGAATCCGAGATCGACGGACGACGTTGCCGGATCAGGCCACCGGGAGGTGACCGTCTTGGTTCGGGTGTAGAAGTCGATGCCGGCCGGGCCGTACATGTTCGCGTCACCGAACAGCGAGGCTTTCCATCCGCCGAAGCTGTAGTACGCGACCGGCACGGGGATCGGGACGTTGATTCCCACCATGCCCACCTGGATGTCGAACTGGAATTGGCGGGCGGCTCCACCGTCTCGGGTGAAGATCGCCGTTCCGTTGCCGTATTGGTGATCGTTGACCAGGGTTACGGCTTCCTCGTAGGTGTCGACCCGGGTGATCGACAGAACGGGGCCGAAGATCTCTTCGTCGTACGCCTTCATGCCGGGCCTGACGTTGTCGATCAAGGACGGTGCGAGGAAGAAGCCATCCGCGGGTAGGTCGTTCTCTCGTCCGTCGACCACGACGGTTGCTCCTTCACCCGGCGCTCCGGCCACGTAGGAGGCGACCTTGTCTCGGTGCTCGCGAGTGATCAGCGGACCCATCTCGGCGTCGGGGTCTGTTCCCGGTCCGACCTTCAACTTCGGAAGGCGAGCCGAAATGGCATCCACGAGCTTGTCGCCCGCATCGCCCACGGCGACCACCACGGAAATGGCCATGCAGCGTTCGCCGGCGGAGCCGTAGCCCGCGCTGACGGCGGCGTCGGCCGCCATGTCGATGTCGGCGTCGGGGAGCACGATCATGTGGTTCTTGGCGCCGCCGAGCGCTTGTACGCGCTTGCCGTTGGCCGTTCCGGTCGAGTAGATGTACTCGGCGATCGGGGTCGAGCCGACGAAGGACACTGCGGCGATGTCTGGGTGCTCGAGGATGCGATCGACGGCAACCTTGTCTCCCTGCACGATGTTGAACACGCCCTCGGGCAAGCCCGCCTGCCGGAGCAGATCGGCGACGAACAACGTGACCGAGGGATCCTTCTCGCTCGGCTTCAATATGAAGGTGTTTCCGGTGGCGATCGCATTGGCGAACATCCACATCGGCACCATGGCCGGGAAGTTGAACGGGGTGATGCCGGCCACCACGCCCAGTGGCTGGCGGATGGAGAAGACATCGACCCCGGTAGAGGCCTGCTCGGAGAAGTTCCCCTTCATCAACTGCGGGATGCCGCAGGCAAACTCGATGTTCTCGATTCCTCGGGCCAACTCGCCACCGGCGTCGCTAGGGACCTTGCCGTGCTCGATCGACACCAGTTCGGCGATCTTGTCGCGATTGGCAAGGACGAGCTGATGGAAGGCGAACATGACTTCCGCCCGTCGCGACAGGGACGCCGAACGCCAGGTGGTGAAGGCCTCTTTGGCGGCAGCGACGGCAGCGTCGACTTCCGACACGCTCGCCAAGCCGACCTGTGCCTGCTGTTCACCGGTCGCGGGGTTGTAGACCGGTCCGAAGTTGCCGGAGGTGGATCCCACCTCGGCGTTGTTGATCCAGTGGTTGATGGTGCGCAACGTGTGTCTCCTGATTCGTGATTGAGCGTGGTGGGTGAGTGCCTAGACGAGGTACTGGTTCATACCGCGCTTGAGATAGTGACCGTGCCCCTTGCTGCCGAGGTACTGGTCGTTGTCGATGACGACCTTGCCGCGCGAGAGAACAGTGTCGACGTGACCGTCGATGTCGAAGCCTTCCCAGGCGGCGTGATCCATGTTCATGTGGTGCTTCTTGTCGATGCCGATCTCGGTACGGCCGGTGGGGTCGTAGATGACGATGTCGGCATCCGACCCGGGCGCGATGATGCCCTTGCGCGGGTACAGGCCGAACATGCGCGCCGGCGTTGTCGCGGTGATTTCCACCCAGCGCTCCAGGGTGATCTCTCCGTCGACGACGCCTTGGAAAATCAAGTCCATTCGGTGCTCGACGGAGCCGATGCCGTTGGGGATCTTGGAGAAGTCGCCGACGCCGAGTTCCTTCTGCTCCTTCATGCAGAACGGGCAGTGGTCCGTCGAGACGATCGACAGATCGTTGGTGCGCAGGTAGCGCCACAGTTCCTTCTGGTGCTCTTCGGCCTTGGATCGCAGCGGCGTGGAGCACACCCACTTGGCGCCTTCGAATCCTGGCTGAGAAAGGTGATCCTCCAGCGACAAGTACAGGTACTGAGGGCAGGTTTCTCCGAAAACGTTCCACGCGTCGTCGCGGGCTTCCTGCAGAACCTTGACGGCTTGCTTTGCCGACATGTGCACGACGTACAGGGGAGTGTTCGTCATCTTGGCCAGCATGATCGCGCGGTTGGTGGCCTCCGCTTCGGTCTCCCACGGTCGGGTGAGTCCGTGGAACCGCGGATCGGTGTTGCCTGCTGCCAGTGCCTGCTGCACGAGCACGTCGATCGCGATGCCGTTCTCTGCGTGCATCATGATCGTCGCGCCGTTGTTGGCCGCCGTCTGCATCGCTCGGAGAACTTGACCGTCGTCGCTGTAGAACACGCCCGGGTAGGCCATGAACAGTTTGAAGCTCGTGATGCCCTCGTCGACGAGTTCGTCCATCGCCTTCAACGAGTCGTCGTCGACCCCGCCGATGATCTGGTGGAAGCCGTAGTCGATGGCGCACTCACCGTCCGCCTTGGCGTGCCAGGCGGCCAGGGAGTCCTGCACCCGCTCCCCGTACTTTTGTACGGCGAAGTCGATGATGGTGGTGGTGCCACCCCAGGCCGCAGCCCGGGTGCCGGTCTCGAAGGTGTCCGATGCGAATGTCCCACCGAAGGGCAACTCCATGTGGGTGTGAACATCCACGCCGCCGGGGATGACGTACTTCCCCTGCGCGTCGAAAACCTGCTCAGCACTCGCGGCGAGATCGGCGCCGAGGGAGGTGTCTCCGGGTGCCACGACCGCGGCAATGGTCTCGCCGTCGATGAGGACATCGGCTTGGTAGCTACCGGTCGCCGAGACGACGGTGCCGTTCTTGATCAGGATCGTCATGGTTCTTCCTCCTCGCTGACGCTTCTCCTGCTGGTGCTCGAGCTGTCGGGCTGCTGTCGGGCTGCTGTCGGTCAGCTGCCGCTAGGGAAAACTATGGCCGAACTAGGTCGTCGTATGCATCCGGTCGGCGATCTCGGTAGAACGCCCAGCGGTTGCGCACCGTGGTGATCAGGTCGAGATCGAGGTCCCGCACGATCAGTTCCGCCTTGTAGGGGTCACCTTGCTCCCCGACGTAGCTCCCCTCGGGGTCCACGAAGTAGGACTGGCCGTAGAAATCGTCGTCGCCGAGAGGCTCGATGCCCACCCGGTTGATGGCCCCCACGTAGTACTCGTTGGCCACTGCCGCAGCCGGCTGCTCGATGCTCCACAGGTACTGAGACAACCCGCGCGAGGTGGCCGAGGGGTTGAACACGATTTGGGCGCCGTTGAGCCCGAGCGCCCGCCAACCCTCGGGGAAGTGACGGTCGTAACAGATGTAGACGCCGACCTTGCCGACCGCGGTGTCGAAGACCGGGTAGCCGCCGTTGCCGGGACGGAAGTAGAACTTCTCCCAGAACCCGTTCACGTGCGGGATGTGCTGCTTGCGGTACTTACCGAGGTAGGAGCCGTCGGCGTCGAGCACCGCTGCGGTGTTGTAGAGGAAGCCGGGTCCGGCGTCTTCGTAGACCGGCAGCACCATGACCATGTTCAGTTCCTTGGCCAAGGCCTGGAAGCGCTCGACGACGGGACCGGGGACTGCTTCGGCGTACTCGTAGAACTGCGTGTCCTGCACCTGACAGAAGTAGGGGCCGTAGAACAACTCTTGGAAGCAGATGACCTGTGTGCCCTGCTTGGCTGCTTCGCGGGCGTACTCCTCATGCTTGACGATCATCGACTCTTTGTCGCCGGTCCAATCGGTTTGGACTAGCGCAGCGCGAACGACGCTCATTGCATCCCTGCCTTCCTCGCAGTCTGGTCTGCCGGCCTCTGCGACTAATCGTCTGAGCCCGGGAACCTCTTTTGTGATTCCGTACCCTAGACGCAAAAGATTGTGTTACAACACCTGTTTGACAAACTTGTTACACGTTCATGTCGCGCTTGCGAACGAGCCCGGCAACGGGCATGTGAAGGGCCGCCTGGCGGCCATGGCAGGGAGATTGACAAGGAGGTGGGGTCGTGACCGTGACCGTCCCTGCCACTGGGGCTTCAGTTCCAGCTGAGTCGGTCGCGGCATTCGTCGAGGATCGATCCCCCCGGGGCATCGCGGCGGCCGTCCACCGAATGATCCGGGCGGGGCAGGTTCAGCCCGGAGATCGGCTGCCGACCGTCCGTGACCTGGCCCGGCACCTCGGCGTCAGCCCGGCGACGGTCAGCGAAGCCTGGCAGGCGCTCGGTGCCGTGGGTGCTATCCACGCCCGCGGCCGGGCCGGGACTTTCGTCCGGGACGTGGCCGAGCCCACGCGGCCCACCCGATACCTCGGGATCGGGGGAGCCCCAAGCACCGAGGAATCCGCCGCACTGGATCTGTCCACGGGAACCCCGGACCCTGCCCTGCTGCCGGCCCTGCACGAGGCCGTCGAGCGATTCACCTCTGGCGCGACGGCCTGGACGTCGAGTTATCTCGACGAGCCGGTACTCCCTACTCTTCGCGAGCACCTCGAGCAGTCGTGGCCCTTTCGAGCCCAGCGGATGACCGTCGTGGACGGCGCCCTCGACGGGCTGTCGCGGATCGTCGATCAGCTTGTGGGCCTCGGCGACCGCGTGATCATGGAGTCACCGGGATTCCCGCCCCTGATCGACCTGCTGGATCGCGCGGGCGCCGACGTGATCCCGGTCGCGATCGACGAACAAGGCGTGATTCCCGCATACCTGGCTCGGGCTCTGCGCTCGGCACCGGTGGCGGTCTTCCTGCAGCCGCGAGCACACAACCCCACCGGTACGTCGATGACCCGGTTGCGCTCGAGTCAGCTCGCCGAAGTGCTCGCGGGCAGCCGCGCGTGGGTGATCGAGGACGATCACTGCGGCGAGATATCGCTGGCAGAGGATGTGAGCATCGGTCAATTCCTGCCGGACCGTTGCGTGCACATCCGTAGTTACTCCAAATCGCACGGACCGGATTTGCGCATCGCCGCGGTCGGCGGGGCAGCCGAGGTCATCGACCCGATGGTGGCCCGGCGCATGCTCGGTCCGGGTTGGACGAGCCGACTTCTGCAGGCCGTGTTGCTCGACCTGCTCACGCACGCCGATCCGCAGGAGAGCGTCCGGCAGGCCCGCATCGCCTACACCCGTCGAGGCACGTTGTTGCGGGAGAGGCTCAAGGATCGCGGAGTCGCGGCGAGCCCTGGTGACGGCATCAATGTGTGGATCCCGGTCGAGGACGAGCGGTCGGCTCTGATCACGTTGGCTGCCGCCGGCATTCGGGTGGCGCCGGGATCACCTTTCATCGTGACCGCAGACAGCACGACCCGAGATGCGATTCGGGTGACGACGGGTCGTCTGCCGGACGACGAAGATCGGATTGAGGACGTCGCGAGCATCATCGCCCGAGCGGCGGGCTCTGCCGGCGGCACACTTCGCTAACCCCGATGGGGCGGGTCTTCAGACCCGAGTGACCAGACGGTCATGGGCCGGTGTTGCGGACCTTCGTGTCGTTGACGATTTGAATGCGATGGACAGGCACACGCCACTCACGGAGTAATGACGATCTTGTGCGCGGTGCGGTCGCCCCGGAGCGCCTCTAATGCGTCCCCGTAGTCCTGCACCGGATGCCGATGGGTGATCAATCCGTCCGTGCGGATCGCCCCGCTGCGAAAAGCGGCAAGCGCGTCCGGAAAAGAGTCCACCTCGGTGAACGAGCCCATGATCGTCAACTCCCGCCGGAAGATCTCGAAGGGCGAGATCGACACGAGGTCGGACTCGTCGGCAACCCCGTAGTACACGATTCGGGCGCCGTTGCGCGCAACCTGCGGCAAGGACTGCACGACCGGGGTCTTACCGGTGGCATCGATCACCACGTCGAAAGCGCCGAACTCCTCGACTATCGCTGCCATCGACCCGGACACGTCGTGCCGGTTCATCACGAAGGTGCCGATGGGCGATAACGACGACGCCACCGACAACTTGAACTCGTTGGGATCGGCCAACACGACGCTCGACGCCCCGGCCATCTGCAGAAACTGCGTCAACAGCACACCGGTCGGCCCCGCACCGAACACGACCACCGAGCACCCGGCGATGGGATCGAGGCGATCCATCAAATGAGCGATGCAGGCCGAAGGCTCGGCGAAGACGGCCAGATCGAGATCGATGCCGGTCGCGTCGAACAACTGCGCACCGGGCACGAGAACGTAGTCGGCGAAGCCTCCCGGAGTCGACGACCCGATTCCGGCGAACGATTCACACAGCCAGGGACGCTCCTCGGTGCAGTAGGCGCACGCTCGGCAACTCGAGTTCGGGTTGATCACCACCTGTTGGCCCTCCGACAGGGCTCCGCCGTCGCCGTCGGTGGCATCTGCGCCCACCGCGGCGACCTCGCCGACGCTCTCGTGGCCGGGGGTGAGCGGGAAGTTCGCGAGGAACTGGCCCTCATGCAAGTGCAGATCTGTTCCGCACATCCCCGCAGCCGTCATCCGCACGAGCACGTCGCCAGATCCCGGCTCGGGCGTCGGTACCTCTCGCACGGTGAAGGACCCCGGTTGGTCGTACACCACAGCGCGCATTGGCTCAGTATCGCGGCATGCTCGGGCGAACTACCGTTATCGAGTGAACTGGGAGAAATTCCGGCCGGCCGTCGGCCTTGCCACCGCACTCGCCGGCGCGCTGCTCGTGGCGTGCGGCGGTGACGCCGATTTCGTTCCGATCGAGCCGCAGCCCGAGCCGGGCCTGTCCATGCCCAGTGCGGTCGAGGGCCCGTTTCCGGTGACCCGCGTGGTCGACGGTGACACCGTGCGCGTCCTAATGAAGGGCCAGGACACCGCGGTGCGACTGATCGGCATCGACACCCCCGAAACCGTGGCGCCGAATCGTCCGGTGGAGTGCGCGGGCCCGGAGGCCAGCGTGTATGCGGAGCAGTTGATGTCCGGCGAGGACGTCTTCCTCGAACTCGACGCAAGCCAAGGCACCTACGACAACTACGACCGGATCCTTGCCTACGTGTGGCTCGAGGACGACCTGATGGTCAACCTGGCGATGATCGACGCCGGCCTCGCACAGGAATACACCTACGACGACCCCTACACCTACCAGCAGCTGTTCCAACAAGCCGAGCAAGACGCTAAAGACGACCTGCGGGGGCTGTGGGGGCAGATCTGTTGATCTAGCGCGATCCCGCGGTGGCGCGAGCATTCTCCATGCCCGAGGCCATGAACTCTCGCGCGTGGGTGCCGAGGTCCATGCTGTCTTCCCACAGGTTCCGCCACACCGCCAACGTGTTCGACAGGTGCTGGTCGACAACGGCCGAGGAGAACGACTCGAACGTGATCGGCCCTTGGTAGTTCATGTCGGCCAGGGCGCCGAAGACTTCCTCGAAGTCGATGGTTCCTTGCCCTAAGTACCCGCGATTCGATTCCCCGATGTGCACGTAGCCCAAGCGATCGCCCGCCAGGAGCAGGGGAGTGCGAAAACCCCGTTCTTCGATGTTCATGTGATACACGTCCGCGTGCACCACAACGTTGTCCTCATCGACATCGTCCATGTAGTCCAGTGTCTGCTGCACGGTATTCAGCAGGTTGCTTTCGTACCGGTTGACGAACTCCAGGGTGATCGTGATGCCGGAGCGCGCTGACTCCTGAGCGAGTTCCTTGATGACCGCGACGCTGTTCGCGCGGGCGGCGGCCGTCCCCGGACCGGGGTACTTATCCATGGCGCTGAAGATCACCCCGCCGAGGTGGGTGGCGCCGACTCCGCGAGCAACCTGCAAAGCGGACATCAACGTGTCGCGCCCGGCCGCCACCAACGCCGCGTCCTCGCTATTGATGTCGGTGGCGAACGTCAGCCCCAACGTCATGGTCGCGGCCAAGCCGTGCACCTCGAGGCGTGCGCGCGTGTCGTCCACGTCGATAGCCGAGGGATCCAACGCGGGGATCTCGATGAGGTCGTACCCGGCGGCGGCAGTGCGCGAGATCGCGAATTCGGCCTGCTCGGGTTCCCATCCCCCCGTCCACACCAGGGCGTGCACCCCGAAAGCGTTCGTCACAGCAACCTCCCAAAGCCTCGTTCGAGCCTTTATCCAACCCTCACTCGTGTTGGATGGGAGCGTGACCCCGGAAACGAACGCCCCTGCCCCCTGGTGGCTTGATCCGGGCTTTATCGCCTTCGACACCGAGACCACGGGAGTGGACCCAGCATCCGATCGAATCGTGACCGCCGCGATGGTCAATTTCGCGAACGGTGAGGTGACCAGCGAGCACGAATGGCTGCTCAAGCTCGACGTCCCGATCCCACCGGCCAGCACACAGGTCCACGGGATCACCGATGAGCGCTCTCAGGCTCACGGTCAACAAGAACGCGAAGCACTCGTCGAGATCCACGAGCAACTCACCTCGCGGACGGTGCCCATCGTGGCCTTCAACGCCACCTTCGACGTGAACATGCTGAACGCCAACCTCGCCCGCCATGGCATTCCCACGATCACCGAGATTCCGATCATCTGTCCGTACGTTCTGGACAAGCACTTCGACAAGTACGTCAAGGGACGCAACCAACGCCGACTGATGCCTACGATCGAACGCTACGGACTACAACTCTCCGAAGACAGTTGGCACGGCGCCACCGCCGACGCCACCATCACCGGTCAACTCTTTCTCGCCCAAATGGACAAGTACGACGCCCTGCGCGCCATCGCACTCGGTGAACTCAGCGACAGCATCGAGACCTGGCGTGAGCAACAAGAAGCCGACTTCCAGGCGTGGTTGGCCAGGAAGCGGGCTGAGGAGAGCTAGCGGGTGAGCCCCGGACTCATAATCTGGTAGTCGTTGGTTCGAGCCCGACCCGCCCCACTTCATAGGGGAGACGTATGAGGCGGGTACTGGAACGGACAAAAGAGACGCTGGTGGTGCGACAAAACGCATGACTTTGTTTCACTCTCGCGTTACTGCGCCACAAGCAGCCGTTGGCGACGTAGGTTCCCTCAAGCGGGGTAACTGTCAATACATCCAGGGAGTGAGTGCTGGTGAGGAAGAAGTCTTGGGGTCGCCTTGGGGCGGCCGTTGGTTCGGTGGCGTTGCTGGCGGGTGGCTTGGTGGGGGTCGCCGCACCCGCGCAGGGTGTCCAAAAGTGCAACGATGGAACGTTCTCCCAGACAGAGCCAGGCACGCAGGGTGCATGTTCACGTCATGGCGGCGTTGACCGTTCGTGGACGGCGCTGGAAACTACGGCCAGTGACGAAGACCCCTCGTCCGATGGAGGAACTCAGGGGTCGGAGCCGATGCAGAAGACCCCGCCGCCCCCGCCGTGCTGGGACGCGACTATCAATAACTGCCCTGTGGGTGGCGCGTTGAGGTTTACGGCTCCGAAGTACGCGATGGTTGGTGTTCCCGTGACGATGTACGCGTACGCGTCGTGGCGTCCTGACGCTAACTCGCCTGCTGAGCCGACGAACGGCACCGCGGTTATTCGTGTGGATGGTGAGGACTACTCGGGTGTGGAGTTCAAGGATGGTGTCGCGGAGTGGCGGTTCATTCCCCAGGCCGAGGGGATGAAGGAGTTCACCGCCAGCGGTGTGCTGTTCTCAGGTCTATCGGGTGCGAATGCTTACATCGACACCGTTGAGGCGCGCACGTACGTATTGGAGTATGACCCCGCCGCCTATGCGAAGGCCCTCAAGAAGAAGGCTGTCGACGTACGCGACACCTACGTCATTACGGACCCGAACCAGGCCCGCTCGTACTTGGAGGACCGCTACGAATGGAGCGTCTCCGAAAAGTCCGATGACGTGTGCGCGGTGTATGAGACCAAGAAGGGCGCCGTGAAAGCCAAGTTCAACGGCGAAGGCAAGTGCACCGTCATTTGGATGGACAAAAAGTCCGAAGAAGAAGGCAAGTACACGTTCATCGCCAAGAAGTAAGCCGAACTGCCCGGCCCCCCGCGGGGGAGAGTGCCGGGCGCCAGATGCGGAGCGGTCGCCCCACACCCTCGGGGCGGCCGCTTCGGTCTTCTGCGTCACCTAAAGCCACGGACCTCTGTTCCAGTAGTCGATGTATTTCGAGTGTTACGGTCGAAGAGTCAAAAGCCCATCGGCGGGACGTCTGGACAGACTCCTTTTTAGTCGTCGGTTCGAGCCCGACCCGCCCCACCACTATTTGCCCCGTGAAACGGTCCCCTTTTGTGTGCTTTCATGGTCCCGATATGCGTAGTCCTCGAGTCGTTCTCACCGCGGTGTGCATGTCAGGTCTCGTGCTTGCCGCCTGCTCGTCTGAAGAGGCCACCCCGGAGCCATCTCCATCACCGTCAGTCGAGCCATCGGAGACCACGTCACCTTCCACGGCTCCCAGTCCGGAACCCACGCCGTCGTCAACCCAAGAGCCTGCTCGCGAGGTGACATTCGCACCGGTGGATCCGGGGATGCTGGGGATGCATGTGGCGGGGGCGCAAGAGGGTGATTGGCCATCCGATGCGGTGCCGGTGGAGTCGTTGCGGTTGTGGGATACCGGGACGTCGTGGTTGCAGATCGAGGCGACGCGTGGTCGTTACGAGTGGGGCTCGCTGGACACGGCGCTGGAGACTGCCGCGGATGCGGGGGTGACCGACGTGTTGATGGTGCTCGGGCCCACGCCGGTATGGAACGCGAGTTCGCTGAAGGGCACTCAGTATCCGGTGCCGGGGGCGGCGTCCGAGCCGAAGTCCCTGCAGGCGTGGGATGATTTTGTTGCGGCGGTGGTGGATCGATACGCGGGACAGATCACGGCGTATCAGATCTGGAACGAGGCGTCGTTGAAGATGTTCTGGCAGGGAAGCCCGGAGCAGATGGCTGATCTGACCGACCGTGCGTATCGGATCATCAAGGACAAGGACCCGTCGGCGCTGGTGGTGGGGGCGAGCACGACGGTGCGGCTGCTCGGAGCCTTCGAACGGTTCTTCCCGGCGTATGTGGAGGAATTGGCTGCCAGGGATTGGCCGGTTGATGCGTTGGCGGTGCACTCCTACCCCAGCGGGGCCCAAGGGCCGCTGGATCGAGCGCGCAACCTTCGCTTGGTGCGACAGACGCTCGATCGGCTGGACGCTCCGGCGTTGCCGGTGTGGGACACGGAGTTGAACTACGGGCTCGCCGGTCCAGGAGATGTGCCGCGCGGTGAAATTGTTGGTGACCAAGCAACCAGCTGGGTGGTGCGGACGTATCTGGACTCGATGCGCTTCGGGGTTGGTCGCACGTATTTCTATATCTGGACTCCCGAGCCATATGAGCTGCTCGGGATGCAGATGACCAACGATTCCGGAGCCGCGGCGGGGCTGCGGGTGGTCTCGGACTGGCTGGTCGGCGGCGAGTGGGGCGGGTGCGAAATCTCCGGCTTGGTCAACACCTGCGTGGTGCGCAAAGACGGCGAGGTCAGTGAGTTGCTGTGGGCGGACTTGGGTGAGGGTCAGGTGACCGGGTTGCCCGAGGGTGCGGAAGCGTGCACGGCGCTGGGCGCCTGTCAGGTGGTCGGCGAAGACGGAAGCATCGTTGTCGACGACGTGCCGGTGCGTGTTTTCCCAGCCCGTGATGTCGTGGAGGTCGGCTCCTAGTTCCGGCCTTGGACCGAGCGACTGCTGCCGCAGTCTTGGCTTAGCGACTGGTTGGCCCTGCGCCCTCGAGAGCACGGACCTGATGCTCGGCCTCTCAGGTTAAATCGGTCGCTGACTTCTTCGGCAGCGCGAACCACAGTGCGATCGCCGACAACGGCAGGAAGATCAGGTTGCCGATCGCACCGGGCGGGGGTGCGTCCACCACAAACGGCTTGAACTCCCCGACAGCCCACCGGCCTCCCCAATCCAGGACCTGCAGCAGCAGGGCGAGCGGCACGAGGGACCGGTACTTCGTGATGATGACCCAGGCAATCAGTGCCAGGAGTAGTTGCTCCCATCCCCATTGGGCGAACAGTGCGATGACGTTATCGCCACCTTCGACGTCGACATCGATGCCGGCGATGGAGTTCGCGCCGCCGTCGGGAGCGAAAATGTGGACCAGGCTGCGCGCCGTGCTCAACGCGGTGATGAACACCAAGAACCAGAACGAGAACCGCGATCCCCGGTAGTCGGCGTTCAGTGGCGGGAACAGACAACGGAAATCGCGCACCAACGCAGTGTAAGAGCCGTTGATGTGGTGGACGTCGGTTGCTCGCGTGGCCCCCGGGCCGAGCGGCCGGAGCCGCAGTCCTGGCTCGCCGCCTAGGGTTGGGCCGTGCGGCGCGTCGTGATCTTGGGCAGTACCGGCTCCATTGGGACGCAAGCGCTCGACGTCATCCGCCGCAACCCCGAACGCTTCACGGTCGTCGGGTTGGCGGCCTCGGGTGCTCGAGGGGAACTGCTGCTCGAGCAGGTGCGCGAATTCCAGCCGTCGGTGGTGGCGGTGTCTGCCTCCTCGGCTGTTGCGGACCTGCAATTGGGTATCTACGCCTGGGCTCAAGACAACGGTTACGCAGCCGGCGACGCCGCTATTCCCGAGATCATCGCCGGGCCGAAGGCAGTGATCGATATCGCCGGGGTCGAGTGCGATGTCGTCGTGAATGGTCTCGCCGGTGCCGCCGGGCTGGAGCCAACCCTTGCCGCGCTGCGCAGCGGGTCGGTTGTCGCCCTAGCGAACAAGGAGTCATTGATCATCGGCGGTGACCTCGTCCGTGGGGTGGCGAGCGCCGACCAGATCGTTCCGGTGGATTCCGAGCACTCGGCGATCGCGCAGTGCCTGGCTGCCGGTGCTCGCAATGACGTGCGCCGGCTGATCTTGACTGCTTCGGGCGGGCCGTTTCGTGGATGGTCGGCCGCGGACCTGGAGTCGGTGACCACTGAGCAAGCGTTGGCGCACCCCACGTGGGACATGGGCCCGCTGGTGACGATCAACTCCGCCACCTTGATGAACAAGGGATTAGAGGTGATTGAGGCTCACCTGCTGTTCGACGTTGAGTTCTCGGACATCTCCGTGGTGGTGCATCCGCAGTCGATCGTGCATTCGATGGTGGAGTTCGTCGACGGATCCACGATCGCGCAAGTGTCCCCACCCGATATGCGGCTGCCGATCGCGCTGGGTCTGGATTGGCCGCACCGCGTGGCCGGCGCCGCACCCGCGTGCTCGTGGGAGCAGGCGACCTCGTGGGATTTCTTCCCGCTGGATGAGGACGCGTTCCCGGCGGTGAGCCTGGCCCGGCGCGCCGGACAGGCCGGCGGGACGGCGCCGGCGGTGTTGAACGGCGCCAACGAGGTGTGTGTCGAGGCGTTCCTGCAGGGGCGCTTGCCCTTCACCGGGATCGTGTCGACGGTGTCGGACCTGGTTGATGAGCACCTCGATGCGGGGTGGATATCGGGGGAGAGCGTGAGCGTGGCCGACGTCCTGGATGCCGATCGGTGGGCGCGTTCACGGGTGCAGCAACTCGTTGACGGGTGAGTCACCGCGCTGGTGGGTAGCCGCAGCGCTGGGTGAGGCACCACAATGCTCCGCATGAGCACTATGCGCGCCGCACGGTATTCGCAGGTAGGGCCGGCAGCTTCGGTCCTTAGCGTCGATCAGATTCCGATCCCGAAGCCCGGACCCAATCAGGTTCGAGTGAAACTGGCTTTCTCGGGAATTAACCCCACCGACGTCAAGACGCGTGCCGGGTCGACGGCGCGGGATATGGCTGACTTTCAGATTCCCCACCAGGACGGGTCCGGTGTCATCGACATCGTTGGCGCGAACGTGGATCCGGCGCGCATTGGTGAGCGGGTGTGGATCATGTTGTCGGCGTTCGACAACGTGTATGGCACGGCCGCCGACTACTGCATCGTCGATGTCGCGAACGTGCGCCCGCTACCGGAGAACGCGGATCTCGAACTCGGGGCAACCCTCGGCGTTCCCGCGGTGACCGCCGCCTACTGCGTGCTCGGTGACGGACCCGTCGACGGGAAGGTCGTTCTCGTGCAGGGCGGCGCCGGAGGAGTCGGCCGGGCCGCCGTGGAGATCGCCAAGTGGGCCGGCGCGACGGTCGTGGCCACCGCGTCCACGCCGGAGCGGCAAGAGGTCGCCCGGCAGGCGGGAGCGGACTTCGTCTTCGATTACCGCGACCCGGACATCATCTTCGACATCCGCGAAGCCGTCGGATCCGTGGATCGCATCATCGAAGTGAACCTTCCCGCGAACCTCGAGATGGACCTCGAGGTTAGTAAGCCCGACACCGTCGTGGTCGTCTACGCCTCGACGGGCGCGGACATTCAGATACCGACTCGACAGTTGATGACCGCGGGGCTGGTCTTGGAGTTCATGCTGTTGTACACGGTGGCCGCGGACAAGCTCGCGACGGCCGTCTCTCAGGTGGAATCCGCCCTCGCCGCGGGCGCACTGACCATGCCCCCGGTCCGATACTTCGAATTGGACGACATCGTCTCCGCCCACGAAACCCAGGAGGCGGGAGCGCCCTCCCGACTATTGATCCGCCTGTAGTCGGGATCCTGCGGGGGGCGCGATGCGTCCCATAAGTGTCCCCACGGGGCACGGCGAGGGAGAATGGGGTTATGGGTCTGGAGATTCTGGGCATCACGCTGTTCGTGCTGCTCATCGGAGCGTCCATCGCCCTGCACGAAATCGGACACCTCGTTCCGGCCAAGAAGTTCGGCGTCCGGGTCACCGACTATATGGTCGGGTTCGGTCCCACCATCTGGTCGAAGTTCAAAGGTGAGACCCGCTACGGACTGAAGGCCTTCCCGGTCGGCGGCTACATCCGGATGATCGGGATGCTTCCCCCCGGCAAAGAAGACCCCGAGGGCACCGCTCGTTCGATGAACACCGGACGGTTCGCGGCGATGGTCGCCCAAGCACGCCAGCAGTCCCTCGAAGAGGTGCGACCGGGAGACGAGAACCGCCTGTTCTACAAACTCCCCGTCCGCAAGCGCGTGATCATCATGCTCGGCGGGCCGGTGATGAACCTGGTCCTGGCGTTCTTGCTGTTCGGCATCGTGCTCGTCGGTATCGGGATTCCCGCGCCCACCACAGCGGTCAATTCCGTGGTGCCGTGCACGCCGACCGTGGCGCTGCCGGCCGGCGATGCCCTGCCGTCGGGGGAATGCCCGTCGGGAACGTCGGCGACACCCGCAGCGGCGGCCGGCCTCGAGCCCGGAGACGTGATCGTTTCCGTGGGCCCGGTGGCGTCGTCATCGTGGGATGACATCACCGCGTGGATCCGCGCCAACCCCGGACGCAGCACCCAGGTGGTCGTAGAGCGCGACGGCGGTCAAGTCTCCCTGCCGTTGACCGTCGCCGACATCGAGCGACCGGTCTACGACGAGTATGGAGAGATCACCGAGCAGGTCGAGCAGATCGGCTTCCTCGGGGTGGCTCCGGTGTTCGAATACCAATCGCAGCCGGTCTCCAGCGTCCCGGCATATATGTGGGACTTGACCTATCGATCGGCCGCCGCGCTGTTGACGTTGCCGATTCGCATCTACGAACTCGTCGATGAGACGTTGATCGGGGGTGGCGAGCGGTCGATTAACTCTCCGGTGTCGGTCGTCGGTGCGTCGCGACTCGGCGGCGAGATCGCGGCGATGCAGCAACCGGTGACCGCCAAGGTCGCCACGTTCCTCGGCCTGGCCGCGTCGTTGAACCTCTTCCTTTTCCTGTTCAACCTGCTGCCGATTCTTCCGCTCGACGGCGGACACGTCGCCGGAGCGCTATACGAATCTGTGAAGAGATTCATCGCGCGCGTGCGCGGCAAGCCCGACCCTGGGCCGGTCGATACGGCTCGACTTCTGCCCGTCGCCTACGTGGTGGCGGCGGTGCTGCTCGGAGTCGGCCTCGTGGTCATCTGGGCCGACCTGGTGAAGCCGATCACCTTGAGTTAGCCCGCGGCACCCGACGATCAGTCGTTGTCGTCGGACGCGGATCCACCGCTGTCGTTGTCTGCCGGTGAATCACCTGGCGAGTCGTCTGCCGCGTCGCCCGAAATGTCATCTCCGTGGGCGCCATCACTAGAGGCATCGCCGGATTCGATGGCCGGTGGCACCGGTGAGGCCTCCACCGCGGGTGGGGGAGTGGGCGAGTCGAGCGCGGGCGTCGCCGCTATCAATGCCGGTTGCGCGACATCTGCGTCGGCTGGGTCGTTCATGGGTGCCGTGCCGTCACCTGCATCAGAGTCGCCAGAGGACCGTGTGCGGCCGATCAGAAAGGCGACCAGGGCGATGACGGCGAGCACAGCGACGCCGATCACGATCAACAAGACCCACGGGAAGCTGCTCGAGCCGTCCTCGGCCACGACCACGGCTTCGAAACTGTCGTTTAGTCCGGCCTCGATGCGAAAACTCGTCTCGGATGTCTGATCCACGTTGGTGCCATCGACGCTGACGATCGGGCCAGGCATCTCCACGTCAATTTGGTACCCGCCGAAGTCGAAGTCCACCAGGTCGTCGAGAAGGCCTGCGTCTTCTTCGGCCGCTTGCTCACCGGAACTGGAGTAGAAGGTGACGGTGTTGTCGTCGCTGGCGTAGATGTTCCAGATGTCGTCCGCCTGATCGAAGACCTGATTCTCGAACGAGCAGACCATGGCGACCGCGTTCTCCTGCTCTGCGGGCTCGCAGTCCAGATCCTCCACTCCCTCCGCGCCGTCCAGCATCCCCTGCTTGAGCTGATCGACCAGGTCGACGCCCGACCCCAAGCCGAGGAGGCCGGAGATCTCGCTGGAGATGGCAATGTTCATCTCGCCGGTCGCCGTGGCGTCCTCGTTGACCGAAAGGTCAGCGTCGACGTCGAGGCAGCCGCTGAGCACGAACGCCGAGGCGGCGAGCAGTGCCGGGATGAGAAGTCGCTTCATGATGGCCTTCACGGTTGGAAACAGGTGATTCCACCGTAGACGCTGACGGGGCGCGATGGGGCGTGTTGGTCGGATCGCCGGTGAGTCGGCTGGAGGCAATAATGGGACCGTGTCCATCGGATTAGGAATGCCCTCCGCGCCGCCCCCCGTGGTGGCGCCTCGTCGAGCCTCGCGTCAGCTCCTGCTGCGCCACGATCGCCACCCGGTGCTGGTCGGCGGGGATGCGCCGGTGTCCGTGCAGTCCATGGCGACAACCGTCACCGCGGACGTGAACTCCACGCTTCAGCAGATCGCGGAATTGACCGCCGCGGGATGTCAGGTGGTGCGGGTGGCGGTGCCCTCACAAGACGATGCAGAGGCGCTCCCGATCATCGCCAAGAAGTCCGGCATCCCGGTCATCGCCGACATCCACTTCCAGCCCAAGTACGTGTTCGCTGCGCTGGACGCCGGTTGCGCAGGAGTGCGCGTCAACCCGGGCAACATCAAGCAGTTCGACGACAAGGTGGGGGAGATCGCGCGCGCGGCCGCCGACTGCGGAACCCCGATTCGCATCGGCGTCAACGCCGGCTCGTTGGACAAGCGTTTGATGGAGAAGTACGGGAAGGCGACACCGGAAGCGCTCGTGGAGTCGGCGCTATGGGAGTGCTCGCTGTTCGAGGAGCACGATTTCCGCGACATCAAGATTTCCGTCAAGCACCACGACCCGGTGGTCATGATGCAGGCCTACATGCAGCTCG
>WLWG01001371.1_pt1 | contig 22145 bp, 22 predicted proteins | sample 6712871 | NCBI WGS metagenome assembly WLWG01 (sample SAMN12718693, study PRJNA515312) | sponge metagenome | isolation source: marine sponge | host: Mycale hentscheli | place: New Zealand: South Island, Marlborough, Capsize Point | collected 2003-05-01
TTTTTGTGTGTTCAGGTACAACCTTTTTAAGTACAATATCTGGTTGTACTGATAGTGTAGATTTTAATGGTAACACATTCTATAATAATAGTGATGTATTTTTTAATGGTGTTATAACAGCTTGTACAGGAATACATACATCTAACATTTACGGATGTTCACCGATAACAGTACACGATGAGTTAATATTATTAAATAAATTAACATTAAGTGCTGTAACACAAGACGATACCTTAACCCAAATACTAGGTAGAGATAGTAGTACAGGTGAAGTTAAATATAGGTCTGTTGAATCCATTATAACAGGTGCGACATCACAAGACACATTTGTTACAGGTGGTACCTATAATGAAGGTACGACATCAATAGATTTTAGTGGAAATAGTGTTGAGACTACATTTAGTGTCTCATTAAGTGGTATCAGTTCTAATATTGATATTTATAATACTTACTTCGTCTCACCAACAGGTGATGACTCAACTGCGGTTAGGGGTGATTTACATAACCCATTTAAAACAATAACTGTGGCTAGAAATCAAGCAGTTGCTGAATTGTCCGCATCAACGGTAACTGGTGACACGCTTATTCATGTTTACCCTGGTAGTTATGAAGAAGATGAAATACAATACGAAAATGGTAACTTTTATTTTGAGCCTGGTTCAACGATAAACCAACCCGATAGAGGCGGTTTATTAATAGGCGTTTTTAATTTAGGTGCTGCTAACACAATACAACCAAATATATATACGGCTGACACATGTAATATTTATGGTCATGTTGACATAAATTTAGGTGGTGGTAGTTTGAGCGTTGCCCATTTTATGAGGGGTGATTCTGAATCTATTTTTGAGTTTAATAAAATTAATATCGGTAATGGATTTGGGTTAGTTCCTTGGGATAACGCGAAGTTAGTTACTAAAGGTGTCGAAATTGATGGGCAAACTGGACAATATTGTTTAAGAGCACAAGGTAATAGTGAGTCTATATTAAATATTAAAAAAGTAACTGTACCTTCTGTTGGGTTTGGTTTACACTGGAGAATATTTAATGGGTTATCTTACGTTAACGTTGGCGAAATAATTACACCCAATTCACAAATAGGGTTATTTACACAACAAGTTGGGGTTGGTTCAGATATTGTAGTAGATTACGGTATTGTTAGACACGTAGACAGTGGTTCTACATACGTAATTAACAACTTCTTACAAAGTGGTGGTAAAATAACTTATAGGGGTAATATAAGTAGTAAAGGTAACGGTGGTGCAGTATATAATAACCAGAGTACTGGTGGTGAAATAAATATTTTAGGTGATATTAAAACAGATTCTACTGCAATACAATTAACTAGTTCTAATACAACTGGTAATACATTAAATTATGTGGGTAATATCACAACAACTAACCCTAATGTGTCAATAGATTTAGATGATGGTTCAATAAGACTTAATGGTTCATTAAATGGTATGGGAGGAACTACCAACGGTATTGACGTATCCAGCGGTGTTAATTTAAGTGTGAATAACTTTAGTATTGAAAACGTATCTGGTGATTCTGTGACAGGAACAGGGTCAATAGAAATATTAAATAATTTATATATAGATAAACCTTTAACTGTATCAACAACTGGTCAATATACATTTACAGGTACAACATATGATGGTGATTTAAATATATATAATACCCCAACAAATGACAACACATTAACACAAATATTGGGTAGGAATACTACAACTGGAGATGTTGAATATAGAGATGTTAGTTCTATTGTTGGTGCAGCTTCTGCGAACACATTCACTACAGGGTTTACTTATGATAATGCTAATACTTTTACAATAACCGATAATGACGGAGGGGTGTTTAATGCAACAATTAATACTGTTACTGGTTTAACTAGTAATGGTAATGTAGAAGTTGTTGGCAATCTTATAGTTACTGGTGGTACAGGGAATGTATTAACCAAGCAAGTTTATGTAGAAAATAATTTAGGTTTAGATTGGGATTTCCCTTCTAGTTCTGTTGTATTGGGTAACAATAGTGATGGGACTATTATAAACGGCACTAGTTTAACTATCAATTCTGATACTTTAGTTAATGGTTCTGTATCTGCAACAACTTATTTCGGAGATGGTTCTAACTTAACTGGTATTACTGATAATTTTGTTAGTGGTGGTACCTATAATAGTGTCACTGAAAATATTAATTTTGTTGGTAATTCTGTAGAAACTGCTTTCGATGTTGATTTAAGTTCTTTAATTAATTCGGTTAGTGGTGATACATTTGTTGTAAGTGGTAATGCAGATGCTGCAACATCACTACTTACATTTACTAATAATAGTGGTGGGACATTTAATGTTACTAATTCAGCAGCATTATTTTCGGACAACGATATTAATGTAACGGGTGGTACGTATAACCCAACTAATGGTTGTATTACCTTTGGCACTAATAGTGGGACTACTTTTGATGTTTGTGGGTTTATAACAGGATTTACAGATTCATACACTACAGACGCTTATTTAAGTGGGACTGAAGTTAGATTTGATAATAGCGTTGAGGGTACTAACTATTATAATGTTGATTTAAATCCTTTACTGAGTGGTAAAACAGATAACACAACATTCAATACATACACAGCTAATACCCAAACAATATTAGACAGTAAAATAGATTCTGTTAATAATTTGGGTGGTGCAAATGAATTCTTTAAAGACAAGAGTGGCACAACGTTAAACTTTAGAACCCTTTCAGGTGGCTCAAATACAATAGTTTCTACCGTAGGTGATATTGTTAAAGTAGACGTTACTATCCCAACCGATACAAATACATTTGTCACAGGATTCACGTATAATGACGCAAACACTTTTACTATATCGAGAAATGATGGCGTAGATTTATTGGCCTCGATTAATACAATGACAGGGTTAACTGTTAATGGTTCTATATCGGCCACAACTTACTTTGGTGATGGTTCTAACTTAACAGGCATTTCAACTGACGATAATTTTGTCACAGGTGGTACTTTAAATAGTGGGACACTTATTCTAGATAGACAAAATGGTTCAGTAACTATTACAGGATTTACTAATGACATTGACACATTTAGCACAGGTGGTACAGTAACACAATCAGCAACAAGTGGTAGTAGTCAAGTTACACTACAAATCACAGGTAATGATGGGTTTACCCCATATAATATCACAGGACTTACAGATACTTTTGTAAATGATTTTAGTTTTAGTTCTAACACATTTACAATAACACAAAATGATGGTTCTACCTTTGATAGTGATTTAAACACTATTGAATTGGGTAATATATTAAGTGCTGTCACATTTAATATAGGTACATCTGGTACTATATCAGCAACAACTTTTAATGGAGGGACTTTTAATGGTACTTTTGTTGGGGATGGTAGTGGTTTAACTGGTATTACTGATAACAACACTTTTGTAACGGGTACAACATTCTCATCAAATCAAGCTATACTATCTAGGAATGATGGTTTTGAAGTCTTTAAACTTAGCGGTGGTTCTAATGTTAATTTAAGTAACCCATCAACTAATGAGATAAAAATAGACGTATCATTACCATCTACAATGAATACGTTTACAACAGGATTTACGTATAACGATTCTAACACACTTACGATAACTGATAATGACGGTGGGGTATTTAACGCTTCTATCAATACAATGACAGGATTAACTGTTAATGGTACTTTATCCGCAACAACTTATTTCGGAGATGGCTCTAATTTAACTGGTATATCTAGTGAAGATAATTTTGTTACCGGTGGAACTTTTAGTTCGGAAACACTTACTTTAGATAGACAAAATGGTTCTGTTACTATAACTGGATTTACGTCAGACTCAAATACATTCGTAACAGGTTATACGTATAACGATTCTAACACATTCACAATAAGTAATAATGACGGTTCAAATTATTCCGCATCAATAAATGTAATGACAGGGTTAACCATTAATGGTGAATCGACAGGTACGACACTTACAGTTAATGGGCAATCAGTGTTTAGTGGAAGTAGTACCGATGTTTTACAAATATATGGTTCTGGGTCTACATCACCACTTTTTAGAATAGAAGGTTCATCTGGTGAATTATTTAGTGTATCAGATAGCTTGATAGGTGAATTATTCACCGTAAACAATATTTCTGGACTACCTATTTTAGTGGTAAATTCAGATAACACTATATTATGGGGTGATAATACGGTTCCATCACTTAATACCACAGTTAAAAAATCTATAAATTCAGGATTATCAGAAATTTATTCGATACCTGTAAGTGCATACACAGGCGGTTTCTTTGAGTATACGGTAACTGGTGCTGGGGCTAGAGCTGGTTCAATTATGTCCATATTTAGTGGAACATCAGTTCAATTTAACGAAACAACAACAAACGATATAGGAGATACAAGTGGGGTTACTTTTGATATGAATATATCTGGCGGTACCGCTAACTTAACTGTTTCAGCTACAACAAACAGTTGGGAAATAAAAACAATTGTAAGAAGTATATAAAATGAGTTTTAGTTATTCACCCAACATAATTAAAGATGATTTGGTGTTTTATGTGGACGCAGCAAACACTAGTTCATATGTTAGTGGTAATACAACAGTTAACGATTTAATTTTAAATAATAACGGTACATTACTAAACGGAGTAGGATTTTCAAAAAACGTATCTGGTAAGTTTACTTTTGATGGAGTTGATGATATGATATTAGTAGACTATAGTCCGGAATTAGTTAGTAATCTAGATAACATGTCTATTGAGGTTTGGATGAATTTTGGTTCTATCGGTAGTAAATTTACACAAATAATAACTAATAGAGAAGGTAGTGACTTTAAAACTACTATGGCAATAAATTTAGATAATAGACAAGTGGCCAGACCATGGAATCCTTCAGGTAATGATACAATGGTTTTATACTGTCACGTAAGTAATGGTACTAATTCTTACTATGCATTTAGAAAAGAGTCGTTTGGTATTACCGATGGGGATAATACTTGGCATCAAGTTGTTTCAACATTTTCTAGTAGTGAGAATAAATTAAAATTATATTATGATGGTGAATTTAGTAGTATGGTAACAACAGCTAACCCAACGTATAGTTCTACAAACCCTTGGAGGATAGGTTCTGGGTATAGTTATCCAAGCAGCCCTTACACATATAGTATGGTAGGTGATATATCAAATATTAAAATGTACCACAAAACACTATCACCAGATGAGGTGATGAGGAATTATAACGCATTAAAAGGTAGGTTTAAGTCATGATTAGAATAGTAAAACTACCAACATAAAAAATAAATACAATATTTATATATAATAATAATAACAATAAAAAAATAAATTATGTCACACAGATATGAACACAGAAATTTTATGATTTTCAATGTTAGTGAGTTGGGTTCTATTAACTTTTCGGAGGTTTTAGAGTCTTCAATTAGTACAGTTAGAAAATCTATTGATGAAACACAAACATTCGTTAAGTGGGATGGAGACTCCATTCCAACATCCGTTGATAATTTAACAACAAAGGATGGTCCTTACCATTATGATGAAATTTTAACAATATTAGCAACCTCTGGTTGGACAAGTACTGAAATAATTGAGTAATGAGTGGGACAATTGCACCAAAAATAACCGATGGTTTGGTATTCTATTTGGATGCAGCTAATCCTAATTCATACGTAAGTGGAAGTACAACAACGGATAGTTTAGTATCTAACGATGTTGGTACATTAGTAAATGGAACAGGATTTTCAACTGAAAATAATGGTGTTTGGGATTTTGATGGTACTGATGATTATATCACATTTGGAGATTTAACATATATAAACCCTGAATTAAATAGTTTTACTTGTAATGTATTTTTTAAAATAGACCCCGCTACTTTAACAACTAATGTAATCTCAACTAAAGGAAGTAGTTCATCTAATTTAATTGGTTGGGCGATATTTTATGGAGATGCGAATGGGGTAATAGAAATTAGATGTAATGGGAATAATGGTTTAAGTCAAAGAGCTGGACAATATATATCTATAAATGAAAACCAAATTTATATGGTTAGTTTAGTTATTAACCGAACTGATAATACAATAAAAGGTTATTTAAATGGTAGTAATAATAATTGGAATGATGGTAATTTTGGTGGTTCTTACACTAGTAATTCTATATCTGGATTTGGTTCAATAATATCTCCAGAGGACTTTTTTATTGGAAGAAGAAGTAATATTGGTGCCCCTCTACCTATGTTTGGTAATATTTATTTAGTTAATTGTTACAATAGGGCTTTAACTCAAAAAGAAATCCTACAAAATTACAACGCTTTAAAAGGAAGATTCGGATTATGAGTACAATAGGGGGTCCAAGATTATCTACAATACCACCAACATTTTTTAATGATTATTCATTTGAATTTGATGGGGTTGATGATTATGTACAACCATCTACACAAACAAGTATAGAAGATACTTCTTTTAGTTGTTGGATAAAAACTACAGAAACATTTGTGTATACTGATTCTAGATGTGCTTTTGGTGGTAGGGCATCTTTAAATGGCGGTAATTATACATTGGGAAGATTAGGTAGTGCGTTTTCATCACCTAATGATATGAAAGTAAGATGTTTTAATACGTTAGGGACAACTAAATTAAATGATGATATGTGGCACCATATTGTATTTACACATGATTTCACAACAAAGGAGACAAAAGCATATGTTGACGGTAATTTAGAGGTTACCGTAACCTTTCCCGCCAATTCTAACTTATTTAACGTTGCTATTGGGTGGAATGGTTTTGCATCATCAACCTTTTTTGAAGGGTTGATAGACGAGTGTGCTTGGTTTACATCGGTTTTAACACTATCCGATATAAATACAATTTATGGTACAGGTATCCCTAATGATATATCTTCATTAAATCCTAAAGCATGGTACAGAATGGGTGATAATGGTGTGTTCAGAGACCCACAATGGTTAATTCCGAATAATGAGAATAAAGATAAGGCTTCAAATTACTCATTGTCGTTTGATGGAGCTAATGATTATATTGATTGTGGCGTAATTAATCAAGTACAAACATTCTCATATTCAGTTTGGGTAAATCCTACAAATTGGTCCGCTACTAGAGTATTAATGCAACAAGGGCAGTCTTCAAATTATGGTGTTAGTTTTTGGTTTATGTCGAATGGGACTTTGAGGTGTATAGGAGCAAATGGAACAAATGATAGTTATTTTGGTAACATTGTTGTAAATGCTGATACGATTTTACCTTCGGGACAATGGGGACATATTTTATTTACACATGAAAAAACAGGTACTGGGGCAACACAAAAAATTTATATTAATGGTACTTTAAGAAATACTTATATAAGTACCACAAACCCATATACTATTGATTATTTGGGTAACCCTTTATACATAGCAAGAAGAAATAATAGTACCGCTTATTGGTTAGGTAAAATAGATGAGGTTGCGATATGGAACTCTGACCAATCTACTAATGTTTCTACAATTTATAATGGTGGTGTTCCCTCCGACCTTTCAAGTCTTAATCCCATAGCTTATTATAAAATGGGAGAAAACGCAACATTTAAAGACCCACAATGGTTACTACCAAGTAATGAAAATAAAGATAAGACATCAAATTACTCAATGAACTTTGATGGTACGGATGATGTTGTGGTTATAAACAACACTTTGGGTATAACCAATGGATTAACAATGTCATGTTGGGTAAAATTTGCAACGACAATCACATCAACTAATTGGTTGTGTAGTGCGGGAGGCACAGGCGGGTCCAATGGTCATTTTAATACACGATTAGCAGCTAATGGTGTATGGGTTAATTATCTGAATGGTGGGCCTTTTTTTGTTTTAGGTTTAGATTCAACCGCATTAAAAGATGGAAATTGGCATCATATCGCACAAACCATAGATTATTCCAATGCTGAAATGAGATTTTACCAAGATGGTGTTGAAAGTACATCAATTAGGTCAATTAACACTGGAACAACAGCAACAAAAATAAACCAAATTGGTGGTGCGAGTTCAACACCCACTTTTCCATTTACGGGAAACATAGATGAATTTGCTATTTTAGAGGGTGCTAAAAGTCTTGCAGAAATCCAAGAAATTTACAATGACGGGTTACCAATGGATTTGACAAGTCTAAGTCCTTTAGCTTATTATAAAATGGGTGAAGACGCTACCTTTGATGGTACAAATTGGGCTATCCCTGACATTGTAGGCTCATCACCAGGAACTTCAGCAAATATGGGTATTGATGATAGGGTAGGAGACTCTCCAAGTAGTTCAGGAAATACACTTAGTTATAACATGGATATTAATGACAGAGTGGGTGATGCGCCAAATAGTGAAAATAACGCATTGGGTTACAATATGGTATTAAGTGGTAGAACTACCGATATACCAACATAAAAAATAAATACAATATTTATATAGTATGATAATAACAAATAACGGAATAATTGTAACGAATAATGGGGTTATATTAAATCAATCCGTTCCAACCGTTCCAGCATTTGCTAATCAATACTCTATGGTGTTTAATGGGGTTGATGACAGAATAGATTGTGGAGATTTTGATTCTTCAGCTCTTACCGCACTTTCAATAAGTGTATGGGTTAAAACTGATTTTACTACAGGTGGTGATGCCACTAACATTGGGTACATTGTTACTAAAGATAATGTAAGTGCAGGAAGAGATTTTGCTTTACTTTACAGGGGAACAGGGACTAATAAATTGTATTTTAGTTTTTGGTCACCAGGAGGAACTTATTCTTTTGTGGGTTCATCCACATTCCCTTTAGGGAATCCAGCAGATGGTAATTGGCATCATATATTAGGTACTTGGGATGGTACAACAGATGCTAACAAAATGCAATTATTTGTTGATGGTAGTCTTGTTGGACAAGCAACAGCTAACGATACAGGAGTAAGAGATTCTCCTACCACAGAATTAACTATCGGTGGTCCTGATACTACTATAAACACAAGATTATTTTACGGAAATATAGATGAGGTAGCAATATTTAATGGTGACGTATCCGCTAATGTTGCTGAAATTTACAACTTAGGAATCCCTAACGACTTAACAAGTCTTAATCCTTTGAAGTGGTACAGAATGGGTGAGAATGCTGTATTCAGAGACCCACAATGGTTGTTACCAAGTAATGAAAATAAAGATAAGGTTTCAAATTACTCAATGAGTTTTGATGGGGTTAATGACGGAATAAATTGTAGTAATACCTCATTAGGAATTACAAACGCAATTAGTGTTAGTGTTTGGGTTAAAACAACTGATACATCTTTTGTCTTTAGGACAATAGTTGCAGAAGATAACCCAAGTGGAGTTCAAAGAAATTGGCAGTTATTACTTAATAGCAGTAACAAAATAGCTTTTATTTTTTTCAATACTTCTGGTACTCAAAATTATCTTGTAAGAGCAACTGCATTAGAAGTGCAAGACGGAAACTGGCATCATATTGTTGCAACTTATGATGGGACTACAGATGCAGATGGTATTAAAATATATATTGATGGTGGTAATGTTGAAACATTGACAGCGTTAAGTACAGGAATAAGAAGCACTTCTACAGTTGGACCAACAATAGGCTATAATTCAAATGGAAGTTGGAATTTTAAAGGCAACATAGACGAAGTAGCTATTTGGGATAGTGTTTTAAGTTCAGAAAACATTACATCAATATATAACTTAGGAACTCCTACAGATTTAACAAGCCTAAGTCCTTTAGCTTATTATAAAATGGGTGAAGACGCAACATTTAGAGACCCTCAATGGTTAATTCCAAATAATGAAAATAAAGATAATTATTCGAACTATTCATTGTCGTTTGATGGAACGAATGATTATGTAGATTTTGGGGTTTGGGACCTTTTAGATGGGCAATCTATTTTTACTTTGTCTCTTTGGATTAAATCTGGTGTAGATGCCTCTAATGCTTATGTCATTGCTAGAGTAGAAGGGCAACCTCAGTTTCTTGTTTTCCAAAATGGGACAGCAAATAGTTTAAAATATAGAATTTACACAACAACAGCAACTTATACAATTATAGGAGGTGCAGTTCTTGATAATCAATGGCATCATTGTATGATGGTTTATAATGGCTCTACATTTGAAGTTTTTGAAGATGGGGCATCCGTAAGTTCAACTTCAGCTAATGGTTCATTAGTAACAAGTACTTCACGTTTAAGGGTGGCTACTTTTGGTGGGAGTGCCCCATTTAAGAGCGGAAATATAGATGAAATTTCAATTTTTAATACTGACCAAACTTCTAATATTTCTACATTATCAACATCACCAATAACAGACATATCAAGTTTAAACCCTATAGGGTGGTGGAAAATGGGTGAAGATGCAACTTTTGACGGAACTAATTGGACTGTTCCTGATATCGTTGGAAGCAATCCAGGAACTTCAGCAAATATGGACATAAGTGATAGGGTAGGAGATGCACCAGGTAGTGCAAATAATGCTTTATCTATTAATATGGATAGATTTGACCAAGTAGAAGATGTACCTCCTACTTTTAATTTTAAAAGTCTTGTATTTGATGGAGTTAATGACTATCTGCGTATTACCCCAACAATACCAATAGGGTTATTATCAATATCTTTTTGGATGAAATCAACAGATTTATTAAATGGTTCCGTTACTTCTGGTATGGGAAATCTTGGTTTCATTGCAGTAGGAGCAGAAACACTACCAATTTTGCAGTTTGGTTCAGCAAATTATCAATATTTTGTTGACCAACGTGATAAATTTGATGGTCAATGGCATCATTGGTTTATATTAACAACGGGTTCCGCACAAGCAGATATTCTTAATTCAAGATTGTTTGTTAATGGAATTGAAATTGCCAAAGGTTCTGGAAATGCTAGTGGAGCTGCAAACGCTCCTGGTTCTGGATATATTGGTAAAGGTCAGTACGGACCATTAGCTTGTTATGTAGATGAATTTGCTGTCTGGCAAAGTGATCAAACATCAAAGATTGCTACCATTTACAATTTAGGAATACCTAATGACATATCAAGTTTAAATCCTGTATCGTGGTGGAGAATGGGAGAGGATGATACTTTCCCTACAATTACTGATATAGGAAGCGGTAGTAGTAATGGAACAATGTTAAACATGGATGCATCAGATATTGTAACTGATGTACCTACATAAAATATAAAAAATGCATAACACAAAAACATATATAGTAGTTAATATAGCAGACCTTGGCTTAGTAGATTTTGTACAAGTTAGTGAGAGTTCAGCATCTACAATTAGAAAATCAGTAGATGAAACTCAGTTTACTCTTAAGTGGGTAGAGGGACACATACCAACATTTATAACAGACGGTACTATAACACCTGTAGGTACTTATGACCATGAAGCAATGCTAACCCTAATGGCTACTCCTGCTTGGAGTCCTCCTAATCCTGCTGAGTAATGAGTAGTAACTATTATTATACAACACTACAGTCAGTTTCCTCATTTGAAAGTATTTCGGGTAAAATTTTATGGTTGGATGCCGAAAAACAAGTCAATGGCGGTTCACCCGCAAACGATGATCCCGTAAATAGATGGGACGATCTTAGTTCGGAATCAAATTCATTTGAACAAACTACATTTTTAAATCAACCGATTTGGAAAATGGATGGTTTTGGGACGAATAATAAACCCTACATTCAATTTGATGGTGTTAATGATTTTTTAAGTTGGGTTTATCCATACAATGGATTGGTTTTGCCATATACTGCATTTATGGTTCAACAAAAATTAGGGACATTTACAAATGACACATCTTTGCAGTTGGGTGGTTTGCATTATGTTACTCCAAATAATAGTTTTGACCGATTCACTATGGCATTTGGTAGTGGAGATGTTGATACATCCCCATCCGCACCGACATCAGCAGCAACTCCCCATTTGTTTGATTGGGTGATAAAAGTGGGAACACAAACAAGTGCTAATTATAATGGAAATTTTTTATTCAATTTGAACCCAAATGCGGGAAATCCAAACATTGGAATTGGTTTCGCTAATAAAAAATATATTGGCAGACGTTCGGGGGGTGCTTGGATTAATTTTAACTTATCTGAATTCATAATTTATAATAGAGCATTAACATCAGAAGAAATTGGTATCGTGCAAACGCATTTAAATAACAAATACGGACTCTATTAATTATGTTAGCGGAAATATACACAAATGAAAACGATGCAAATGCACGTCAATTGGAATGGTATAATTTGAAAAAAGATTTGCCCGAATACATTGGGAACAAATATTCCAACGTTTTCCAACACCCGAATGAAAATCGTTGGGCTGTTCCATGTACTAATGATGGATTGTTAGCAGTTGAAAACAATGGAGTGATATTATCATCTGATTGGTTTTCTGATGAGTTCCCTCCTGATACTGAATGATCTTAATAATAAATATGCAATTTATTAAAACAATGTCCTTTAAAATGTTTATATTATAATAAATTAAACTAATCAATATGGCACAAGATTTTACACCATTTTTAGATAAAAAAAATGTTTGGAACGATAAAGACTTAGTTCAAATAAGTTCTTTTAAAGGAGCTGGTAAAGGTGACGGTGGTGGAGTTACTGCAGCTGAATATACTACTTATGGAGAACTTAAAGCTCAAATACTAGCAGGTCAATTAACTACTAAAACTTTAGAAGTAGGTGATTGGAATATACCAAATGATCGTTTTGTAAACGTTCTTCACGGATTAACTTCAACAGAATGGAAAACAATAAGAGTTGTTAATGTTATAGTAAGAAGTGATGCCGATACTAAATATGTACCTTTAACTTCTATAAGTGCTTATGCAGGTGTAATAGATGGCGGTGTTACCTTTATAGATTCTAATAATATACAAATATCTAGAACAGATGCTGGAGAATTTGATAATGCCGCATATTCTGCAACATCTTTTAATAGAGGTTGGATAACAATTGAATATACAAAAGACTAATAATAAACAATAAACAATGTCACAAGGAAAAAATGCTAAAAGAGAAGGGTCTAGAAGTCATGAACTTTATGTACTCCAAGCTCTTAATCGTATCAAAGATGCGATCACGGGAGGTTCTAGTGCTATTAGAATACCGTTATTAGAAAGAATATCTGGAGCAACAACTTCTAGTGTGGTTGCCGGAAAACGTTCTGTTAGTTTTTTTAATGCAGGGCCTACAGATGCTGTTATAACAGGTGCAGCTTTAAAACCTGGAGAATCAATTACATTTGATGCAGGTAATGGTGCTGTTCTTAGCTCTATACTTTATGAAACAATAGCAACAGGTGATTTAGTTATAACAACAATAACATAAATTATGGCAACCGATATTAAAAGAGAACTTCCTAACGATGAATATCAGGCAGCAACAAATGCCAATAGTCCATCTTTAGTAAATCCATTTGCTACTATGGCAGATGCTGGTAGTGATGAGAAAGTTAAAATATCCGCTAATGATACAACACCAGGTTATATAGACGATAAACTAATATATGGTGGAGGAATAACCTCAATTAATACACCGCCTGGAAATCAGTTAAAAAGTGTTGCACTTACAGATACGGGAGTTACTCCAGGAGCTTATACAGGTGCAGATATAACCATTGACTCTAATGGTAGAATAACGGCAGCAAGTAATGGGATAGGTAGTGTATTCACTCCTACTATTAACTCAACTAATATGGTTGAGGTTAGTCAAGAATCTGATTTTGGTACTGCTGTCGGTGGTGTTATAACTCCTGCTGCAAATACAGCTTACTTTGTAAGAGGTAATGTTAATTGCACTAATAGATTAGTTTTTACTAATCCTAATATTGCAGTTATTGGATGGGATAGAGATGTTGATGGATTAACTTATACAGGAGCAGCAGGTGCAGGAGATTTTATAACTGTTGAACTAGTAAACTTTCAGTTAGTAAATTTAAAATTTTCATCAACAAATTCTACAGGTGGAGATGTTGTACTTAGAGCTTTAGATTATAATGCTCCTGATTACAATGCAGGTAGAGATAAAATATTAACGATTACTAACTGCCAATTTAGGAATTGCTATGATGTATGGAATATAGAAGGCTTTGATTTAGTTGACATTTCAAATACTTTAATTTGGTATATTGAAGCCACAACTATTGGGTGTCAATTTAAAAATGTATCTAAATTACAATTAAGTTCTTGTGAGTTTGTTCGTTGGTTTGACGAAACAAACATAGCTAATAGTTTAGGTGCGTGGGATGTAGCAACTGCTTATTCTATTGGAGAGATTGTAGTAGAAGCACCAACATTTTATAAAGCACTAACAAATAATACGGGAAACCAACCAAGTACATCAATAGGAGTTGATTGGGAAGTTGCTAGTTACTCTACTGCATCAATGATTGAACTATTAGACAATGGAGGAGGTAGTGGATTTGGAGCTGTTAATATAAATGGTGGTATATGTCACCCTCAACAAACACAAAATGGTATAGAGATTAGCACTTCATCTACTACAGGTTTTGGTACAATTAGTGGAAATGCTTTTATCAACGTAGGGCTTACAACGGGTAAAATATTTCTACCCGAAATTCCCGTTATTTTATTGCCAAATTACTCAGATGCTTCAACTTTAAAGTATGACATATTTGCAAATCAAGGAGTTTTAAATTCAACAAGTGGGGTTGTTTCCACATTGTCAGCAAATGCAACTGCTACAACAGTAAGTGCTGTCTATGCAGATGTTAATACAGGAGGTGCTGCTGCAACACAAGCCGCAGTTAGATTTACAACAGCTGGTACGGGTATAGTGACTTATAATGGGACAAAACAAATATATTGTTCAATACACGCTTCATTAACTTTAGACTCAGGAAGTAATGATGATACATATACTGTAGGTATTTTTAAAGATTCAGGTGCTGGTTATTCTCTTTTACCTGGAAGTGAAGTAGAAATACAATTTGATGGTTCAGGAGGATTATCTTTAGATGTAGGATCAATAGCTATAAATTATGGAACGTTATTTAACAACCGTGATGAAATAAAAATGCAGATTAAGTCAACTGGTGCAAGTGCTAGCATTACTGTTACAGATTATCAATTAGTAATAAGAGAATAAAATGAACTATCAAGATAAATTAGGATGTGTATTTGCTTGGGCCCAAGGTCAGGCATTTTCAACGGGAGTATTAATTCTTACTGAAGATGCTTTACGGGCATTTCTACTAGGATTCGTTGGTGGTATGGGTGGTTTATTTGTAAGATATATATGGAAAAAATTTGAAAAAAAACCAAGTGAATGATAAGCAAGGAGGTAAAAGATTCGTTAATTACCTATGGAATGATAGGTGCTATTGCGTATCTATTTACGGGAATTGCAGAGGGTAAGCACGAAAGAGATGTCTCTAACACAAAGCAAGAGATGTTACTTCAGTCTGATGGTAAACTTTGGGATTATGTAGACGAAGATTTACGTTGGAAAAATGAATTTGAAATACGTCACGCAGAAGAGCAAGTTAAAAATGCTGAAAAGTGGGCAGAGCATTATAGGGAAATTTTAATGATAGAATTGAATAACGAGTAATGAATGTTAGATGCAGAGATAACAGACACAGTATTGCAATGGTTCAAAAGCTTGGACTACGAATATATGACTATGCACGTTATTCTATGCTATGGATTATATTTTTCAAATAATTGGAAATGGGTATGGAAATTTTACAGTCCTGTAAGAAAAAAAGGAGTATCCAAAGCAGTATGGGTGTTAGGAGCAATCTTAGGTATTATAGAAGTGTTGCGGTTTATACCGTACATACTAATAGGAAAAGTATCTTACCAAAAAATATTTGATATTTTATACACCTACTTAGTAGTTCAAGTATTTGTAGAACACTTAGTAATTGTAGTAAATAAGTATTTAGGATTTTTTAAAAACAACATTAAGAAAAATGAGTAAAGAAGATAAAAGAATACTAATAATAGTTACTATTTGGATTTTATCTTTAGCTTCTTTTTTCTTTTTTTCTAATTAACAGTAGTTATTATAAACTTTTGATATTTAAACTTATTTTAGTTACATTTGTTGTGTAACTAAAATTATTTATAATGTCAGAAGAAACCAACAATTTAAATCAGGAAAAAGAATATACTCCTGAAGAAATGGCTGTTATGCGTAGTAAAATGCATACCTACTATGATCAAGAAATTAAATTTCTTAAAAAACAATCAGAATACGAAAAGCTTAGAGCTGATATAGAAGATCATAAATATCGTGGTTCTATGTCCATGATGAAAGCTGCTCAATTATATGCTGCTGCAGAACAAGCTCAAAACGAAGCAGAAAATAAAGATAAAATTCCATCAGATAAAGATGAATCTGAAAATAAAAAAACCCGAAAACTTAAAAATAATGATCTATAAAATAGGAAATAGAGGGCCTGTAGTAAAACATATTCAAGAAGAATTAAGATTAACACCTGATGGTATATTTGGCAAAGATACAGAAGCCGCAGTTATAAAATTTCAAAGAAATAATCATATTGTAGCTGATGGTTTAGTAGGTAACGAAACTTTAGATCTTATGGGTATATTAGATACAGATACTAAACTTGTTAATAACTTTACTACTGAAAATGGTTTAAAAATTATACAACACCATCTCCCTAAAGGAGAGTATATAGAAGGAGAAAACGGCATTAATATTCTTAACGAATATATTTTTCTACATCATACTGCAGGATGGAATGATCCATTTAAATGTATAGATGATTGGGGTAGAGATGATCGTGGCAGAGTAGCTACTGAATTTGTATTAGGTGGCCAAAATATTAAAAATGGTGATACTACGCATGATGGTGTTCTTGTTCAAGCTTTTCCTGAAGGTGGACAAGGTTGGCATTTAGGTAAGACTGGTTCTAGATACATGGCTAGACATTCGGTAGGAATAGAGATATGCAATTTTGGATACCTTACTGATTCTGGTAAAACTTATGTAAATACGCAAGCACATGATTCACAAATAACTACTTTATCAGAACCTTTTCATGACCATTTAAAATGGCATAAGTATTCAGATTCTCAAATTAACATTTTAAAAAAATGGATTTTATATGTAGCATCACGAGATAATATTGATATCCGTGAAGGATTGCAAAAATGGATTATTGAACAAGGAGCAAATAAAGCATTTGAGTTTCAACAAGATGCTTATTTAGGAAATGTAAAAGGTTTATTAACTCATACTAATGTTAGGAAAGATAAAACAGACTGCTTTCCGCAACCTGAGTTAGTAGATATGATTGTTAGTCTATAAAACCAACAAAATATGGCACAAGCCAATCTTGTCACTAAAAAAATAAAAATGGGTCATCGTGATATTATTAAATATCAATTAATCACTCATTGTTTTATGAACGATATTCAACTTAGCAATAATGAATTAAACTGCTTAACTCTTTTAGGAGCATATGGTGAACATGAGCTTTCTGAATTTTGTAATGTAGCTGTAGAAGAAAAAATTTTTAAAACTTCACAAACTGTCCGTAATTTTCTTACGAAAGCATCTAAACTAAAAATGGTTGATAAAGATGGCACTAACAAAAAGAAAATATCTCTTATACAAAACTTAGGTATTCAAGCTAAAGGAAATATTATATTAGATTTTAAAATTATATATGCTACCCAAGAGCAGTAAACATTTTATAGTACCTACCGCTGAAGATCTTAATGTTGATTCTCAAGTTGTAGAAGATGTAGTTAGTTTTTATTATTCAAGGCTTAGGAAGACACTTTCAGAATTAGAAGCTCCTATTGTAAGAATAGAATATTTAGGTTCTTTTAAAGTTAAAACTAAAGAACTTCCAAAGCTTTATAATAAATATAAAAAACATTTAAGTGTTTTAAAAACAGATACGTTTGCTCAAATGTCTATTAAAAAAGATATTGAATCTAAACTTGATAAAGTAATTAAATTGCAAGACGTTATAATGGATGAGTATAGACGTAAAAAACAATTTCAAATAAGAAAAGATGAGTACATTAGGAAAAATATGGAAAGCAAGAAAACAAATTCTTGAAGGAGTTAAAAATAGCACCGTTAAAACAGAATTTGTAGAAACTGTTGCTGCTTACCGTGAAAAAATTTGTAAAGATTGTGAGTATTATGATGGTAAATGCAGTGTGCCAAAAACAGGACCATGTTGCGGAGCTTGTGGTTGCAGTCTTACATTTAAATTACGAGCATTATCTTCTCCTTGCGGATTAACCAATCTAGGAAAAGAGCCTAAATGGTTTCCTGTACTAAGTCAAAAAGAAGAAGCTGAATTAGATGTTGCTGAATTAGATGACCTTAATGAAGAATGATGTATAAACCAAACCAAATCAAACCAAACCAAACCCGATGGAACTCACCTTTACAGAAGAAAACCATAAGTATGAAACTATAAACGATCCTTCTAAAAAATGGATTAGTGCTACTGGAATACTTAAAACTTTTACAGAACCTTTTGATCAAAAAGATGTAGCTACAAAATGTTCTAAAAATAAAAAATCAAAATGGTACGGCCTTACTCCACAAGAGATTATTGATTTGTGGAATAAAGAATCAACACGAGCTACTACTTTAGGCTCATGGTATCATAACGAAAGAGAAACTGAACTTCTTGCTTGTAACACAATACAAAGAGAAGGTATAGATTTGCCTATTTTTCATCCTATAATGAATGGTGATATTAAACATGCACCTGAACAAAGACTTGTACCTGGCATTTATCCAGAACATTTTGTATATCTTAAAAGTGCTCTTTTATGTGGTCAAGCAGATAGAGTGGAAGTGGTAGGTGATATTGTAAATGTTTATGATTATAAGACTAACAAAAAAATGCGAGAAGCATATACTAATTGGGAAGGTATAACTAAAAAAATGTTGGGTCCTTTAAATCATATAGATGATTCAGATCTTATGCACTATGCTTTACAGTTAAGTATTTATATGTATATTATACTTAAACATAACCATACACTTAAACCTGGTAAATTAGAAATCCATCATATATTGTTTGAAACAGAAAAAGAAGATAAATATGGTTTTCCTACAACAGCAACAGATCCTATGGGAATACCAATTATAAAAGAAATTGTATCACATGAATTACCATATCTTAAAAAAGAAGTAATGCATATGATTAAGTATATGAAGATGAATCCTAAAAAATTTGAAAAATGATTAGATTGTTTGAAATAGACAATAAAGTAGTAAAACCTACAGAACATTGTCATACAATTAAATGGCTCAAAGTAATTTTAGATAAACATCCACAAAATGCTCTTAAGATTTATGCATATATATTTTATATGACATGCCCGAGTGAAGAAAATCCTTTTTTTAACCTTCCGTTTCACATTCGTGAAGAAACCGTATTACAAGATTTAGATATTGATTTTTCTTTAGAAGATGATGAAATTATAGAAGCTATGACTAATGCAGAAAAAATGTATGAAACACCTACTGTACGTGCTTATAACGGGATTAAACAAGCTTTGGATAATATTGCAGAATATATGGGTAATACTAGCATTACTGATGGTAAAGATGGTAATATAGCACAAATACGTGCAATGGCTAAAGATTATGATTCAATACGTCAATCTTATAAAGGTACAGCTAAAGATCTTCAGGATGAACAAGAATCTCGTGTACGTGGAGGTCAAAATCTTTCATATGATCAGATGTAATGGAGTTTACTAAATTTTATAAAAAAATACCTACTTATGATAACGGGACTTGGGTTGAAACTGAGTTTACAGATATAGTAGTATTTCGTGATTTTGTTAAAAGCACATTTAAAGAACCTGGAAAATATGAGCTTGATGAAATGTCTAAATTATTTAATAGCCAAGCTAGAATTTTTAGAAAAAATGAAGACATCTATTGTTTAGATGTACACATGAGTAAAGATTTTATTAAGTATTGGGATACTGAAAAACAAAAAAACATAAATGGTTGCATCTTTAAAAGCAAAGAAAAGGTTTGGTATTTACCCCGTGATTATTATTTCTGGATTAATTTTCTTCCAATCTATGATAAAATTAAAAAAAGATTTGATTTTCCTCAAGTATGGGATGTGCAACTGCACATGTCTCTTTATGAAGAATTAGCAGAACTTCATTATAAACATGCTAGCATTACTAAAAAAAGGCAGATAGCATCATCTTATTTCCATATGGGTAAACTTATTAATAGAATATGGTTTGATGAAGGTGCTATTCTTAAAATAGGAGCATCATTAAAAGATTATATTAATTTAAAAGGATCTTGGAAATTTTTAGATGAATATCGTGCATTTCTTAATGGTAATACAGCATGGTACAGACCAATGAACCCTTCTAAAGCTTTAGAGTGGCAGCAAAAAATTGAAATGACTAGAGGTGGTAGAAAGCAAGAAATAGGTCTTAAAGGAATGATGACGGGAATGTCTTTTGAACAAAATGCTACAACTGGAGTTGGTGGACCGTGTTCTGTATTTTTTTATGAAGAAGCTGGAGTTGCTCCAACAATGGATACAACTTTTGAATACATACGTCCTGCTATGCAAGCAGGAGATATTACTACAGGAATTTTTGTTTGTGCAGGATCTGTAGGTGATTTAAAAGACTGTGACCCTCTAAAGAACTTTACACTTTATCCAAAAGATAATGATATATACCCAGTAGAAACAGATCTTTTAGATGAAAAAAGAACTAAAGGTTTTTCTGGATTATTTATTCCTGAACAATGGGGAATGCCTCCATATATAGATGAATTTGGCAATTCTATGGTTGAAGAAGCTTTAGAATCTTTAGAAAATAAATTTGAAAAATGGAAAAAGGAATTACGTCCAGAACTTTATCAACTTAGAATATCTCAACATCCAAGAAATATTAAAGAAGCTTTTGCTTATAGAGAAGACTCAGTATTTCCTATGGATTTAATTGAACATCAAAAAAGAGAAATTACTGATAATAAATATCCTTATGAAATGGTTAATCTCAATGAAAGCATTCAAGGAGATATCGTTGTAAAAAGAACAAGTAAACCACCTATTACAAGTTTTCCAATTAAACTTAATGCAGAAGATAAAACCGGCAGCATAGTAATTTGGGAAAGGCCTGATAAAAATGCAGAGTTTGGAACTTACCTTGCTTCAATTGACCCTGTTAGTGAAGGTAAAACAACAACATCAGAATCACTATGTTCTATATACGTATATAAAACAGCAACTAAAGTTACTCGTTATACTGAAGAAACTGTGCATAATTTTATTGAAGGTGATAAAATTGTTGCTGCTTGGTGTGGTAGATTTGATGACATTAATGAAACTCATAAAAGGCTTCGTTTATTAATAGAATGGTATAACGCTTGGACTCTTATAGAAAATAATATTTCTTTATTTATTCAATATATGATTAAAGAAAGAAAACAAAAATATCTTGTTCCTAAAAATCAAATGCTTTTTTTAAAAGAAGCTCAAGCTAATAAATCTGTATATCAAGAATATGGTTGGAAAAATACAGGAACTATATTTAAAAATCATTTAATTAGTTATCTTGTAGAATGGCTTAAAGAAGTTGTAGAGGAAGACATTGATGACGATGGCATTGTTAAAAAGAAATATTACGGCATTCGTAGAATTCCAGATACTATGGCTCTTATTGAAATGGAGGCATATAAACCTGGTGTAAATGTCGATAGGTTGGTGTCTTTAGCAGCTCTTGTAGCTTTTGCTAAGATACGAGAATCTAATACTGATAGAGCAATTAGAGTAGAAAATGATATAGAGAATAACTTGGAAAAGTCACAAAATTTGCATAAATTAAAGAGTAGTGCTTTTCGTAATTTAGGTAGGTCGAGTTCATCTCGTACAGCTAAAAGTAGAAAAAGATCACCTTTTAAACGCATAGGTAAATGAAAATATATAATGCACTAGATTTAAAATCTGGCAAAAAGTCAAAACATAATAGACTTTGGTCAGTTTCTCAACCATTACAGTTTATATCAAAGTTTGAAAAAGATGCTGAATGGACTGCTTGGAATATGGATT